>Ga0247611_10003786_pt1 | contig 21912 bp, 19 predicted proteins | sample 177DNAGHGhighgp2_FD_192422 | JGI IMG/M metagenome (GOLD analysis project Ga0247611, IMG submission 192422) | Sheep rumen microbial communities from Palmerston North, Manawatu-Wanganui, New Zealand - 1770 DNA GHGhigh gp2 | ecosystem: Host-associated > Mammals > Digestive system > Stomach > Rumen... | reverse complement strand
CGTTGCCGTTGAGCACGGTGCCGGCGGAGAAGCTGCAGTCCTTGTCGATGATGCAGTGGTCGAGCGAGCAGCCGGCTTCCACGATGCAGTCGTTCATCACAATGCAGTTTTTGAGCTTGGCGCCCGCGGCGATACGCGCGCCGGAGAAGACGATGCAGTTTTCGATGGAGCCGTCGATGATGCAGTTGTCGGCCACCAGGGAGTTGCGGGAGTAGGAGCCGACACCGTAATAGGTGCTGACCTCCTCGCGCGCCTTGGTGAAGACGGGACGCTCGGCCGGGAAGAGCTCGTGACGGATGTCGTTGTTGAGCATGTCCATGTTGGCCTTGTAGTAGCTGTCCACGCTGCGGATGAGGGCGGTGTAGCCGTGGTGGACGTAAATGTCCATCTTGCCGCCTTCCTTGAGCCAGTTGTCCAGCGTGTCCTTGTGGAAGCGGTGCAGGCTCTGCTTGCGGCTGGTCTCCATCAGCTCAAGGAGGGTCTCCTTGTTGATGATGTAGGCCTCGAGAGACAGAACGCCCTGATCCTCATGGACGGAGTCGACGAGGATCTGCTTGGCCTTGCCATGCTCGTCGGTGAGGTAGGTCATACGGAAGCCCTCGGCGTCGGCGCGGTCGGTGCAGATGGCGGTGATGGGGGAGCCGGACTTGCGGTGCTGCTCCATGGGCTCGGTCAGGTCGATGTTGGCGCACATGTCACCGAGCATCAGCACAAAGTACTTGGCGTTGACGTCCTTGATGTAGGAGCTGACCGCGATCAGAGCTTCCATCGTGCCGGCGTAGTTGCCGCGGTGGTACTCGGGCAGGCCGAAGGGGGGCAGCATTCTGAGGCCGCCGGTACGGCGGGCCATATCCCAGGCCTTGCCGCCGCCCAGGTGGTCGAGCAGGGACTGATAGTCGCGCTGCATGATGACGCCCACATCGACGATGCCGGCATTGCGCATGGCGGAGAGGGAGAAGTCGATGACTCTGTATCTGCCGCAGAAGGGCAGGGACGCGGCGGTGCGCATGCTGACGAGCTCACGCAGTCTCGCGTCGGTGTAGTAAGCGAAAATAAGACCGTGGAAATCCTTCATGGCTTAAACCTCCTCTACGCTGCTGATCATGGCGCCGACCTTGACCGTGGAGCCCGCGGGGATCTCAAGATCGGGGCCGATGGTGGTGATGCTCTTCTCCTCGCCGGGGGCGGGGGAGCCGCCGACCTTCGCGCCGGCATGGATGACGGCGTTTTCGCCGACAATGGCGTACTCGACGGAGGCACCGGCCTCCACTACGACGCCGGGCATCAGGACGGAATACTTGATATTCGCGCCGACACCGATGCGCACGGAGGGAGACAGAACGGAGTTATCCACAATGCCGTCGATCTCGCAGCCTTCGGTAACGATGGAGTGCAGGATCTCAGCGTGGGCGCCGACCTGATGCGGCGGGCAGATGGGGCTTCTCGCGCTGATGGGCCACTCGGGATCATACAGGTCGATCAACTGCGGCGTGAGCATATCCATATTGGACTCCCAAAGGCTGGAAATGGTTCCGACATCGGCCCAGTAGCCCTTAAAGCGATAAGGCCAGAGCTTCTCGCCGTTTCCGAGCATGCTGGGGATAATGTTCTTGCCGAAGTCCTTGTTGGAGTTGGGGTCGTTCTCGTCGGCGATCAGGTACTCGCGCAGCTTCTTCCAGTTGAAGATGTAAATGCCCATGGAGGCAAGGGTGCTCTTGGGGTGCTTGGGCTTCTCCTCGAACTCTTCCACATAGCCGTCCGGGCCGATATTCATGATGCCGAAGCGGGTGGCCTCCTCCAGCGTGACGGACAGGACCGAGATGGTGCAGGCAGCGTCGTGCTCCAGATGCTCGCGCAGCATGTCGGCATAATCCATCTTATAAATCTGGTCACCGGAGAGAATGAGAACATTTTCCGGGTCATATTCCTCGATGAAGGCCAGGTTCTGGTAAATGGCGTTGGCCGTGCCGGTGAACCAGGAGCCCTTCTCGCCCGCAGACTGGTAGGGCGGGAGAATGAAAACGCCGCCGTCGTTGACGTCCAGGTCCCAGGGCTGGCCGCTGCCGATGTAGCTGTTAAGCTGCAGGGGGCGGTACTGGGTCAGGACACCAACGGTGTCAATACCGGAGTTTGCGCAGTTGGAAAGGGGGAAGTCGATGATTCTGTATTTGCCTCCGAAAGGCACGCTGGGTTTGGCGGCGCTCTGGGTCAGGGCGTACAGACGGGAACCCTGTCCGCCTGCCAGAAGCATTGCGACAAGTTTTTTCTTCATGGGCAGCCTCCTCAAATATGTGTCAATTGCGAGCAAGACTCGCAATTGAGGACTCATGCTTATCGCGCGCGGCTTACGGGGGACAAGCCGCGCTTGGTCGGCATGAGGGCTCGCTCAGCTCGCCTCAGGGAGTTTTTGCCGAAGCAAAGCTCCGTCAAAAACAATTTTAATACCTGAGGGGAACACTTACGGCCTGTTCACAATTGACTGTTTGTTTTTGCGGGGTCAATTGAAGCGATTCATGGCACGCTCCGGGCCATCTGTGATGTAGGTGATGACGGCCTCCGCCGCTCTGTCCGAGGCGGAGAGCATGTCCTCGAGGTCCTGATTGCGAAACACGGACAAAACCCAGTCTGCCATGTCGTAATCGGGATGGGGCGGCGCGCCGACGCCGAGACGTATGCGCGGGAAGGCGTCGCTGCCGAGATGGGCGATGATGCTCTTGAGGCCGTTGTGACCGCCGGCGGAGCCCTTCGGGCGCACGCGCAGCTTGCCGAGGGGCAGGCTCACTTCGTCGGACACGACGATCACATGCTCGGGCGGGACCTTGTAAAAGCGCGCGGCTTCCCCTACGGCTTCGCCCGAGAGGTTCATAAAGGTCTGCGGCTTCATCAGCAGCACTTTCTCGCCGCCGATGTCGGCGGAGGCGGTGAGAGCCTTGAAGCGCAGTTTGTTGATGCTCACTCCCAGCTTCTTCGCCATGGCGTCGGCGGTCATGAAGCCCGCATTGTGCCGCGTGCATTCATACTTCGGGCCGGGATTGCCGAGAAAAACGATGAGCCAGGAGACGGGGCCGTTTGATTTCAGGAACATAATGGATCAAAACCAACTATAACATAGTTTTTCCCCGAAGGGAATACAATCCGCTTTCAGCAGCGGAAAACGCGAACCGGGTTCGCATTTTACCTCAGTCGAAAATGCTGGAGATGGAGACCTCCTCGTAGATACGGCGGATGGCCTCTGCAAAGACGGGGGCGGTGGACAGGTACTGGATCTTGTCGCACTTGGCGCGATTGGCGGGGTAGGGGATGGTGTCGAGCAGCAGCAGCTCCTTGATGCAGCTGGAGTTGATGCGGTCAAGGGCCGGGCCGGAGAGCACGCCGTGGGTCGCGCAGGCATAGACCTCTTTGGCCCCGCCGATCTCCATGATGGCTTTGGCCGCGCCGCAGAGGGAACCGGCCGTATCCACAATGTCGTCGAGCAGGATGCAGGTCTTGCCGGATACGTCGCCGATGATGTTCATGACCTCGGACTGGTTGGCGCGCTCGCGGCGCTTGTCCACGATGGCCATGTTGACGCCGAGCTTCATGGAAAAGCTGCGGGCGCGGGCGGTGCTGCCCACGTCGGGGGAAACGACCATGACCTCCTCGTTGCCCTTGCCGAACTTGTTGACGTAGTGCTTGACAAACAGGTGCCCGCCCTGGAGGTTGTCCACGGGGATATCGAAAAAGCCCTGGATCTGCGCGGCGTGCAGGTCCATGGTCAGGACGCGGTCAGCGCCGGCGGCGGTGATCAGATTGGCGACGAGCTTTGCGGAGATGGGATCGCGGCTCTTGGCCTTGCGGTCCTGACGGGCATAGCCGAAATAGGGGATGACGGCGGTGATGCGCCCGGCAGAGGCTCTGCGCATGGCGTCGATCATAATCAGGAGCTCCATGAGGTTGTCGTTGACATGGTTGCAGGTCGACTGGACGATGAACACGTCCTTGCCGCGCACCGGCTCAAACACAGAGACGGAACACTCTCCGTCGGCAAACTGGGTGACATTCGCGTTGCCGAGGCTTCTGTACAGCTCCGAGGCAATGGCTTCGGCCAGAGCGGGGTTGGAGTTTCCGGTGAAGACCTTGATTTCCTTGCCGTGTGAGATCATGTTATCTTTTTCCTCCGTATCGCTTTTCTCGCATGTGCGTCGCTGACGCCCGCACAGACTGATCGGGTATCAAATAGTAAACACACTGCGTTTATTATAACACCCAATCATCTAAATTGGAAGAACTTTCGGCTATTTTCTATGACTTCAAAACGAAATAAAAAACGATTTACAAGCGCATGCTTTTTGTGTATAATATAAAAATGCGGATTCAAAATGATAATTTGAACGAAAGTGGTTTGAAAACATGCTGGAATTTGACGAATACAAAGTAAAACTCAACAACTGCAAGCCGGAGCTGGAGGTCCTGCGCACCGCGCTCAGGCTTGAAGCCGCCCAGAAGGAGATCGAGGAGCTGGAAGCCGCAAGCGCCCGCGACGGCTTCTGGAACGATGTGGAGAAGTCGCAGCAGGTCCAGAAGCGGCTGAAAAACCTCAAGGACAAGGTGGAAAACTTTGACCGCCTGTGCGCCTCCTGGGACGATATGATGACCATGTGCGAGATGGCGATCGAGGAAAACGACGATTCCATGCTGCCCGAACTTCAGCAGGAGTTTGAGGAGTACACACAGAAGGTGGAGTCGACGCGCCTGTCCACACTCCTGACCGGCGAGTATGACGCCAACAACGCCATCCTCACCTTCCACGCCGGCGCCGGCGGCACCGAGGCGCAGGACTGGGCCTCCATGCTTTACCGCATGTACAACATGTGGGCCGAGCGCCACGGCTATAAGGTGAAGGTCATGGACTACCTCGACGGCGACGAGGCGGGCATCAAGAGCGCCACCATCATGATCGAGGGCGAAAACGCCTACGGCTTTTTGAAGAGTGAGCACGGCATCCACCGCCTTGTGCGCGTATCCCCCTTTGACGCTGCGGGCCGCCGCCACACCTCCTTTGCAGCCGTCGAGGTCATGCCCGAGATCGCCAATGACAACGAGATCGAGCTCAGAGACGAGGACATCAAGATGGATGTGTACCGCTCCTCCGGCGCGGGCGGTCAGAAGGTCAACAAGACCTCCTCGGCCGTGCGCCTGACCCATATCCCCACGGGGATCGTGGTGTCGAGCCAGGTGGAGCGCAGCCATTTCCAGAACCTGGAGAACTGCCGCAACATGCTGCGCGCGCGCCTGGCCGAGATCAAAGAGCGCGAGCACCTGGAAAAGATCAGCGACATCAAAGGCGTGCAGATGAAGATCGAATGGGGCAGCCAGATCCGCTCCTATGTCTTCATGCCCTATCAGCTGGTGAAGGACCACCGCACCGATTACGAAAACGGCAACATCGACAACGTCATGAACGGCGACCTGGACGGCTTCATAAACGCCTTCCTGTCCATGAGGGCCCAGAGCTGACAGGCATTGCAGCGTAAAAGGGGCTGTCTCAAAACGCTTACCGTTTTGTCATCCTGAGGAACGGAGTGACGAAGAATCTTTCTTTTGAAGTTTTTTTCAAACTTTCGTAGAAAGATTCTTCGCTTTGCTCAGAATGACACGGGGTTTTGAGACAGCCCTTTTTATCGGTCACTCGGACCGGGATCGTAGTCTCCGAAAATCAGATCGTCGATATCCATTCTTTTTCCCTCCCTCATGATTGCACATAAGCCTATCCTATGCGCGAAAGCTTCCAAATATGAAAAAATCGCAAACTGGATGGAATTTTACTTGAAACGCAGTCCGTGTTGCGCTATAATACCTGAGTCTGCAAAATTGCCCCTTATCATAATATGTATCAAACGCAAAGGATGAGATAAGCCATGAGTGCATCGACTGAAAAGAAAAACCGTCAGGCTGCCCGCGCAGCGGGTACCGACAAGAAGACCCTTGCCCAGGAGAAGGAAGCCCAGGAGAAGAAAAAGAGCAATCTGCGCTGGACCCTCGGTACCATTGCCGTCGTGCTGGTGGTGGTGTCCGTGATCCTGCTCAACTCCGGCATCATGTACAAGACCACTGCGTTCTCCGTGGGCAGCAAGAACTACACTGCCGCAGACGTGAGCTACCGCTACGCAAACCAGTACTATACCTTCGCAAACCAGTACGGCAGCTACGCCAGCGTCTTCGGCCTGGATACCTCCAACGGCATCCGCGGCCTCGAAAAGCAGGAATGCCCCATGCTGGAAGGCGGCACCTGGAAGGACTACTTCCTGGACGCTGCCAAGAATGACATGATCCATGCCACCGTCCTGGGCCAGTACGCCGCCGATAACGGCATCACCCTGGATGCCGACGACAAGGCACAGATCGACGCTTCGTTTGAAGGTCTCGACGAGCAGGCCACGTCCTACGGCTACGCAAGCGGCGACAACATGCTGGCCGCAAACTACGGCAACGGCGTCAACCAGAAGCTGGTCCGCGAAGCCTATGAGGAGTCCCTGCTTGCCAGCAAGGCCGGTCAGGCGCTGCTCGACAGCTTTACCTACACCGACGACCAGATCGAAGAGAAGTATCAGAGCTACGCGGGCGAGCACGACTTCTTTGACTACGCCTACAGCTATATCTCCGCCGAGCGCGTGGAGACCACCGATGCCGACGGCAACACCAGCTCAGATGTGACGGATGAGACCGTCGCGGCCGCGGCCGAGAAGGCCAGCGCCATTGCCGAAGCTTACAAAAAGGCAAACGGCACCGATTATGCCGCCAACCTCATCGAGGCTGCCGAGGCCCAGGAGGCGACCGCCAGCGAGCAGACCCATGTCCAGGGCAGCAGCGTTCCCGCTGCCGACTGGATGCGCGACGCGTCCCGCAAGGCAGGCGATATCACCGTTTCCCCCGATGCCAGCGGCTGCTATGTGGTGGTGTATCTCTCCCGTGACGACAACCACTACAACACTGTGAACGTCCGCCACATCCTTGTCAATGCCGAGGCCGACGAAAACGGCAGCTACACCGACGAGGCCAAGGCAGCCGCCAAGGCGCGCGCCGAGGAGATCCTTGCCGAGTTCGAGGCCGGCGACAAGACCGAGGACAGCTTTGCCGCCCTGGCCGAGCAGTATTCCGAGGACCCCGGCTCCAACACCAATGGCGGCCTGTATGAGAATGTTGCCAAGGGCCAGATGGTCCAGGAGTTCAACGACTTCTGCTTTGCCGACCACAAGGCGGGCGACACCGGCATCGTCTACGGCGAGAGCGGCAGCTATGCCGGCTATCACGTGATGTACTACGTGGGCGAGGGCAAGCTCTACAGCAGCGTCATCGCCGAGGACGACCTGCGCAATACCGACGCGGAGGCCTGGATGGAGAAGGCCGAGGAGGCCAATCCCACCAAGGAAGGCTTCGGCATGCGTTACGTCGGATAAGACAAAACCAGGGAATACAAAAACCCCGCCGGGTCTCCGGCGGGGTTTTTGAGAAAGGGAGAAGAAAATGCAGGAGAGAACGATCCGGGCCGAGATGCTGCTCGGCAGCGAGGCAATGGAAAAACTGAGAGGCAGCCATGTGGCCGTGTTTGGCCTGGGCGGCGTGGGCTCCTGGTGCGCCGAGGCGCTGGCCCGTTCCGGCGTCGGGTACATGACCCTGATCGACCGGGACACCGTGGGCGAGAGCAACATCAACCGTCAGCTCTGCGCCTACCGCTCCACAGTAGGCAGAGCCAAGACGGCGGTCATGGCGGAACATCTCACGGACATCGACCCGGACATTCAGGTGCGGTGCATCGAGGGCCATTACGAGGCCTGCGAGCGGGATCGCTTCTTTGCCGACTACGACTTCGTTGTGGACTGCATCGACCTTGTCTCCTGCAAGATCGACCTCATCCTGAGCTGCCGGGAGCGGAGCATCCCCATCGTCTCTGCCCTCGGCACCGGCAACAAGCGCGACGCGCAGCAGCTCAGGCTGGACGATATCTCCAGAACCTACGGCTGCACCTTTGCCCGCGTCATCCGCAAGGAGCTGCGGGACCGGGGTGTCGAGCACCACCCGGTGGTTTTCAGCCCCGAGGAGCCCATGAAGCCCGCTCAATTCGAGGCGCCGCCTCCCGGCAGGCGCGCGGTGCCGGGTTCGCTGATCTGGGTCCCGGCCAGCGCGGGCATGCTCCTGTGCCAGTATGTGGTGGGGGAGCTGTGCAAAACATAAAAAGCGCGTTGCAAAAAACGCGTCATCCTCCTAAAGGGTATAGAGATTCTAAGCGGCAAGCTGCCAAGAATCACTAATGTTCGCGTAAACGAAGGATCTTTTCCTGAAAGTCTGCAAAAACCTTCAGGGAAAAGATCCTTCGTCATTTCATTCCTCAGGATGACAAAATGGGAAGCATTTTGCAACGCGCCTTTTATCCGAACAATTTGAAATTCGACAACCCCTCCAGCAGACCGTTGAAGCGCTGAATCGACGCCGTCAGCGCGTCCACGTCAATGGTGCTGAGCGTGTCGATCAGCTTTCCCAGCTTCTCTGCGCCCTCACCGCTCAGCCCGTTGAGATTCTCTCCGATGCTGTCAAGATTGTCGAGGGAAGTGCTGACGCGCTGGATGACGGCCTGAGTATCGGCGAGCGTTGTACGGGCATGGTCAAGCGTCGCGCTGATCTTCGGCACCACAACGGCAAGGCTCACGATCAGCGCCGCCGCCATCACCGCGATCACCACCGTGATAACCATACTCAGCGTTTGGCTTCGCCGCTGTACAGCCGCCATCTGCTCCACCAGTTCCTGCATGCTTTTTTCGTCTGTCCTGTTGTCCATGGCATGGCCTCCCTGTGTTTTTCTATATTATTATTCTATCACAGCCGGACGGAGATTGCCAGAAGTTTTCCGCTGAGCTGCGGCACTGAACACAGACGGCATTCAAAAAACCCTGACCGTGCCGGTCAGGGTTTTCGCGTATCAATACAGCTCTTTCAGCTTCGCTATGCAATCAGGACAGACATTCTTTCCGCGATAATTGACGATTTTTTTCGTACTCTCGCAGAACACGCAAGCCGCCTGATATTTGCGAAGAATAATGCTGTCGCCGTCAACATATATCTCGAGAGAATCCTTTTCTCCGATGTTGAGCGTCCGGCGCATTTCGATTGGCAATACGATACGCCCAAGTTCGTCGACTCTTCGTACGATACCGGTGGACTTCACGTAAGCATCCCCTTTGCCTCTGATATTTTCCTGTACGATTCGGCCCCAAATATTTACAAACATTGGTAAAAAATTACAAATTCGTAAATATTTATAGCACTTTATATCATCTTCTTGGGAAAAAATCAACTAAAATATGCGAAGTTCGTAAAAAATTCATAAAAAGTTCTTTTATAACAGCACCTACAAGGTCGGGATAGGGGGATTTCTGGATGGATTTAGCAATCATTACCATTTATTTGCTTTCAATTTTGTCAGCTTTGCTGACGGGAAAAACTACCGCCGCGGGGAACGCGGTGCTGGAGGGGGTACAGGAGGCCCTGCTGTTTGCACCGAAGCTGTGCGCGGCGCTGTGCCTCTGGTCCGCGGTGACCGAGCTTCTTGAGCGCGGCGGCGCGGCCAACGCGCTGGCACGATTGCTGCGGCGTCCGCTCTCGCTGCTGTTCCCGATTGGGGCGGGGGACGGAGAGACGCTGGCTGCCCTGACGGAGAACGCGGGGGCAAACCTCCTGGGCCTCGGCAATGCCGCCACGCCTGCCGGCATCAGGGCGGCGAAGGGGCTTGTACATCTCGGGGCGGGCAGGGAGCTCAATACCCTCGTGGTGCTCAACACCGCGTCCATCCAGCTTCTGCCCGCGACGGCGGCGTCCCTTCGCGCGTCTCTGGGCAGCGTCTCACCCTTTGACATCACAGCTGCCGTCTGGCTCGCCAGTGCTTTTTCGCTTCTGGCGGGACTCACAGCTATCCGGCTTTTAAACGGGAACCGGACGTGAAAACCCTTGCACAGCTTCTGGTGCCGCTGCTCATTGCGGCGGCAGCGCTCGCGGCGCGGATGCACGGCGCGGACATCTATGAAGCGATGACAGCGGGGGCGAGGAAGGGCCTGCTGACGCTCTGGAGCATCCTGCCGGCGCTGCTGGTGGTTTTCCCGATGATCCGCCTGCTGGAGGCTTCAGGCCTGCCGGAACTGCTGGGGACTGCGCTGGGACCGATGTTCCGCCTGCTCGGCGTACCGGAGGAGACGGGGCTTCTCATGCTCCTGCGCCCCCTGTCGGGCAGCGCCGCTCTCGCCGCAGCTTCGGAGCTCATGCAGCGCCACGGCCCGGATTCCCTGATCGGGCGCACGGCGGCAGTGATGCTCGGCTCGAGCGAGACGAGCCTTTACGTCATCGCTGTCTACTTCTCCGCGGCCGGTGCCCGGGACGACGGGCGCGCCCTCCCGGCCGCCCTGTGCGCGGATCTGGCATGCTTTCTCGGCGCGGCCTGGGTCTGCCGTCTGCTCTGGGGCTAAGGCTCAGGATCCGGAATCTCCGATGAAAGGCACACAGATACCGCAGCCTTCCGGATCCCGGTTCATTTTTATCAGCTGCATGGGGAACACCTCCCTACGAGCCTGCGGGTAAATATGGAATGCCGCGTGACAAAAAGTGGGAAATTATGGGAAAACCATATACAATTTACCAGCTAATATCATTATACATGAGAAAGCCCATCCTGTCAAAACAAAGCGTGAAATTTTTGACTTGACACAGCTGCTTTAGTATGCTAATATGCTAAATCGTTAAGAGCAATTACATGACGAAATCTATTCGATAAATCTGATTGAAATTGAAGGAGTAATCAACATGAAAAAGACAATCGCTTTTGCTTTGACGCTTGTCCTGATGTTTGCCCTGTTTGCCCCGAGTGCCTTCGCGGCGGACAAAAAGTTCGTCATGGGCATCGACCCCGAGTACCCGCCCTTCAGCTATCTCGGCAACGACGGCAACTACACCGGCTTTGACGTGGAGGTCTGCAAGGCTGTCTGCGATTATCTCGGCTGGGAGCTGGAAATCTTCGGCGTCAACTGGGATGAGAAGCTGGTGCAGCTCGATTCCTTTGAGTGTGACTGTGTCTGGTCCGGCATGACCATCCTTGACAGCATGAAGGAAGCGGGCTACGTCATCTCCGAGCCCTACTACGACAACACCCAGGTCCTGGTCGTCAAGACCGACAGCGGCTTCAAGTCCTCCAAGGATCTGGCCGGCAAGATCGTGGCCGTGCAGCTGGGCACCTCCGGCGAGAGCCTGCTGAACGATGACCTCAAGGATCTGGCTGACACCTTCGATTCCGTTCTCACCTGCGACAGCTTCCTCAAGTGCTTCACCGAGCTGCAGGGCGGCGCGGTCGACGCGGTGTTCGTTGACATGCCCGTGGCGGCAAGCTATGTTGCCAAGCACGAGGGCCTTTCCATCATCGACGAGCAGCTGGGCGCCGAGCAGTACGGCATCGCCTTCCGCTCCGGTGACGCGGAGCTGTGCAAGACGGTCGACGAGGCGGTGCAGGCCCTGGTCGAAAACGGCACCTACGCCAAGATTGCCGAGAAGGAGGAGTATGCCGACATCGTCAACAACCTCCTCTTCCTGAACAAGGAGTAATATCCGAGGCTGAAAACCGAAAATGATGCAACGTCCCGAAAGCGCGGCTTTCCTGCGCTTTCGGGCGCTTCTTGCTTTTTTTCTTCAGGCAACACCGCACAATCCGTCTTCGGCGCCTCCCGGAAAAAATGTGCTCTGACTTCGTCACTTTTTCTTGAAATACACAAAGTATTCCTGCGAAAAACTGCCATCGTCAGAACCCATTTTTTCTCGGGATTCGCTCTCGCCGAATTATGCGGTATTGCCTTATCCACTAAACCTTAGAAAAATGAGGGCTTCCCAATGTCATTGATGACCATGATCGTCAAGATGAGCGAGGGCCTGGGCAAGACCTGCGCCATCTTTTTCCTGACCCTGATCTTCTCCCTGCCGCTGGGCATGATCGTCGCGCTGCTGCGCATGAGCAAGCTGAAAATCGTCTCCGCCGTCACGCGCTTCATCATTACCGTCCTGCGCGGCACGCCCCTGATGCTCCAGCTGCTGGCGGTCACCTACGGGCCGTATTACCTCTTCGGCGCGCCGGTTTCACGCAACAAGCTCATCCCCGTCGTCATCGCCTTTGCCATCAACTACGCCGCCTACTTTGCCGAGATCTACCGCGGCGGCATCGAGTCCATCCCCGTCGGCCAGTACGAGGCGGCGGAGGTCCTGGGCTATACGAAGGTCCAGACCTTCATGCGCATCATCCTGCCCCAGGTCATCAAGCGCATCATGCCCAGCATCACCAACGAGGTGGTCACGCTGGTCAAGGATACCTCCATGGCCTTCACGGTTTCCTATCAGGAGATGTTCACCATCGGCAAGCAGATCGCAAACTCCCAGACAAGCTTCACCCCCTTCCTGGTCGCCGGCGTATTCTATTATATATTTAATGTGATCGTCGACTATGTGATGGGCCGGATCGAGAAGCGCCTGGACTACTATAAGTGAGGGGGCGAAACGAAATGGCAGACAAGAAAACCGAATCCGCGGCCAATATCCTCAGCATCCGCAGCCTGGAAAAATCCTTCGGCTCCCTCAGTGTCCTCAAGGACATTTCCCTTTCGGTGGAGCGGGGCAACGTGGTCTCCATCATCGGCCCCTCCGGCTCCGGCAAATCCACGCTGCTGCGCTGCGCCTCCTTCCTGGAGCACGCCGACGGCGGCGACATCCTCTACGACGGGCAGTATGCGCTCCATAACGGGGTGTACGCCTCCAAGGCCGAGCTCAACCGCTTCCGTACCCGCTTCGGCCTGGTGTTCCAGAACTTCCAGCTCTTCCCTCACTATTCCGTGCTGCGCAACGTTTCCGAGGCGCCCATCCTCCATGGCGAGAATAAAGACGAGGTACTCGTGCGTGCCATGGAGCTTTTGAAGAAAATGGGCCTGGAGGGCAAGGAGAAGGCCTATCCCTATCAGCTCTCCGGCGGACAGCAGCAGCGCGTCGCCATTGCCCGTGCCCTGTGCATGCGGCCTGAGATCCTCTATTTCGATGAGCCCACCTCTGCCCTGGACCCCGAGCTCACGGGCGAGGTCTTGAAGGTCATCCGCCAGCTTGCCGAGGAAAAGATGACCATGGTGGTCGTCACCCATGAGATGCCCTTTGCCAAGGCGGTCAGCAACCGCGTCATCTTCATGGCCGACGGCGTCATCGTCGAGCAGGGCGACCCGCGCGAGGTCTTCGACAACCCGAAGGAAGAGCGCACGCGCCAGTTCCTGCGGGTCTTTGAGCGCTGAGTCATGGAGCTTCGCTACAGGATTCTGGACCCGACCGGGAACATCACCGCCCTCGTTGAAAGCCCGGTCGAGGCAGCAAAGCGGCAGGCTGCCGCCGCCGCGATCATGCAGCGCCACGACGATGTGGAGCAGGTGGGCTTTCTGAGCTCTAAAGGGGAGGACGACCTGCCCGCGCTCCGGATGGCGGGGGGCGAGTTCTGCGGCAATGCCACGATGTGTGCCGCCGCCCTGCTCACGCTTCGGGGCAAAACCGGGGACACGGTATGTCTCCACGTCTCGGGCGCAAAGCAGCCTGTGGAGGTGAAGCTGTGCCGGACCGGCGATGACAGCTTTCGGGCAGAGCTGCAGATGCCGCCCGCAATCGATATTACCGAGCGGGCTTTTGCCTTTGAGGGCCTGCGCGGCAGGCTGCCCCTCGTGCGCATGGAGGGCATCTCCCACATGGTTGTGGAAAGCCCGTCGCCGTTTTTCGCACTCCTGGACGATCCCGAGACAGCCGAAAGTGCGCTGAAGGCGTTCTGCGCGGAGCTTTCGGCGGACGGCCTCGGCCTGCTGTTTCTGGAAGGAGAGGGGCAGGAGCGCCGCATGACGCCGCTGGTCTATATCCCCGGCAGCGGCACGGTCTTCTGGGAAAACTCCTGTGCCAGCGGCAGCGCTGCGGTCGGGATGTACCTTGCCGCCGGGAATGCCGCACCGAAAGAGGTGAGCCTCCGGGAGCCCGGTGGCGTTCTGCACGTCGCAAGCGATCCGACAGGCACCCGCCTTCGGGGAAACGTGCGGCTTGCGGCAAGCCATATAATTGAGTTTTAAGCCCGCGTGAACGATTCTTGGAATATTGTGTGAAAAATTTTCAAAAACAGTTGACACGCGGGCCTTGATTATGGTATTATCTCAAAGCTGATGGGACGACGTGCGGGTGTAGTTCAATGGTAGAACACCAGCCTTCCAAGCTGGATACGTGGGTTCGATTCCCATCACCCGCTCCAGCGTCAGAGGAAGCTCGCACCGCTCCGTTTCCACGGCAAAGGCCGTGAAAACTGCGCTATGCTCCCTCCCTCTTCCTTCTCAAATCAAACCCGCTGCGCTGGGCTTTGATTTGAATTGCTGGGTATTGGCGGGAATGATATGCGCCAATAGCTCAGCAGGATAGAGCAACTGCCTTCTAAGCAGTAGGTCGGGGGTTCGAATCCCTCTTGGCGTGCCAGCGTCAGAAGAAGTTCGGATGGCTCCTCATTTGCGGTTTGCGTAAGTGCCGCAAATGCTGCGCGGATCCTCCCTCCTTCTTCCTTTCAAACACAAACCCACTTCGTTGGGATTTGTGTTTGGTACAGGAGTGAACAAAGAACGTGTTTCCTGCGGTCTTTGTTTTGATATAGCCTCTCTTCGGAGAGCGCAGCAGAAAAACAACTTCAAGGCTTCGGCTTTGAGTTTTTGATAGGACGCGCGGGAAGCTGCGCGGACAAATATGGTGGGATTAGCTCAGTTGGTAGAGCACCGGATTGTGGTTCCGGGTGTCGTGGGTTCGAGCCCCATATCCCACCCCACTGAAAACGAGCCGAGGCCGGCGGCGCCGGTCTCGGTTTGTGACTACATTGGGATGTAGTGTAATGGTAACACACCGGACTTTGACTCCGATATAGTGGGTTCGAGTCCCGCCATCCCAGCCACGTCAGAAGAAGTTCGGATGGCTCCGCATTTGCGGTTTGCGTAAGTGCCGCAAATGCTGCGTGGATCCTCACTCCTTCTTCCTTTCCAAATCGAAACTCTGGTTTCGATTTGGGGAGACGCGGCAAACCGTTTCCTTAAAACAAAATCAGAGCCCAGCGAAGCGGGTCTGATTTTGAGAGGAGGAGCAGCGAAGGGAGCGAGCTTTCGCCATGCCTGGCGGAAGCGAGACGATCCGAAGCTTGCTCCGACGACACGCCCCAGTAGCTCAGGAGGTAGAGCACCTGCCTTTTAAGCAGGGTGTCCGGGGTTCGAGTCCCCGCTGGAGCACCAAAAATACAAGCCCGCCACCCGGCGGGCTTGTATTTTTCCCTCCGCGGGGACTCGAATTATAATCGAACGCCCCTGTGGGGCGTTCATCGACCAGTTCGCAAACTGGTCGATTCCACTATTTGCGCCGATCCCCCGCGAGGCGCAAATGCAGGCGAGTCCCCGCTGGAGCACCAACGAGGAACCGGACACCCTGCTTAAAAGGCAGGGTGTCTGATTTCTATTGCGTGATGGAGCGTCTTTTAACATTGCTCCATCATCTTTTTACATTTTCGCACATACCAAGAACAAAAGAAAAAGGGCGGGGAAAGCCCCGCCGCCGCAATTCTTACTGTATCTCTATATTCTCCAAGCCGTGGGCGAGAATGAGGTTAATTAACTCATTGCGGGAGTAATTCGTTTCCGCTGCCAACTTATCCAGAGCGTTCAAGGTGTCTTCCCTGATACGGACAGAGATAATGCGGTTGCCGTCCTCGCCGCGTTTCTTGATAATCAAGGGTTCGTTCTTCATTTGCTACACCGTCCAATCTGTATGTAATTATAGATTGACGGATTATGTTAAAATATGCTACAATTAGAATAGCAAGTGATATTAACTTGTAATACTATTATGATGGAGGGAGACCTGATTGATGAAACGTGTGATTGCTATGCTGTTAGTTTCATGTATGTTTTTTTCTCTATGTGCCTCTGCGAATGCTGATACCAAAAATGTAGAAGCATTAATGCTTGCTGTTGATGCTGCTTCCGACGAGTCAATTTCTTCGGCAAAGGAGGCGTATAATTCTTTAACGGAAAATGAGAAAGAGCAGGTCAGCGATAAGGCGAAAGAAGCATTATTTCGGGCGAGATTATTAAATGTTGCTTCCCAATTAACAGAATTTGGCAAAGCGTGCGAGTATATAATCTTCACGTTTGGCAATGCGTGGGCAACAGTTGGCAGTCAGGAAGTCCTTGGTTGTATGGATACTGTGCGTATCTTTTTTAGGCAACCATTAAAGCCGTTGTCAGAGACGGAATATACCCTTACGGAGTATATTCCGTGGTTATCTGTAATACTGGGAAAAGAATGTGATGAAAAAAACGTTGAAATAATGCTATATGTAGCAGCAAAAGGTATTAATCCCAGTGCTCTTTATTGGCGAGATGGAAAACCTACGCCATATTGGGTTTCTGATGATAAAATTTCGGAAACAATCAAACTCTGCGTTGAATACAACGAAAATGAAAAATATGTAAAGGATAACAAAGATACTCTTCCGGAGGTAATTAGAGAGTTTAGAAAAGATTACAAATCGCAATATCCCGATGAAGTATCAACGATAGATGATTGGTTAATTGAAAGTCAGTTGCTTGCTGATTTAGCGCTTAATCCACCAGTAAGCCTCAGCACTTTTGAGAGTGAAGCAACCGAGCACTTAAATAATATCAAAAGAATACTGAAAGTAATGGACACATATTATTAAAAGGTAAAGGCAGGGGCAACACATCCCCTGCCTTTACTGTTCTAGCAGCCCTATATACTTATATGCCGTTGTCGGGCTAATCCCGCACAGCCTCGCAAGTTCGGTCAAATTGAACGCCCCATTCTTATACGCCGGGTAGTGCCGCAAATAGTTTGCAGGTATATCGTCAAGCCTCAAATCCCCGCAGGCCGAATCATCTCGATTCGGCTTGCGGGGATATTTGATTTATGCTAAACTCCTGAGTTGTGAAGGGGGGCTGTGCATGTCACCGGACGATAAAAATGTGCAGATGGCGCGGCGTATCGCCGAGGCCGTGGCGGACGCGGGCGGGCGGACCTACTATGTGGGCGGCTGCGTGAGGGACGGGCTGCTGGGCCGCGACAACAAGGATATCGACATCGAGGTACACGGCATCCCAGTACAGACCCTGGAGCACATCCTGGACAGCCTCGGCGAACGCCTGACAATGGGGGCGAGCTTCGGCATCATGGGGCTTCGGCACTATGAGCTGGACATCGCCATGCCGCGCTCCGAGACCGCGACCGGGCGGGGGCACAAGGACTTTGAGGTGTTCGTCGATCCCTTCCTCGGAGCGGAGAAGGCCGCGCGGCGGCGGGACTTCACCATGAACGCCCTGATGCAGGATGTGCTGACGGGGGAGATCCTGGACTTCTTCGGCGGCAGAGAGGACATGCGGCGGGGGCTTCTGCGCCATGTGGATGACAGCGGCTTTGGAGAGGACCCCCTGCGCGTACTGCGCGCGGCGCAGTTTGCGGCCCGCTTCGGCTTTGCCGTGGCCGACGAGACGCGGACGCTCTCGGCGCGGATGGACCTTGCGGCGCTGCCGGGGGAGCGCGTCATGGGTGAGCTTGAAAAGGCACTTTTGAAAAGTGACAAGCCCTCCGTCTTCTTTGGGGAAATGCGGAAGATGCGCCAGCTCTCTGTCTGGTTCCCGGAACTGGAGGCGCTCATCGGCATCGGGCAGAACCCGCGCTTTCACCCCGAAGGGGATGTCTGGACGCACACCATGCAGGTGCTGGACGAGGCCGCAGCGCTTCGCGGTGAGGCAAAGGAGCCGCTGTGGTTCATGCTCTCCGCCCTGTGTCACGATCTCGGCAAGGCGGTCACGACAGAAGAGAAAAACGGCGTTCTGCACGCCTACGGTCACGAGAAGGCCGGACAGCCGCTGACAAAGAGCTTTCTGCGCCGCCTGACAAGCGAGACGAAGCTGATCGAGTACGTGCTGAACATGACCTGCCTCCACATGAAGCCCAACGTGCTGGCAGACGGCGGCTCAAAAACAAAGAGTTATATGCGGATGTACGACGAGGCCCTCTGCCCGGAGGATCTGCTGCTGCTTGCCAGGGCGGATTATCTGGGCTGCCGTGGCGCGCAGGACACGCGCGGAGCCATGCTGGAAGCGTATGTCCCGACCGAGAGGCACCTGCGGGAAATGCTCACGCTCTATACCGAGCGGATGAGCGTCCCATACCTCATGGGCCGTGACCTTGTGGAGGCGGGGCTCCAACCGGGGCCCCTGTTTACGCAGGCACTGGCCGAAGCCCATAATCTGCGCCTTGCGGGCAGGCCGAAGCACGAGCAGCTCAAAGCCGCGCTCACCTTTATCCGCAAACAGGAAAAAGAGCAAAAAGACGCGAAGCCGGACCGTTCGTGATCCGGGCTTCGCAGTTCTTTTTTCCTGCGCGGGTTTTATGCCGTTCGGTATATGTCTGAGCTTCTTTTAGTCGATATGGATGATGCCCTGGGTCAGGTCGGATGCCTTGACGAAGGGATTGGGGAAACGCTCGCGGTTTTCGGTGATCTTGCCCATGTTGATGGCCTCCTTCGGACAGAACTGCAGGCAGCTGAGACAGCCGATGCAGTTGGTGCCGAAAGTGGGTTTTTTGTTTTCAAGGGTGATGTTCTTCATAGGACATACCTGCGCGCAGGTGCCGCAGCCGATGCAGGCGTCGCTGACGGTGAATTTTTTGGCGCGCTTGGGGTGGAGCTGGGAGAAGAGCGCGCTCTCACGGGCAAAGAAGGCGTTCTCGGGCGGCTTTACGTCCAGGCGCTTCTCGGCCTTCACCGCCGCCGCGACCTCCATGGCCTTGCGATCAATGCGCTCCTGGGCCTTCTGCTTGCTGGTAGGCGGCACGGTGAGCGCGTGGGGCATGAGCCAGATGCAGGTCGAGTGGTTGGAGATTGTGTTCCAGTAGTCCAGACCCACGATCTCGTCGATCTTGTGCAGCCCGCAGCCGATGTAGCCGGCATACTGTTCCACCGCGAACTTGTAGGCATGGGGCGCGATCTTGATGGCCTTGATGTATTCCTCCACATGGCCGGGCAGGCCGCCGCCGTAGCAGGGGAACACGAAGCCCACACGCTTTGCCTCGGTGGCGTCGGTCTTTGCCGGGAAGGCGCGCATCATGACGATGTCCGTGTCGCCGAGGCGGGAAGCGATGCTCTTTGCCATGTTCAGGCAGTGGCCGGAGCCGGAGTAGCAGTAGATGATGTTTTCGCTCATTGGAATTCCTCCTCGTATATAGGTGGAGATATTTTAGCATAAAGACGCGCTGAATGCAACGCGGCCTGACAGAAATTGACTTCGGGGAATGCGCGTTTTCTGTCTATTTCGCCGATTGACGAAACGCGCGTCTTGCCGTTATAATAACGCAAACTTTAAGGCGATCCTGAGAGATCGGCAAGGCATGAAAAATGAGGCTTGTGTGCATTCCCGGCACAGGCTTTGCGTGTTGTTGTCTTACCGGTCCGCGGTAAGATTTTTGCTTTTGGGAGGGTGCGCGTATGATCGTATTTGACCGTGTGAGAACAATCGGCAGTATGGATAAAAGCGAGTATCGCACCCTGGATACGAGCGCGGATTATTCCTGCCTCAATCACGAAAAATATACACTTCTGCCCGGATTCTGCGATGTGCATGTACACCTTCGCGAGCCGGGTTTTTCTTATAAAGAAACTATAAAAACTGGAAGTAAAGCGGCGGCCCGCGGCGGCTATACGGCGGTGTGTACCATGCCGAACCTCAAGCCGGTGTGTGACGATCCGGAACATCTTGCCATGCAGCGGGAGATCATCGACCGCGACGCCTGCATCAAAGTTTACCCCTACGCCGCCATCACACTGAACCAGGCGGGGGAGGAGCTTGCGGACCTCGAGGCGCTGGCCCCCTATGTGATCGCCTTCTCGGACGATGGGCACGGCGTGCAGTCGGAGAGTATGATGCGGGAAGCCATGACACGGGCCAGGGCCCTCGGCAAAATGATCGTCGCCCACTGCGAGGACAACAGCCTCCTGCGCGGCGGGTACGTCCACGACGGGACCTACGCCGCAGCCCACGGCCACAGGGGCATCTGCAGCGAGAGCGAGTGGCGGCAGATCGAGCGGGACTTGAAACTGGCGGACCGGACCGGCTGCGCCTACCACGTCTGCCACATCTCCACAAAAGAGAGCGCGGCCCTCATCCGGGACGCGAAGAAAAGCGGCGTCAATGTCAGCTGCGAGACCGCGCCGCATTACCTGCTGCTGGACGAGAATGACCTGCAGGAGGACGGGCGCTTCAAGATGAACCCGCCCCTGCGCGCGAGAGAGGACCGCGAAGCCCTGCTTGATGGCCTGCTCGACGGCACGATCGACATGATCGCCACAGACCACGCCCCTCACAGCGCGGAGGAAAAGAGCAAGGGGCTTCAGGGCAGCGCCTTCGGCATCGTGGGACTCGAGACGGCCTTCCCGCTTTTGTACACAAATTTAGTCAAAACGGGCATCCTCTCCATGGAAGCACTGTTACAATTATTGGTATACAATCCGCGAGAGCGGTTTCATATCCCGCTGGGAAACGATTTTTCCATCTGGGATCTTGACGCGCAATACACGATCGACCCCGAGAACTTTCTGTCCAAGGGCAAAGCGACTCCCTTCGCCGGCCGTTCGGTTTACGGCAAATGCCTGCTGACGGTGTACGGGGGACAAGCGGTTTATGAAGGAGTGTAAAAATGGCGAAAAGAACGGACATCAAAAAGGTACTGATCATCGGCTCCGGCCCCATTGTCATCGGCCAGGCGGCGGAGTTTGACTACGCCGGAACCCAGGCTTGTCTTGCTTTAAAAGAAGAGGGCTATGAGGTGGTGCTGGTAAACTCCAACCCCGCCACCATCATGACGGACACCTCCATCGCCGACAAGGTCTACATGGAGCCGCTGACGCTGGACTACGTGGCCAAGATCCTCCGCTATGAGCGGCCGGATGCCATTGTCCCCGGCATCGGCGGACAGACGGGTCTGAACCTCGCCATGCAGCTTGAGCGCAAGGGCATCCTGCGCGAGTGCGGCGTCAAGCTTCTCGGCACCAGCAGCGAGAGCATCGAGCGGGCCGAGGACCGCGAGCTTTTCAAGGAGATGTGCCAGTCCATCGGCGAGCCGGTCATCCCCTCCGAGATCACCTATAATCTGGACGAAGCCAGAGCGGCGGCGGCGCGCATCGGCTACCCCGTGGTCCTGCGCCCGGCCTTCACTCTCGGCGGCACGGGCGGCGGCTTTGCCAACAATGAGCAGGAGCTTGAGGAGATCGGTGTCAACGCCTTCCGCCTCTCGCCCGTCCACCAGGTGCTCATCGAGAAGAGCGTCAAGGGCTACAAGGAGATCGAATTTGAGGTCATGCGCGACTCCAACGACCGTGCCATCACCATCTGCGGCATGGAGAACGTCGACCCCGTCGGCGTCCACACCGGCGACTCCATCGTGGTCGCGCCCATCCTGTCCCTCAACGACCACGATCTCAAGATGCTCAACGATTCGGCCATCAAGATCATCCGCGAGCTCAAGATCGAGGGCGGCTGCAACGTGCAGTTTGCGCTCAATCCCACGAGCAGCGAGTATTATCTGATCGAAGTGAACCCCCGCGTGTCCCGTTCCTCGGCCCTTGCCTCCAAGGCCAGCGGCTACCCCATCGCCCGTGTCACGGCGAAGATCGCCCTCGGCATGGCGCTCGAGGAAATTCCCGTTGCGGGCGGCACCGCCGCCATGGAGCCGAGCCTTGACTACATCGTTGCCAAATTCCCCCGCTTCCCCTTTGATAAATTCACCTCCGCCCCCAACACCCTC
>Ga0247611_10003785_pt1 | contig 21919 bp, 23 predicted proteins | sample 177DNAGHGhighgp2_FD_192422 | JGI IMG/M metagenome (GOLD analysis project Ga0247611, IMG submission 192422) | Sheep rumen microbial communities from Palmerston North, Manawatu-Wanganui, New Zealand - 1770 DNA GHGhigh gp2 | ecosystem: Host-associated > Mammals > Digestive system > Stomach > Rumen... | reverse complement strand
CCACCGGAAAACAGTTTCTGGACTACGCCCGCTACAATATCGGATCTATGATCAGCAGTGTTGAAATGAAGTGGGACCCGGGACAATCTGGAATGTCTCTGGATCTTTTCGTCAATGATGCTGCTTTGTACGCCATTGAACTTGCGCGAGAGGACCACGCAAAGGGACTTTTCAGGAACGAGAATGCAGATTCTTTCAGGAAATTCTTTTATGGAAGAATTTTAAAAGCATTCCATACGAAATTGGAAGATTTGGCCGGCGATCCAGGCAGGGCCGTCTTCGATGAGCGGCTCGGGAAGTATTACGAGGGCACGGCCGTAGAGTTCGGCCCCAGGGATGACAACGACGAGCCGTCCGTTCTGGAGGACTCGGACAAGGAAGCCCCTTCAGACACCTCTTCCAAAAGGCATCCAAAGAAAGCAAACGACGGTGTCATCCTATATCACTACAGTGCCGAGAAGGCCAAGGCCCTGGAGGAAAGCCATGAGATAAAGATGACCTATGTCAGGAAGATCCGTGAAATCGTCGCCAGGATGTCCCCTACCGACCAGCGGCTTTTCAACCTGAAGTTCCAGTTTGACTTCTCGGATGAGGATTACAGGATGTGGGAGACGATCAGTGCACAGAAGCATGTCAAGGATCCCTTCACTAAAATGGCTCACGACAAGTATGGCGTCAGCGAAGGATATGCTAGAAAGAGAATCAGCCTTATCAAGGCCGATATCGTAAAGAAACTAAGTGAGGCTGGGCACACACCGGAGAGTTATCGGCAGCAAACATCATTGCCAAACACACTTGAATACCTGCAAGCAAGAAAACCGGCTCCAGCGTTTGACCTTGACATCGAAGGTCTCTCTGAAGCCGATTGCAGGGATATACTGGCGGAGCTGTTTGCCTGAATTGGATTATACCTCAATTATATCATAACCCAGACTATCAGCGAGATTCCAAAAATCCTGGAAGCAAGTATCATATCTCCATTCAGTTGTCACCACGATTGTATCTCCGCCTTTAAGGCAAATCGGTTCCCCGTCATGAAATCTTGAATTCGGGCTTTTGCCCGGTGTCGGTTTCAATGTGGCTACGTAGGCAGCGACACCAGACTCCCGCTCAATCATATTTTTCAGACCGGGCGGCATGCTGCTCATTTTAACATTTCGATTGAATATGAGGTCCAATCCATCATAAGTAATACCATAATTTCTGTCGCAGAAGTGATTTACGACAACCAATGGACACCGATTCATGATTTCATGACGTGCAATATAAGTGGCTGTCTTTCTTTCTTGAATATCAAAAAAATGTCTGCTTCTCGGAACACTTTTTTTGCTGCCCGTTAAGCCAGTCGGGGAAACTGCTGACGAAGTGCCGGACAGAGAAACTGCCGGGGCCTTCTTGCCAATTCCCGGTTGTATGATATTACTCGCATCAGGCTCCTGCCATTCGTGTTCCAATATGTACCTCACCGCTTCAATGCAGTCAGAGGCATTATTTTCATCCGTGTTTTTCTTGTATTTATCAATGCAGTCAAAGTAATCCTTGGGAAATCCTTTGACGGTCGGATAGTCAATCCAGTTGGAAATCTTCCTGTAATCCGAAATCATCTTGGGATCGCCTCCTGAAGTACCGGCAAATAGTTCAAAGCCGAATCCATATTCCCTAGGGCCATCTTCGATCTTCGAGAAGACGGAAGCTTTCGCTTCTTCCAGAAAAACCCCAGGGCCGATGGTCTTGTTTATGAATGTCAGCATCCCATACTCGGCGAAGGCTTCTTCGAGCGGTTCCTTTGCAGGGAATCCGGCGCTGTTGAACGCATCATAGTATGCATGCATCATTTCATGGATAAACACAAAACCAAAAACATGCTCCTCGCTGTACCCCTCCTTACTTGCATAAGCCTCGATGTTGTCTGCGAACAAGTAAACCTTCGGCTCATCACCGTCAAACCAAAAAAGTTTCCGCGAGTATAGGCCCAGGATAAGTCGGGACTTTTCAGGATTAAGGTGTTCCTCAATCCATATGAACCTATCATCAATATCTTTCTTTGCAAGATTGAGCATCCTGTTGTCCTTCTCTATCTCACACTCGGTATCAGATTTTGCGTTAGCCAGGATTCCACGAAGCCGCTGCCGGTCTGTGACCACAACTGACAGTCCCGTAAGGGACCGGAGTTCTTTCATGGAGTTTATACCTTGAAAGGGTGACGGTTTGTTTTCGATTGATTCCAGGAATTCCTCTTGGGACTGACTGAGTTTAACGCCATTATATTGAAAAGCCATGTCGCAATTGTTTAGTGATTTAACATAGGTTGCAACAAAGTTACGAAACAATACTGATCTATCAAAAAAGGAGGGAGCCCTGTTGGACCCTCTCCTTATCCCGCGAGGCTGAAGGATTTCCCGAGAGCATCGGCGACGACGAGGTCGACGAATGACTGGTGATCCTGCGTGGCGAGGGCGGCATAAATCCGATCCTCGTCCACATTTTCCATCCAATTCCTCTGTGAGCCCTTGTAGCTCTTCACAACTCCTTCGGAAAGGAGATTCTGAAGTTTTTTCATACTATCTTGTTTTTTGGTTTGACTTGAAAAATGAAAAAGTGAAAAATAAAAAAATTAAAAAACACTTCTTTTCAGGTCATCCACAAAATATCAAGGAACTCAAGCGGGATTACAAAGTTAGGAGTAATTTCCCCACTTTCAAAGCATTTACTCCATTTTTTCTTATTCCTTATACCGGAAGGCTGTCGGATTCTTTCACGGCGCGTTCACTTTTTCAGCCCGGCGATGATCCTGTCCAGTTCTTCCAGGGAGTCCACAAGTACCTCCCGCGGCTTGGAACCGCTCTGCGGCCCGACTATGCCTGCGGCCTCAAGCTGATCCATCACCCTCCCGGCCTTGGCGTATCCCATCCCCAGCCTCCGCTGGATATCCGATGTCGATCCCTTGCCGGAGGTCACCACGAGGCGCGCCGCCTCCTCGAAACGTTCGTCAATGGCTGACAGGTCGGCCGCTCCTCCTCCCTTGCCTTCGGCATCATCCGCCACTTCGGGGAGGTAGTAGGGCATGTTGAACGACTTGTTGTAACCTTTCTGCGCCTCTATGCTCCTGGTGAGTGCGTCGATCTCAGCACTGCTTATATATCCGCACTGGATCCTTTCCACAGAAGCATTGAAGGAAAGGAGCATGTCGCCCTTCCCTATCAGGTCTTCCGCTCCTGTCTGGTCGAGGATGACCATGGAGTCCTGCCCTGTCTTGGTTTTGAAGGCGATGGACATCGGGAAGTTCGCCTTGATCATGCCTGAGACCACCTCCCTGCGAGGCGTCTGCGTCGCAATGATGAGATGGATGCCGCAGGCGCGGCCCATCTGCGCAAGTGAGATGATGGACGTCATTATGCTCCTGGCGTGTGCCTTTGCCTCCGGGCCGCCCACACCGAGCACCAGCTGGGAGTACTCGTCGATGATGACCACCAGGTACGGAAGGTAGCGGTGGCCGTCTTTTGGACTGAGTTTGCGCGCTTTCCACTTCTGGGTGTATTCCTGCAGCTTCGGCGTGCCCGCTTTCTCCAGGAGGGAGTACCGCTGGGACATCTCTTCACACAGGGACCTGAGCGTCCTGTCAGCATCCTCGGGGGTCTTCACGATGGCGCGGGCCTTCTCACCTTCAGCCGAATCGGCATCCGGCATCACGGCCAGATAATGGCCCAGGAGACGTGAATAGGAGCCGAACTCAGTCTTTTTCGGGTCGATGAAAACGAATTTCATCTCCGACGGCCTTTTGGCGTACAGCAGGGATGACACGATGACGTTCAGCCCGACGGACTTGCCCTGCATGGTTGCGCCTGCCACCAGAAGGTGGGGTGCCGCGGCCAGGTCGAATACCTTCACCTCCCCCGTGACCTTCCGGCCGATGGCCACAGGGAGCTCCGCCCCGCTCAGCGTGAACTCCTCAGAGCCGACCAGCTCGCGCACCGACACCGCCGAGCGCGTCTGGTTCGCAACCTCGAACCCAACGCAGTCCCGGAGGGTGGATGACATGAAACTGTCTGCCTTGAGGGCCACCGACACATCCTCGGAGAGACCCCGTATGGCGGACACCTTCGCCCCGCCCTTGGCCGGGTAGACCTTGTAGAGGGTCACCGTGGGGCCCGGCACGGCAAGGATGTCACCTACCTGCACCCCGTGGTCGGCGAGTGTCTCTCTGATGACGGAGATGTTCCTCTCTATCTCCGCTTTGGGAACAGGTCGTTTCTGCGCCCCGAGGTCCTTGAGAAGGGATATGTCCGGCATCACATAGCCGGGCACGCCGTCATCGGAGGTGGGTGTTCCTGGGGGCTTAGGCATGGGGGCCGGCCTTGTTGCTGGCGGTTTCCTTTCAGGTTTCCCGCCTGCGGCAGCGGGTCTCCCCCGCTGCGCCTTAGGCTTTTCAGGCTCCACCTCCCTGACTTTCACTATCTCCCTGACATAGGGCTTGTTGATGAAGAAGCGAGCCGTAGAGATGACCGCATCCATCAGGGAGAAAGCCGTCCATAGGAAAAGAATCCCGGTGGAAATGAGGAAGGACACTCCCCTGCTCCCAGTCCACCCTTCCAGCATGAGGGACAGCGCCTCCCCGAGCTTCCCGCCCCATGGCGAAGGAGCCTCTGCGACTGCGCCGGCATAGTGCATCCACAGCGACAGCGTGGCGACGCCGGATAGCGAAACAAGTATCATCTTCAAGATGGACCAACGGGACTTTTTCACAAAAAGCCTCACCAGGAGGACAAGCGGGATGAGGGCCAGCACCCATGCGGCCCATCCGAGGTACTGGAAAGCGACAGATTCTTTCATGAGGACAGTATATTATCGTGCAAACATAAAGTATCGCCCTGCCAAAACGCGGCATCGGGGAACAACCATATATACATATAATGGAAAGGAATCTGACATTCGACCATGGACCTTCCTCTAAAAATACAGGTACAATCCGTGAAAGGAATCCGCACATGAGGAGTATAACGTCATGTGGAAACAAAGTCAAACAAAATGAAGGAAGAACAAATCAAGGCTGAAATCCTCTCCAGGCTGCGCGCCACTGGACGCCCGGGAATCGAGAACGTGATAGAATACCTGAATGGGAGCGACTTCTTCCGGGCAGGATGCCATTCCCACCACCATTATACTGGCGGACTGGCGAAACATTCCCTCGAAGCATGCCGTTTTGCATTAGATAACCGCGGCAACCTTCCCGAGGACAGCGTGGTCATAGCGGCGCTGCTCCATGACCTCGGGACCTCGCACGGACCTGCAGCAAGGGGCATCCACGGACACGGACGGCGTTCCGTCGGTATCCTCGGAAGGGTTTGCCACTTCCACCTGACAGACGAGGAGTTCGAAGCCATCAAGCTGCACATGCACGGAGATGCACGCGAGATGAGAACCAATCCGCTGGCCCGCCTTGTCAATAGGGCCGACCACCGCAGCGCCGGCGGCCACGTAAGACTGGATTTGGCGGACAACACCGGAAATGCTTAAATTTGCAAAGCTATGGGTAAACAACTCACCATAATACCCGACGTACACGGCCGGCCATTCTGGAGACGGGCCGTGGAGACCGCACCCGAAGGCGGGAAGATCATCTTCCTCGGAGACTACCTCGACCCCTACCCATGGGAGGAGATCACCCCCGGGGATGCCACCCGGATGCTCAGGGAAATCATCGCCCTGAAGAAGGAGCGTCCGGACAATGTCGTCCTCCTTCTCGGCAACCATGACATGGGGTATCTCAGCCCACGTCTTAACACGTGCAGGAGAGATTATTACGGGGCCGTGAAGAACATGACGCTCCTTGAGGAAAACCTCGGCCTCTTCGATCTTGCCCACGTCGAAGAGATGGACGGCGTCAAGGTACTTTTCACCCATGCCGGGATCGGGGCTTCTTGGATCTACCGCCATAGGAATGTCTTCGGGAACGGCTCCTTTGATCCATCCGTCCTCAATGCCATGCTCCATGACTACTCCCGGCGTTCCATCCTTTTCGACACGCTGGAGGACTCGTCATGGTCACGCGGCGGAGATGTTGAAACGGGGAGCCCCATATGGGCCGATATCGACGAGTTCCTCGCGGGTGAGCCTTTCCTGCCGGGCTATCTCCACATCTTCGGGCACTCCCTGCACGAAGGAGGTCCCATAATGGCAGGCGATGCCGGGGTCTGCTTGGACTGCCGCCTGGCATTCCTCCTGACGGAGGACCCACTCGCCCTCACTCCCCTTCCCTGACTTTTTGCATCTTTTCCTGAAAGATTTTCTGCGGTGCGCCGTATAGTTCTCTGAACAAAAACGGAAAACCATGCGACGAGTAACCACGGAAAGGCTTACGGTCAAGCCGCTTGCCATCAGACATTCTCCCGCCCTATTCGGGATCCTCAGCGACGAGAAGACATCCTGGTGGGCCGACATCTACAAGATGGATGATCAGTTCGAGGCCGACTGGATGATCATTGACTTCAACGTCAACATCACCGACGTCGACCAGTTCGGCGTCTTCCTCAAGGGGACAGACACCCTTCTCGGGATCCTTCAGGTTCAGCATCCGGGGCGTACCGGGAAAGCCGGCTGCTATGAGCTCGGATACGTCCTCTCCAAGGACCACCGTGGCAAGGGCTACATGACAGAGGCCGTGAGGGCCGTCTGCGACAGGCTCTTCCGTGAGCATCCGCAGGCGGAACTCCGCCTCGAGATTCTTCCGGACAACGGAGGGTCGCTCGGCGTGGCCCGGCGCTGCGGCTTTGTCTATGAAGAAGAGCCTGCCGAACTCAAGGAAAAACGGTTCCTCGATGCCCTGCCGCTGGATAGGTACGTCCTCCGGCATCCGGAGACGGTCTCCGCAGGCATGGCCGCATGACACAGCAAACAACACATAACTATATGAATACAACCGGAAAGACATCACGGATACCCGTAAAGCTGCGCCGCCCAGACCAGATCAAGGCTTGGTTGGACCGCCGGGTCATCGGACAGGACGAGGCGAAGAAGACCCTGTCCGTCGCGGTATACAACCACTACAAGCGCATCCTGCACAGGGATGACCCGCAGTGCAAGGTGCGCATCGACAAGTCCAACATCATCCTGCTCGGGGACACCGGCTGCGGGAAGACCCTGCTTGCCAAGAGCATCGCCGAGCTGCTGGACGTCCCCTGCTATATCCAGGACACGACGAAACTCACCGCCAGTGGCTACGTAGGCTCTGATGTCGAGGACTGCCTGGTGGGGCTCCTCCGCCAGTGTAACTACGACATGGACAAGGCCCAGATGGGCATCGTCGTCCTCGACGAGGGTGACAAGATCGCAAAGAGGGAAGCCGGGCCGTCCATCACCCGCGACGTCTCCGGGGAGTGCGTCCAGCAGTCCCTGCTGAAGATCGTCGAAGGGGATCTCGTAGGTGTTCCGCCGATGGGAGGGAGGAAGCACCCTGAGCAGCCGCTCCTATACATTGACACAACGAACATCCTTTTCATCCTCAGCGGCGCGTTCGTGGGGCTGGAGGACATCGTCGCGAGACGCACCGGGGCGGATTCGCGCAGGATCGGATTCCGAGACGTCCCCGCAGGTGAGGGGCGCCCCCGCCTGGACGAGGTTACCCCCGCCGACCTGAAGGCCTTCGGTCTCATCCCGGAGCTGATAGGCCGCTTCCCCGTCGTCACGCATGTGGAAGCCCTCGGAAGGGATGAACTCCTGAGAATCCTGACCGAGCCGAAAGACTCCCTAATAGCTCAGTACACGGAACTCTTCCGCCAGGACGGCATCGACCTCCGGTTCGACGGGGACGCACTTGCGGCGATAGCCGACGAAGCCCTCTCGCAGGGCACTGGGGCCAGGGGCCTCAGGCTGGTCCTGGAGAGGGTCATGAGGGATTACATGTTCTCGGCCCCGAAGGATGCTGAGGTGAACCACGCCGGCGAGCTCACCATAACGGGGGAAAGAATCCGCCCCGCCATGCGAAAGTTTTTCAGGAAGGCGGAGTAAATAGGGTATATAGATATCGCAACAGCATGAGAAGAAGAGACGACAAGAACTTTTTCGAGGGGAACATCGAGCTGCATCCCCTCGCGGCAGGACTCAACAGGATTTACAAGACCGTCCAGAAGGACGGCCTGAGCGAAGACACCATGCTCACACTCCAGGATGACATCAGCTGCGTTTCGAAGCATTTCGGCATCAGCCCGAAGAGTGCCGTCCTGCTGGGATGCATCGCCGAGAACAACTCCAATAACGGCATCGACACCGACGACCTCGCAGGGTACGTCGGCTGCTCGAACATCGAGTTCATCGGGTTCAACGAGGACTTCTCCGACCTGGAGAAGAAGGGTATCATCATGAGGGCCGGGACACGCGGACGCAGGACCATCTACCTCCTGACCCGCGAGGCCGCCAAGTCCGTCGAGGACGGCAGCGACTTCGTCCCCATGAACTGGTCGGGCATCAGCATCGACGAGTTCTTCACCCGCCTGAGGATTCTCTTCTCGGACTTCCGCAAGGATGTCATCGACAGCGAGCGCCTCCTGCAGAACATCCGCAGCGTCGTCACTGACAACCAGCAGCTCTCCCTATGCAGCCGCCTCACCGAGTCCGGCTTCATGGACAGCTGTCCAGATACCGAGCAGCGTTTCTTCTTCTACATGTGCCACCGTCTGGTGTCCTTCGGAGACTCCAGCGTGCCTGTGGACCGGCTTCTCGGCCTGACGGAGTTCATGGAGGACGACCAGCGCATCCGCCGCTGCATCTCCAACCAGAACACATTCCTCCAGAAGAACGGCATCGCCAACTTCGGCGGCAACGACGGGTTCCAAGACATGGACTCGCTCGCCCTGAGCGACGATGCAGTGAAGGAGTACCTCGGCGAGGTGACCCTCATGCGCAAGAACGACGAGTCGGACCGCAATCTCGTCAAGGCCGCGTCCATCACGGCGAAGGACCTCTTCTACAACCCCGCCGAGGGCGAGCAGATGGAGCGCCTCGCCGGGCTCCTCGACGACACGAACTTCAAGGGGGTGCAGTCCCGTCTCGGCGAGATGGGGATGCGCAAGGGCTTCGCCGTCCTCTTCTCCGGCGGCGCCGGCTGCGGAAAGACAGCCGGCGTGTACGAGCTGGCGCGCCGCACCGGGCGTGACATCTATGCCGTGGACATGTCCCAGCTCAAGAGCAAGTGGGTAGGCGACTCGGAGAAAATTGTCAAGGGCGTTTTCAACACCTATGCGGAGATGTGCCGCACCAGGGAGAAGGCACCCATCCTCCTCTTCAACGAGGCGGACGCCATCTTCGCCAAGCGCATCGAGAACCCGGAGCACAGCGTCGAACAGATGATGAACGCCATCCAGAACATCTGCCTGGACGCCATCGAGAACCTCGACGGCATCCTCGTCGCCACGACGAACCTCGCGGAGAACTTCTGCGACGAGGCTTTCGCAAGGCGCTTCATCTTCAAGGTGAACTTTACCACGCCGGAAGCCGACGTCAGGGCTAAGATATGGCGTTCGATGATTCCATCGCTGAGCGAGGAGGATGCTGCGACGCTGGGCTCCCGCTTCACCTTCTCCGGAGGTAACATTGAAAACGTCGCCAGGAAGGCCGCAGTAGGCTATGTCCTGTCCGGGCAGAAGGCCACGCTGGAGGACCTCGTCAAGTACGGCGAGGAGGAGACCCTCGTGACTCGCAAGCAGACATCAAGAATCGGATTCTGAGCCATGCAGGAACGGTCAGTCTATGAGGTGTATGCCACATCTTCCCCGGATGCGGACAGGACAGTGGTCGAGTCGCGCATCGCCCTGGCCACCAGCATGGAGACTGCGGAGGAGATCATAGGACTCGACGTCAATTACCGGTCCGGGCTGGAGCCCGTGCATTCCTACCGCATCGCGAGGATGCCCGTGGATACGAGAGTCGGTGACTGGAGCGTGACTGAAGAGTACCTGTACGACGGATGCGGGCAGTTCCTTGACAAGAGGAAAAGGGACGACGACCGTCACTATTGTTTCATGGGGCGGGATGAAAGCGCATGCCGCCTCAGGCCGGGGGACATCTGCGAGGCCCTTGTCGGCGGGAAGCTCCAGCCCGGCATTGTAGCAGCCCTGCCTCCAAACCCGGAGGCCGCCGCGAAGGTTCTTTCAGCCAACGGTGGGCTGTTTGGGCTGGGCTATCCCGGCGATGACGCTTATATTATCCTTGTGAAGGACACTGACGGAAAATTTACCGATATTCAGATAGACACTCTTAGGGTCTTTGCTCCCGGGAGGAAGCCGCATCCCTCCGCCGTCAGGAGCTTCTCAAAAGCTCTGGCAGAGTACCGGACCGCCCCGGTACGGCTCGCTATCCGGGCCGTCACGGCGAAAGAAAAGCTGCAGTCGGTATTGGATGAGCTGGAGATAGAAGGTACCATCACCACTCCTGTCTTTCCGCAGGAATGCCTCGCTCTGGATCTGTCCGCAGAGTCGCTTCCGAACCTGGGCGGGGAAATCACAATCGTCATTCCTCTCCAGAAGGTGGAAAAGCATTTTGACATGGTCCGGGTCGGACTCGCCCGCTTGGCCGGGAAAGAAGTTTCAGGAAGGGGGTATCATCTCAAGTACTGCCCGCCGAAGGAGTACTGGTATGGCCTGTCCGACAACCCCATCCATTCTTTTTGAAAACTTCAATGAAAGGATTCCCTGGCCGGTAAGTATAATGATACACCGAAAGCAAATAACACACATACAATGGCGAATATCAGCATCAACACCACGGAACTGCGTTCCCTCCTCGACATCACCCCCTCTGACCAGAACATCATGCTCGTGGGGAACCATGGCATCGGCAAGTCCGAGATCCTCACGGAGTACTTCTCTGCCAAAGGGATGACGGTCGTACCCCTTTTCCTCGGACAGATGTCCGACCCGGGCGACCTCATCGGCATCCCCAACCGCAACGAGTCCACCGGCAAGACCGACTTCATGCCCCCGTACTGGTTCCCCCTGGACGGCAGGCCCATCGTCCTCTTCCTCGACGAGCTCAACCGCGCGCGCCCGGAGGTCCTCCAGACCATCATGGACCTGGCGCTGAACCGCAAGCTCGCCGGCCGGAGCCTCCCCGAGGGAAGCCGCATCATCTCGGCCGTGAACGAGGGAGACCAGTACCAGCTCACAGACCTCGACCCGGCACTGGTGTCGCGCTTCAACGTGGTTGCCTTCCGCCCGACGGTCCAGGAGTGGCTCCTGTGGGCGGAGAAGTCGGGTGTCGACTCCCGCGTGATGGAATTCATCCGCGAGAACCCCATCTGGCTCGACAAGAACCCCGACGCCAAGGAGGGGGCGGACACCGGACTGGACAAGACCCCGGACCGCCGCGGCTGGAAGCGTGTAAGCGACATTCTAAAAGGAGCGGCGGACATGAACCCGGTCGTGACCAAGGCCATCTCGGCCATCGTCGGGGCGAAGGCCGCCAGCGCCCTAGTCGGGAGCATCTCCTCGAAGAAGATACTCTCCGGACGCGAGATCCTCCAGAACCTCGAGAAGTACATCCCGACCCTCAGGGGGTATGAGCTCCACCAGCTGTCCGTCGTCAACGACGGCATTTTCCGCCACCTGGAGGTCGAGGTCCTCTCCGGCAAGGAGAAGGAGAACGCCAGGAAGAACATCGACGACTACTTCACATTCCTCACCAAGGAGAAGAAGGAGGCTGCGGCCCACTTCGCCACCCTCTTCACGAACAGCACCTACCCGAAGGCCGTCCGCTTCATGGCCTGCGAGTGTCCCCTTCTCACCGCCATCATGGTCCAGTACGTAAAGAGCATCCGCTAGATGAAAGACCGCATCACAAAAATCCTCGAGCGCTGGTTCATCTCCGAGCCGGCGCTCTTCCAGGTCCTCTGCACGCACAGCATCGAGGAGAACACGGCAATGGCATGCCCCGTGCGCTCGGGACGCAGGAAGGTCGAATACAACCCGGAGTGGCTCCGGGAGATGGGCGACGCAGCCCTCGACCAGGCGCTCCGCACGGAGGCCGTAAGGATCCTCCTCGGGCATCCGTACCAGCGCAAGCCAGACGCCTGCTCCCAGCAGGCCATCGCCGTGGGGAGCGACCTCACTGTCGGTGACAACTACAAGTTCGGCAATCTCAACATCGACCGCCCGAAAGACTATGAGCTCCAGGAGGGGCAGCCCTATGAGTGGTACGCGAGGCGTATCCAGGAGATGCTCCCTCCTTCTTCCGGCGGCGCCGGAGACGGAAACGGCGATTACCGCACGGACAGGCTGCGCTCGAACGCCGGACGCAACGAGGCTCTCTCCGAGCTCTGGGAGGAGGATGATCTTACGCTCGCGATGATCGACGGCATCATCGAGTCGACGAAGGACTGGGGGTCGCTCGCCGGCTGCTTCGCGGAGATGCTCAAGGCGTCCACACGCTCTCGGATCAACTGGCGCAACGTCCTGTCAGGCTTCCGCGCAAGCATCCTCTCGACTCAGCGTAAGCTTACCCGCATGCGTCCGAACCGGCGGACGGGATTCGACAACATGGGGTCCATCCGACGCTTCGACACCAAGCTCCTGGTCGCAGTGGATGTCAGTGGCTCAATCTCCAGCGGAGACCTCTCTTATTTCTACGGAGTGGTGAACAGCGCCTTCCGTTACGGGTTCACGGCCGTGGACGTCATCCAGTTCGACTGCGGGGTCCGCACGGTCCAGACACTGAGGAAGGTGATGAAGGACGTGGGTGTCGTCGGACGTGGCGGGACATCCTTCCAGGAGCCCATCCAGTACGCCCACGAGAACGGTTATGACGGCCTCGTGATGCTCACCGACGGCTACGCCCCGGAGCCCGTCATCCCGGACAACATGCGGACGAAGATCGTCTGGGTCTGCCGCGACAGGGAAAGCTATGACGACTGCCACCGCTGGATGGAGAAGTCGGGCAGGGTATGTGTAATGGAACTCAAGTGACATGAAAAGGGAACTCAACGAGGAAATGGTTATACAGCAGGCCCTTTCGGCCTGCAAGAGATATCTTCGGCCTGACGCGCCTGGAGGGAACCTCCGGGGCTGCCTCGACATGGAACTCGAGGAGGTAAAGGCCTGCTTCCGGGCCTCGCTCGGTAAAAGGCGCCATGATAGGCTGAAACCCTCGGAATTGTCGGAAATGGAGCAGGTCCTGGCGTATTTCGAGCCCATCCTGCTGCAGAAGACGACGGTCCTGCGTGACAGGATGCTCAAGAACGACACCGTGCGCAAGATCAACTTCGCATCAGCGGAGGCCGTCATCCGTTCCAGCCTCAACGACGTCGGGCTGACGGCATTCATCACCTCGCAGCGGTACCGCGCAGCCGTGGACGTGCCTCTTCATGGAAGCACGTGCGTCCGATTCTACGTATCATACAAGAATGTGCTGAAGCCCGGTTACATGGACGGGATTGTCGCCGCGGTGCTCGACATGAAGGAAGCGCTCTCCCGCCTGGGAGCAAGCGCAAGGATCAAAAGGATATAGAATGGTAAAGCGACTATTATACGCTGCGCTGGCAGCGCTGCTCCTTGTTTCCTGCTGGAACAGGAGCCCAAAAGAAGAGGGCGAAGATGCCGTCCTCGCACAGATGCGTGCAGACACCTCCTGGATACAGGAGCTGGATTCCCTTGCCGGCATCGCCATCGGACCGGGGGCTGAATGCATCGATCCGGTCTGGCATCTCTTTTCCCGGGAAGGCAGACGGTTCTTCCACAACCAGGACTGGGGCGGTGTGCTGGAGATTCCCGACGGGTTCATCCCCGAAGACGACCCCTGGCAGGCCGAGCTGTCCTTCCACGGGACGGCAGCCCACTCCCCCGACTCGCTCGTAAGGATATCCTTCTATGCGGGATTCTCCGTTGCGGACGAAGATGAAGCCCGAAACTGGATTGAGGCATCCCTCGCGGAGGACGGTTTCACTGTCCTCGCCATGGAACGCAGTGAGTTCCGTTTCCCCGACGGCACGCTTTCCCCGGTACTGGAAGTGTCCGCAGGAAACGCAGACGGGGTCATCCGGCACTCACGCCACATTCTCTCCGGTCCGGACGGAGTGGAATTCTCCGTCTGTCTGCAGTACCCCGCCGGGGCGGAAGACAGGATCCGTGACATCCTGCCGATGGAAAACCGATATCCCTTCTCCCCTGACGGACGGTTCGAACGCGGAGAAGCAGTAAAATGACAGATTTTGGCAGAAGAGGGGTATATCTTTGCGGAAACCGGCACAGGACATGAAGATCATAGACAGGAACAAGGATTACTACGACCACCTGCAGGGCATCTGGGGGCAGGACCCCAAGGCCGTGTACGTCCGCAGCGGCTCAAAGGTGTTCTCCGCCGATGACCGGCCCGTATTCCTCTCGAAGGAGATCCCCGACGGCGTGCACGCCTGGCAGGGCGAGCTTGTGCTGACCTGCGGCTTCACCGAGCACCGCATCTACGTGGAGAACTCCAGGGACGGGCTCGTCGTCGAGCCGTTCTTCAAACGGACGGTGGAGAGGCCGCATGAAGGTGCGCCCCTCACGCTGGACTGCTCCGTCATGACGTGGATGCGGAAGTGCCCCGCCTCTTATTTCGTCCACTGTTCACATATGCCCTCCAAGGAGAAATTCATCTCCGTCTCCGTCAGGATGCTGACGGAAAAGCCCGACCCTCTTCTCCTCAGTCGTTACGGCCATGGTTACAGTTTCCTCGGCAACGCCATGGCTGACATAAGAACGCATTACGACAACCCCATACTCTCCTCCTTTCCGCTGACGGTCATCCCGGCCGAGGAGGTCTTCGTCGGAATACAGGACTTCCTGCTGAACAGGAGCGAGCCTGACACCACCGACAGGCGCACCGACACCGAGAAGCTCGAGGCGGCGGGGTTCGACAGGAAGACGTCGTTCAGAAACATCAAATAGCCTATGGAATTCTCATACAATGACAGGACGAAGACCGTCGAGGACGGGCAGGGAGTCATCTACTCCGGGGACGGGGGCATCCTGCTGGGTGTCAACCGCGACCGGTTCAACGCACGCGCAGTAACGGTCCCCGCGGAAACGCGGGTCATCTGGGACGGGGCCTTCGAGGGGCTGGACTGCCTCGAGGAAGTGACCCTCGACGGGGGCGGAAGCCTCGAGTACATCGGCGAGTTCGCCTTCGAGGGATGCAGGAACCTCCGCGCCATCTGCCTGCCCGACTCGGTCGTTTTCCTAGGCCAGTGTGCCTTCAGGCGCTGCACGGGCCTGGAGAAGGTGCACATTCCCCGCCTGCTCAGGAGCGTCCCCTGCGAATGCTTCATGCTCTGCGAGTCCCTTGCCGGAGTCGACATTCCGGACGGGATCGAGACCTTCGAGATATGCTCTTTCCACGGCTGCAGGAGCCTGCGCCGCATCGAATGGCCGAAGTCCCTCAAGCATATGGCTGACACTGCCTTCTGCCGCACCGGACTGGAGGAAGCCATCCTTCCGGAAGGCGTCCGCTTCATAGGGGAGGACATGTTCCGGGGCTGCCCAAACCTGCGGAGGGTGGTCATCCCTACGACGGTGGAGGACATCATCCCGTGGACGGCATCGTCCGGCCCGTCTTTCGAGGGGATTACCTGCCTGTCGCCGTATTTCCGTGTGGAGAAGGATGCACTCATCCGAATCTCCGACGGGACGATGCTCTGCTGCTGGACACGTCAGAAGACCTATACCATTCCTGACGGAGTCATGAACATAGCCGGATTCACCAGTTCCGAGGTTATCGAGGTCATATGCCGGCATCCGCTCGGGGACATAGGTTACGACTGCTTCTGCGGATGCGAAAAGCTCCGCAAGGTCAGGCTCGCAGGCGTCGCCGAGATCGCTCCGTCGGCCTTCTACGGCCTGGAACGCGTGAGCGTCTCCGTTGGCGGGATTCCGGTAAATCTTCCCATGTGAACAAGGGAATATTTCCCTATCCCCCGGATGAAAGGATTGGAAGGAACCGGAGTATATATGGAAAACAACAGTAAACAAGATATGACTGAATTCGAAAAATACGCCTCCCTCGGAAGGGGCATCAGCACGAACACGCTCGACCGTTACGCACGCACGGCCGCCTACATCAACCCGACAGTCATCGAGGAGCGCAAGCTCAACGCTACCTCCATCGATGTCTTCTCACGCCTCCTGATGGACCGCATCATCTGGCTGGGCTGCCCCGTCGACGATGACGTCGCGAACATCGTGCAGGCACAGCTCCTCTTCCTCGCCTCGGTGGACTCCAAGGCCGACATTTCCCTGTACATCAACACTCCCGGAGGGAGCGTGAGCGCCGGGCTCGGAATCTACGACACCATGCAGCTCATCACCCCGGACGTAGCCACCATCTGCACCGGCATGGCCGCATCGATGGGCAGCGTGCTCCTCTGCGCCGGGGCCAAGGGCAAGCGCAGCGCCCTCCCCCACTCCCGCGTGATGATCCACCAGCCGCTGGGAGGGGTACGCGGCCAGGCGGAGGACATCCTTATCGAGGCGCGTGAGATCGAGAAGTGCCGCGAGGAACTCTTCAGGATCATCTCCGAGCACAGCGGGCAGCCGCTCGACAAGGTCTTCGCCGACGGAGACCGCAACTTCTGGATGACAGCACCCGAGGCTCTCGCCTATGGCATGGTTGACAACATCATGGGGAAGAAGTGATGGACGGGATGAAAGGCATATACATGCACGGACTGGGGCACAGCCACCGCCGCACCACCCTGAGGCTAGCCAAGTGAATTTTGGAAAAAATGAAAATATTTTTCAGGTGCGCAGAAAGATTGCGCACTTGTGTTCTATCTTTGCAAAAATTTCAGAAATACTTGCAGCAGAATGAAACTCGAAGGAGGCTTTCGCCGTATGTATTTCTGCCTGCCCGGGAAAGGAGGAGAAAAATTTCCGCAACCCGGTGAAAGGATTCCCCTTCAGGGCAGTATAGACATAATGTAGGGAGTGGCATAGGTGCCGCCGACAGAAATCAGTTCATTGACATAACCCAGCGTCTTCGAGCCGTTGCTCCGGAGTTCTGTCCCAACCGTTTAATTTTTTTACAGATCGCGCAGAATCTCCAAACATAGTCACGCTACTGCCCCAAACGGGGGCATTGACCAGCAACAACAACGAAAAACACATACGGTTATGGCAAAAGACATGAAACTCAACCTCGGCATCAACACCACAGACTCCTTCACCACTGCTGACGGGACCGTCGTGTCCTACCGCGACATCTTCGAGGGCATCCTCACGAACGCCAACTACGTCGCCGCCCACGGCGGCAGGCGCCTGACGCGGGAGGACATCCAGGATCTGGCCCAGGAGGCCTTCCTCAAGGCTGTCATGTACCACAACTCCTTCAAGCCGGAGTTGAGCGCGAAGCCCCAGGATTTCGGCAACAGGATTGCCGAGAACTGCAAGATGGACGCCTTCCACAAGGTGGGCAGGCACAACGCCAAGTTCACCTCGCTGGAGGTCTCGGACCCCGACGGCGACGAGTACGTCCCGGACACGGTCGCCTTCTACAGGAGTGATGAGTTCGGAGCTGACAGGAATCTCGAAATTGAGGAACTCGAGGACCGCGTGAGCGAAGCCCTCGACACCCTCGGCGAGTTCCAGCAGATGCTCGTGACGATGAGTCTGGACGGGCTCAAGACCGGCGAGATTGCAAAGCGGCTCGGCCTCGACCCCGGGAACACCTACACCAGGCTTTGCAGGGCCAAGAAGGCCCTGCGCAAAGCCCTGGGCACAGACTTCATGGATGACTTTGAGCTCTGTGCCTAGCTCCCTGCAGCTGACAGCCGGTATCCCCTCGGGATGCCGGCTGATTTGCATCCGGGGCGAAAGGAATCCAGGCTGAAGCGGTATATCATCTCAAACAACACACCCATGACAAAAGGAGAAAACCAGATCATCGACAGGGCGGTCTGGGGCGAGAAGGTGAACCTGACCATCGACCTCGCACTCTCCGCAGGCATCGCCTTCAATTCCGGGATAATGCTCGGAAACTGTCTCGGCGAACTGTATCGCTGCGTGGCGGAAGATCTTGGAGTGCTCCGCGCAGGGAAGCCTAACATCCGGGCCCTCCCTCCGCCCTGCGGCAGGTGGACCCTTCTCGCAAGGGATGAGGGCATACTTTTCCTCGGCAGCGAGAGGGGGTGTTCCATCCGGTTCCTCGTCCGCATTCTCTATACGGATGCGCCGGAGGTCGTCAGGAGGGCGGAGCCGCTCACCGAGGAGTTCCTCCACAGGCTTGAGGCCCAATACATGGAGGCCCGCAGAGAGGATACCATTTCGAAGATACGGCAGATAGAGAAGAGCGCCAGCAGAGGAAAGGATGAGGGAACATCACTCGGCAGTCCTTCCCTCTGACGGATTCTTTTGCTATCTTTGTAACTGATTCCAAAACATTGCATCATGGCAACAGCTTATCATGGCTCCTCGGCCTTATTTGACCGCTTCGACCCCAGCCACCTTCTCGAGGGTGACGGCAAGTTCAAGTTCGGAGTGGGGGCCTACCTCACCTCCCGCTACACCACTGCCGCCCATTACTCCGGCGCGACGTCCAGTCCCGACCACTACGTCTACACGGTACAGATCCCGGACCTCACGCCAGACAACCACCTCCGGTCCCTCTCTCCCGTCCATCCGGACATCCTCCTGCGCGTCTCTGAGAGGCTCGGTGTGGAGATCCCCGCTGAGGCCGCCACCAGCGGCAAGTTCTTCCGCAAGTGGCTCGGCAACCTCCTCTCGGGCAACACCGGCACGGTCAAGAAGATGACAGGCTCAGCCTCCCTGGAGGCGGAGAAAGCCGCCTCGGCCTTCCTCCCCACGGTAGGCGTGGTTCTCCTCGCCTGGCCTACGGCACAGACCAAGCCGGAAGCCGGGGACAACTACGCGCTGATGGATTATGGCGCATTCCGGATCCTCCAGGTGGACCGTGTCCGGCTCGACGACAAGGCCAAGTTCATCGAGGGGTCCCAGGAGACCATAGCCAAATACTGAGAGAGCCATGCACGTAAGGGAATTCATAGAGAAGAACTACCCGGAGTACTACTCCATCGAGAGATACCCTGCGGAGCGGACCGCACCCTTCTGTAAGGTGGACGCTCCCTGGGGAATCTTCTCCAACTTCGGAAGGACCCCCCTCTTGATCGACGGCGTCGCTTTCGACTGCTCGGAGAAAGTCTTCCAGGTGATGAAGTTCGCGGACCCGGTCTCCCGCCGGGAAGTCTACCTGGCCAAGGGCCAGACCATGAAGATGAAGGCCAAGCACTTCGAAAAAGCCGGCACCGTGAGGGCCGACTGGGGAGAGATCATAGTTGACGCGATGAAGTTCTGCATCGCGGAGAAATACCGCCAAAGCGCGGAGTTCCGGCAGGCCCTGGAAGAGAGCAGGGGCCTTTTCATCGTCGAGGACCAGACGTCCTTCCCTAAGAAGAATCCCGACACCTGGGGCGCGAAGCTCTCCGGTGACGGGACCATGTATGTCGGACCCAACCTGATGGGCCGGCTCCTCATGGAGCTGCGGGACTCCGGGGGTCAACTCCGCTGGTCGCTGCCGCGCGACGCCACCTTGTTCCAGGAGTCCCTGAGGGTGTAGCTCCTCCTCTTTCTTATCTCCGGTATCTCCTCCAGGGCGTACTCGGGCCGGGCGATGCAGTATTTCAGCATGCTCATCACCCTGTCGAAGTTATCAAGGCTGAGAGGAATGTCGTAAAAATGCTCCCAGACGACCTGCACGGTGAGGACATTCTCGGACCCCTTCGCCACGAAGAGGTAAGGGATTCCTTTCTTCGGCATCTCCACGGACAGCCGGTATGACAGCAGCGGATATTCGATCCGCGCCACTTCCACTCTCCGCCTTACTGAGAAGTAATACTCCATGGCCGTCTCCCGGAGCCACTGCGAGGCCTCGGCAATCTCGTTCTGATACTTTTCCAGAACCTCGGGGCGCAAGGCAGTGCGTTTGCCCTGCCGGTACCTGATGTACTTCTCCCCCATCTCGCCGCAGAGGCCGGAAATGAGTTTCTCGATCTCACCCCCGGCATCCGAGCAGGCCAAAGAGCGGATGGTGCTGCGGTTATCCTTAAAGACCTTTTCGGCCTTCCCCTTGAGAAATATACTGATCATGGCATGATACGTTCATGGTCATTTCCGGAGCCAGTCCCTCTCGGGGAGGGGTTCAAGCCCAGTTTTCCTGTAGGTGAGCCTCCGGTAGTTGTACTCTGTCAGGTCACTTGTCATGAGGGCCGGGGCGGACAGGCGCCGAGCAATCTCCTCCATGGAAAGGCCTTCTCGGAGGAACTCCCCGAATCGTCCGGCAAAGTCCCAGTTCATATCCTCTATCTCCCCTGGATCAGCCTGCACACCCTCGTCAAGGGCCTCTGCGTACTCCGAGACGAACATCCCGCTGAAGAATCCCTTCAGGTCATGGAAGTGGGCGAATACGGAGGCGTGGCACCAGATGCCGCAGAGATTCGGACGGTCCCTGAGGATCCCGGCTTCGGTATCGCCGATGACGGGACCGACTGCCCTGAAGTCACAAAGGCCGTAGAGCGACCCGTGTCCGAGAAGAAGTATGGGCTCATCCCCCGGCGCCGCCTTGATGGAGGAGATGATCGCATCCTTCTGCAGGAAAGAGTCGAAAAACTTCACTCCGGGGATGTCCTCGTAGATAAGGCTCAGGAACCGCGTGCTGGGGTCGTATGGATGAACTACAATCATGGCTTACAGGCTCAGTGGGCCGTTTTTACGCATCTCGGAGACGAATGGAACCCACATGGGGACCCGTTTGTCGATCCTGCCCGGGTTGGAGGGGCTGACATGGTCCACGCCGCAGGCCGAGCAGGCCTCATGGAAGAACTCGGTGGCCCTTACCAGAAGGTCCAGCGAAGCCTCCGGGGCGTCGTGAAGGGTCTCGATGAGGACCAGCTTAGCCCCTGAGGGGAGGAACTTCCTGGTCCTTGCCGCGATGTCCCTTTCCCTGGGCGAGACGAAGAGCACCACCGCCGAGTCCTCCAGATGGTTCGAGGTCCAGATGAACCTGCCGTGGCAGTAGTTGCGATAGTCGTACACTCCGGCTGCGGCAAGGCCGCTCTCGACCATCTTCCCTTCCAGGTTCCAGGCCACCGGACGGCCCCAGCTGCCATGCAGGAAGACATAGCTCCTCACTCCCCTGAGGGCCGTGGCGTCCAGGGGCGTGCCGTCATTGAGGCAGACCGTGAAGGGGTTCTCAGGGACGGAAGAGTACTTCTTCAGGTCCACTCCCTCCTGGAACACCTTGGTGAACAGGGAGAAGTACGCAAGAGCCGTCCCCGTGGAGACGAACCCGTCATGGGTGCCGTGGACGGGGAACACGAAGGGGTGTCCCGAGCCTGTCTTCCTGAAAACCTTCAAGGCCTCGTTCCTGTCGGAATCGGAGAAGTTGACCGCGGCCGTCCCGCCGGGGTTCACTTCCAGGGTCCTTCTTGTCGCAGCAACGATGTCGTTGTTATGCCCTCCCTTGCTGACGAGCACGATCTTGGAACTCCGCAGGGCCTGGTCGCTGAAGGAGTTCAGGGTATAGGGGGTCACCGAGGTGGCGACTCCGCCCCTGGCCCCGTAGAGGAGGGAGAGGAAGTCGCCCGAGCTCTCGCAGCCGCCGGATCCCGTGCACAGGAGCGGCTGAGTGGGGTCGGAGAAGAGGAACTCACGCAGGGAGGTGACATCGGCGGTATCCACCTGGGGGATGACAGCAGAGAGGGTCTTGTCTGTTTCTTTCATTCTGTTCATGTTTTCGGGTATCTATACCGGAGAGACAGCGGATTCTTTCACGGAAACGGCAGATATTTTCCCGCTCGCCACCCCGGCAATGAATTCACGGGGATCGGACACGGCCTGCAGGAGGTCCAGCACGTCACCGAAGACTCTTCCAAAGACATCCTCGTGGAGGA
>Ga0247611_10003784_pt1 | contig 21921 bp, 19 predicted proteins | sample 177DNAGHGhighgp2_FD_192422 | JGI IMG/M metagenome (GOLD analysis project Ga0247611, IMG submission 192422) | Sheep rumen microbial communities from Palmerston North, Manawatu-Wanganui, New Zealand - 1770 DNA GHGhigh gp2 | ecosystem: Host-associated > Mammals > Digestive system > Stomach > Rumen... | reverse complement strand
TAGCCAACTGAGATCAAAGCAGGCATGAACTTGTTCTGTTTCAATGCTTGCATGATTCTATGTTGGTTGATGACTTTACCATTCTCATCATACTCAAGCCAGTCTTCTATTGGCTTCTTCTGATAATACAGCTTCCAATTCTTGTTGTAACCCCATTTCATGTACCAGTCTTCTCTAGTCCAGTTCTTGTAGTCACTCCAGTTGATGTTGTTGTAGTCACTGTAAGTCTGGTTGACAGCAGCAGTGAAAGCATTATGTGCATCTCTGCCTTTGCCTTCAGATATTATCTCACTGTACCATAGTTGCTTGTAGTTGTTGTAGTACTTTATGTCTTTAGTATCAAGTGGTGAAGTTGTGACACTGTCTTTCTTCTCAAAAGCAGCTTTGACTGACACTCTGTTGTATATGTCATTCATTGATATGTTAGTGTCATCACTAGCATATTTTTCCTGACTAATGTTCAATGTACCACTAGACAGTGTTATAGTACTACCATCATATATGTTGTACCATGTATTTGTAGCACCAACACTATTCCAGTCATAGATCAACATGTACACACCTTCTTGTATGATATGAAGATTCAAGTATCTCAACATTGACTCTAGTATTGAGTCGTTAGTCTGTATATCATCTTTTGACTCACCTAAGAATGCATTCATTGATATACCACAACAATCAAACACGTTGTCATAACTGTCATCTACTATCTTTGACTTGTCCCAGTATGTGTATGAAGGAAGTATCATTGACATAATGTCTTTGAATGACTTCACATTGTTCTGTGACTTAGCTTCATCATACATTGACTTGTCTACAATGTATCTGTTCTGTAATGTAGACAGATAGTCAACACAGTTCAACTCAAACTCTTCTTGGTTGTTAGCCCATGGTTGTGTGAATGACTGATTCTGTACATATCCACTGAATATGCAGATTTGATTCTTATATATGTTTATTGTAACATCTCTGTCATTGCCAGTGAAGAGATATTCACCAAGGAAGATTGATGTGACTAGTGATACCTTGCATTTCTTCTTGATGATATGTGTTGTAAGCTTATCACAGTCTACATCTATCTCCACTGGATTTCTAGAGAACTTTATCTCATCACCACCAATGACAAAAGCTCTGTCACCTGTATTAGAGACAATGTCAACATAGATGTCTTCATTGTCTATATTCTTGAATGCTCCTCTTATTGTTGTACTCATTTTATCTGATTCCTATATCTTTACCTACACTTTTCTCTATCTTGCTGAGGTTCTTGAACATCAAGTACATGTCAGTACCTTTGACTTTGACATCAGCTACCATACGTCCATTGTTGTTTGAACCAAGCTTGTTCTTGTCAATAGCATCAAACAGATTGCTTTGTTGTTTCTTGTTCAATACCATCTCACCACCATTGACTCTTATCATGTTCATATCACCAATAGTTGTCTTGCCATTCACAATACCACCATCAGCAAATGCTTGTAATCCAAGTGAAGCGGCATGTTGTGCAGCCATGACAGCCATCATAGTTGACACAAATCCAGATGCTAGTCCAGTACCAACAAATGGTATACCAGCATGTGCTAAGAATATCTGTGCAGCTGCTAAGTCTAATACAGATGCTTCTAATGCTTTGTTTGCAGCAACCTGTGCTGTCTTAGGTGCTATGGCACCAGCTTCTGTAGTGGCTTCTTCTTTTGATGCAGCACTCTCAGCAATTGTAGCAGCAGCAGATGTCACACTAGCAGCAGCATGGGCACCTTCAGCTGCAGCAGCACCTTCTTTTGTTGTTGTAAGCAAGCTGACAACTAACTGATATGCTTGCATTGTAGCCATTACACTATTGATGATACTGTCAACAACAGATATAGTGCTCATGAACACTTCCCATGCATTGCCATCTTCTTCTATTGCTTGAGTCAAGCTAGTGAATGAGTTGACAACACCATCAATACCATCAAACATTCCAACAAAAGTATCATATTTGTCTAGTGCACTCATGTCATCTAGATTCATCTTCACTTTTATCTCATGTTCTTTATCTTCTAATTCTTTCAAGTCTTTCTTCAACTTCCAGTAATCATCTGAACCATAGACCTCAAGATCAATCTGTCCTTTGATGTTGTTAATCTCAGCTTGTATCTTGCTCAAGCTACCATCTTTACCAAGATTAGTATCTAAGGCAATCTTAGCATTAATGACTTGCTCTTTAGCTTTGAGTTCTTTCAACTCTTTGACTTTCTCATCATACTTCTTGGTGTCAGTAGGTATAGCTTTAATCTCAGCTTGTATTATCTGTATTCTCTTGTCAAACCATTCTTGTGTGTTCTCAGGTATACCAGATGTGTCTAGATCCATCTTCACTCTGAGATTATGCTCTTTCTCAGTCCATTCTCTTATATTGTCGGCAAGCTCATAGTATTGTTCTGTACCTTCTGTCTCAACTTGGATTCTTTGTTTGTAGTATGCTACTCTATCACCAGCTTCTTGTAATGAGCCACTTGCACCATTTGTTGTGAACTCAGAACCATTTATCACAACACCATTTACTGCATTAGTGACATTCTTCTTAGCTTCTAGTAATGCTTCTTTGTCTACTTGAAGCTTCATTATAGTAGCACTATCAATCTTAGGATCAAGTTTCTTAAGCTTGCTGTCTATTTCAGATATTTGTGATTCTATGTTTTCTAATGAACCTGGCTTTGCTCTAAGTCCAAGCTCAATCTCTTTCTCTTCTATCTGCTTTTTCAAGTCAGATATACTTTGTTTAGTCTTCTCAACATCAACAAGGCTTAGCTTCTTCTTAGTAAGCTTGTCTTCTAGCTTGCTTAGTTCTTGTTTGTAGAACTCTAAGCTACCTTTATCAAAATCAATTGTCTTTGATTTCTTACCAGACTTACTACCAACTGCTTCATCTATCTTCTTCAATTCAGAATCATTGACCTTCAAGTCAACTACTTTAGTCTCTGGTTTCTTTGACTCTATACCTAACCAATTCAAGAATGCATGCCAAGCATTAGAGATCTTGTTGATGACACCTATGATGAACTCATATATAGCTTTGAATATTCTAGCACAAGCTTGATATATTGATGAGTTAGTTATAGCACCTACAAGATTGTCCCATTGTGGTTTGACATATTCCCACATCTTCTTGAACACAGCAACTATGACTTCAACTGTAGTGTTGAATGCACCAACTATCTTTTCACATACTTGGATTAATCCAGTAAGGCCTTTACCCATAAGACTAATCAATCCAATGACTGTTTGTATTGGTGCAGACTGACCTATGACAATCATGAAGTTGTTCCAGCTGTTCTTCAACTTGTCAAATGTAGTTGCTAAGCCACCACTTCTTGCATTCATCTGGTCATAAGCAGTATTAGTACCAGTCACAGCTTCAGTCATCTCTTTATAGTCTTTTCTCTGTTCAATCAATGTGTTAGCTGCAAGTAATCCAGCTTGACCAAACAACTTGACTTTCTGTTCTGCATTCAAGTTTGCAGCTGCTAAGTTGTCTAATGCTTTCTCCATACCAACAACAGCAGGATTGAACTTAGATTCACCTTGGGTTTGAAGTCTTATTAACATACTATTGAGTGCAGTACCAGCCACTTCAGCACTAGCAAACTTAGGTCCAATAGTCTCAATAGCACCAACAAGTTGTTGATATGACATCTTAGAGCCAGCAGCTTGTGCACCACACTTAGCTATAGATTGGTTAAGATAGTTTATGTCAGCAGAACCTTTCTGTGAACCAGCAGCTAAAGCATTGATGATATTAGTAGCTTCACTTGCTTCAACACCCATCTGATTCATTACAGTAGTTATAGCAGCACTAGACTCATCCATTGATATGTTACCAGCTGCTTTCTGTAATACTATAGCTGCTTCTGTCACTTCAGCCATTGCTTTCTTGTCTTGTAGCAATACTGGAGCTTGTGATCCAATCTTCTCCATTGAACCAACAATCTCAGTAGCAGCAATACCATACTTGTCTGACATCTCTATAGCATTATCACCCATCTCATCTAATGCTTTACCTGTAACACCAGTCAAAGCAGATAGTGAACGCATAGACTTGTCAAAGTCTTCAACTGCACCTATGCTTGCAATGCTTATACCAGCAATACCAGCTATAGCACCAGCTATCAATCCAACAGGACCAAGAGCAGTAGTAGCAGCTGCACCTAATGATGTAAGAGCAGTACCAGCACTAGCACCAGCTGGTATGAGAGATGTTATAGCAGTAGCAGCACCTCTTGCATTTGTGATGAATCCACCTATATCACCTGATTTGAATGATTGTGCTAATCCAGCTAAGCTTGACTTAGCAGAACTAGCATTTCTTGAGAATGCATTCAATTCTTTGTTTGCTTGATTGACTTGTCTTTGAAACTTTGCATTCTCTTTCTCAGCATCAGACATAGTCTTGTTATATTGTGTACCATCTAATGATAGTTTACCACTTAGTTCAGGCATGTTTAATATTAGATTATTTTTTGTTGAGCTAATATCTTTGCAAATCTATCAGCTTCTTTCTTTAGTGTTTCTTTCTCTTCATTTGATATATGTGTATCGTGTTCTATTGTCTCTTTCTTGTAATCTGGATCTGATGGTAGTTTCATCAAATCAGTCATCTTCAGTTTCTTTGTTGAGTTTGCTTGTGCTATAGCATATACTATGTATCTTGTCTGTTGCCAGTCACCTAAGTTAGCATATTCCATAGCATTGTACAAATCATGAAGCTCATATTCTTGCATCTCATCCATGAAGTATTCCATCGATACAAGCTTATATCCAACTACTAACACTTTGAATACTTCATGGATTATTAGTTTTTTGATTCTTCTTCTGTCAGCTCTTTCTTGTTTTCAACAGGTGAAATCTCTTGTTGTTGAGTGAACATATGTGTCAACCAAGTAGAGAAATCATTCACTGACTCAGGATTATCATCTATCCAATCCATGAATTCTTCAAACATAAGCTCACATCCTTTATTAGCCGCTAATATGATACTGTAGAAGAATACAATCATATCAGTTATAGTCTTAGGATTGAAAGACTTGTGTGTGATGTTCTCATATATCATCAAAGCTCTGAATGAGTACTTCAATTGATATTCTTTACCATTAATATTAAATGTCATAATTATAACAAGATATATTTCTATTTCTATTAATAATAAAAATTTTAGATAAATAAAAAGGTCATAAGCTAATATAGCCTATGACCAATTAAAAAATATATCAAATTATAACAAGAAACACCTTGTTTGTATTATTGAGGATTACTATTACCACCTTCAGCACCACCAGCAGCACTAGAACCAGCGTTCAAGTTTTGGATAGCACCAGCACCTGTGAAAGTACAAGAGAATGTAGCATTTTCACCTGTATTTGCATTTACAGAAAGTGAAGTGATAACAGCTTGACCTGTGTAGCCTTTGCTTTGGTCAGCAGTCCAAGAAGCTGGACGTGTGTCACCTTGTGCTTCAGTTAAGTTAAGACCGTTGACATCATAGTTAGATGCATATCCAAACACTATAGTAACCTTAGTCTTGTTAAGATAAGCATTGAATAAGCTATCAAATGCATTTTCTGTGTACAAGTTCTCAGTTGTAGCTTCCCATGTAAGCTTACCTACGTCACTAGCACCCCAGAATCCATGGTCTTTAGAACCTATATCTACAGTATTAGCACTTAATGAAAGTGTATGTGTCTTAGCATAAGCTATAGCTTGGCCACCTACAAAGATCATAAGTTTATCACCTTTAATTATTTCAGCCATATTTAGTTAAATATATATATTTATTGTATGTTGCTTCTGACATGCATCTTGAATATGATATGTTGCATGTATGCATCCATAGCATAGTCTTCTGATATGTCATTTACTTCTATTCTATCTATTATGATTGTCTCATCTTGATAGTGCTTACCCTCGAAACAATCTCTTATTGCATTGGCTATGTCAATAGATTGTTCATATTCTGTTGTCACACAGCTTATAGCTACTGTAACTTCATTGTCTGTGGCACAATAGTCTTTAGTGTATATTGGCTTGACAGATGTACGTTCAAATGTGACAAATGGAAATGTGACGTCAGTTGGATTTCCTTGAGAGTCTAGCTTGAGATTACCAAGTAATGGAAATATATTCTCTTTATCTACATATTGGAGTATGTTCTCATTTGTAGACAAGAAATAATAGATATATTTACCTATAAGTATAGAGTTGTCTCTCATCGTGTGTTATTCCATGCATCTTCTATATATTTGTTGAAAGCTTCTGACATCTTTTGCATAGCTTCTGTTTGTGCAGTACCCCAACCTTCTTGGAAGAATCCATTGTATTTGCTCAGATTACCTAGATATCTTGGTTTCTTCAGACCTTTACGTCTGTATCTCTCTGTTGCAAACTCAAAGAATCTCAAACGATATGTTCCACTTCCACCAGATTGTGTACCTAATATATGTACTCTGATAGTACCATTAGATGGTCTTGATGATCTTACAGCATCTATCAGTCTGTCTTTGTATTTACCAGTTGAGTTGTATTTAATCTTAGTTCTCTTCAAAGCATCTCTTATATGCTTCTTAACAACATTAGCACCAGTCTTGAGACCTTTGTTCTCAGCTCTCTCAAACTGCTTCAATGATTGAGTTGTTGCTCTGAAAAGACTAGTATTGTCAAATATGAATCCCATAGTAACAAATTATTTATTTACTAACTCTGCTACTATCTCTTTGTCATTGTAGTATTTGTTTGGTTTGATTGATATAATTCGATACATATTGTCATTGAACTTGATTTGCATTATCTCCTTCACTTGAACATAATGTCGTACAATGAAAGTGTATGTATTGTTGTATACTATCTCATTGTTCTCATTTGATCTACCACCTGAACCATAGTCAACTTTAGCTCTTGTAGTGCAGAACAATTTCCATGAGTTCTTGTTTGAACCAAAGTCAGTCTTCACAATAACAGGTTCATATATCTCTATCTTGTCACGTAAAATTCCTGCGTTCATAAAATGTAAAGATATTTTTATTGGTGACAATTAGTTAGAGTAGTTTCTATACAACTGACAGAAATAATAGAATGCTTGTGGTATTTGAACGTCTTCACCACCTCTGTTTGCATATAAGTACTCTACCATCATTCTCATAGCATGTACTAATGGAGAAGGCATCTTACCATCATTTGCTGTATATATATCATCTAGAGATTGATTTACTTGTTTCTCTACCATCTCTTCAGCTGCATCACCTAGAGCTTCTAAGTAATTGTCATCATCGGTGAAGTCACTATCAATGATACATTGACGTTTAATATCTTCTATTGTTAAGTATTTCATTCTCTAGAAAAATCTATTTATGAAGAGAGTATGATTGCTCATACTCTCTTTTATATCATGATTATACAGTAGTATCACCAAATACGAATGCTTCTGGACGAAGGATAACAGCATCAAAGTATGCATTGATTATGATACGAACACATCCTTTAAGTGCAACATCACCACTTTCATCAAGTTGTAATTCGATATTACCCCAAGAACCAAGAGCTAAGTAGTTCCAGTTACCATAAGCAAGTTTCTTAGAAGCTACGTTAGTTGTTACAACGGCAGGTGTACCATCTACTTCATTGTTCTCAAATACTAATTGAGTTGACTTAGTTGACTTAGCCATTCCACGAAGAGCAGCTTTAGCTTTAGGTGAAAGTAAGTATTTCATGTCACCACCAACATTAGCTTCTTCTACATCAGCTTCAAAGTCACATACATTCTTGTAAGTAGTGATTGATTCAGGTGTTACACCATAGAAGATACCAGCTGGTTTCTCAGCATCACCAGCAGCACTACCTAAGATAGTAGCTTCAAGTTTGTCTTGTAATGCATTTACTAAATCTCTACGGATAGCAGCTTCAGCACCAACAGTATCTTGATAGATAAGTTGCTTAGAGATGTCTACATAAGCAGTAAGACGTTTTGGAGAAAGCTTCTTAGTAGTGAATTGATTACCAGTAGCTTGTGCTTCGGCCATTTCTGACTCCCAGAATACATTAGACTTACCCATGATAGGTACTTGGATGTCACCATGTTTCATACCAGTATACCAACGTACACCAAGCTTAGAAAGTACTGAATTTGCATAAAGTGGTTCTAAGATACCTTGAATCTCAGTCTCAACAACTTCATCATGTACACCGTCATTACCTTGTACGGCAACAGAACGTGTTTCAGCATTTACATTGATTTGTGATTGTTTGTTATCAAGAGCATTACGAAGCTCATGAATTAAGTATTTTTCATCTTTGTTCATAATATTATGACGTGTATTTTTATTTTCTTCTTTTGGTTTTTTAGCAAGCTCTGCTTCTAAGTTAGCAAGCTCTGTTTTTCTTTCTTCTATTTGTTTCTTCAATTCATCAACTCTAGAGTTCTCTTCTTCTGTCAATTCTCTGTTCTCTTTATCAGCAGCCTCAACAATTGAACGAATTTCCTCACCATGTTGATGAATCAAATCACGTAATTCAACAGTGTTTGTGTTCATATTAATAATAAATAATATTTTTTATTTTAGACATCAGCTATTGATAAAGCTAAGTCATCTAATATCTTTTTGTTTCTATTATGTATATCTTCAATACGTTCTTGTTCTCTCTTTTCTGCTTCTTCTTGCTCTTTCTTCTCATATTCATCAACTTTGTCATCTAGACTACGACAAGAAACTTCTGTTGCTAAGTAAGCAGGAGCACAAGACAAGACACTGATCTCATCTACCATTCTGAATGAGTCAATGTATCGGTTCCATATTCCTTCTTCATTTGGTTTGTCATCATAGTGATCTTCACCAACCAAGAAAGCAAATGATATAGCATCATAATCACCACGCTCAATACCTCTAAGAAGCTCATTGCCTTTCTCTGTATCAGGTAATTCTGTCTCGAATTCTAAGCCACGTTCTGTGATGAACAACTTCAATGAACCTTCACCATATTTTGAACGAGCTAAAGTACCTTGACTGGCATCATGATTCATATATAGCTTGATATCGTTGTTCTTGATTAAGTCTTCATTGATAGCAGAGCGTTGGACAAACTCATAGAACATATGTTTGTTTGAACGAAGCACTTGACTTCTAGAGTCAGCTACAATTGCAAGACCGTGAATTTTTCTAGATTCAACTTTATCAAACTTACCAGATGTACGAATCTCTAACTTATTCATCTTTGTCTTCTTTATCTTTTTTGTTTTTATCTTTGTTGTCTCTATCCTTGTTGATGATGTTATTGTCAATGTTAGTAAAATTTACCATCAATACGTCGCAATTTTCCATAGGATTAAGACCTAGTTGTTGTCTAGCTTCATTGATTGTGATGATACCAGCATTCTTAAGTGTTGTAAGATAGTTTGCTTGACTTTGCTTGTCTGACTTAAGTATGAAGTTGTCATCTAAATCAATATATAATGCCTTCTCACTTGGTAGTATGAGCTTTCTTGTCAACTCATCTTCTATCAGCTTGATGTAAGGCATAAGTGTATGCAATACAAATTCAAGTAATGAAGCTTCAATTGTAGAATAGCTTGAATGACTCAAGTCACCTAGAAGGACAGGATTGATAGAGAAGAAACGGGCAACCTCTTGCAAGTTGAACAATCTTGATTCAAGCATCTGTGCTTCTTTAGCATTAGATGATACTGGTTGGTATTTCATTCCATACTCAAGAACTGCAATACCTGTACCATTATTACCATTTGCTTGGATCCATGCATCACGAATCTGTTCTCTTTGTTGTTGTGTATTGATTTTTGATTCAGTAGACAACACACCATTCAAATGACAGTTACCACTAAAATAGTCACGTGATGTCTTCTCTGTAAATTTAGATAACTCAATTGTATTCTTTGCATAGTTCAATATACCAATACCGTTGACACCATCTTTAGAGTTCTTCACAAAATGGATGACATTGATTGGTTCTATTCTACCATTGTTGATACCTTGAATTGTATAGTATAAGTCTCTTGTTAATCTGTCATAGTAGATATTGTATGTACCATGCTCACAATAGATGATAGACACTGGCTTTCCATTGTTATCTCTCTCGATATAAGCAAGTCCATTACCATATAGCAACATGTCAACAATAAGCATCTTCATAAGCATGTACTTAGTCTGGACGTTATTATTGAACACATTGTAAAGATTATGGTCATATACAATATCAGACTTGTTGTCTTGTCTTGTCTTCACATTGATAGGCAGCTCAGCTATAGAGTTAGATATTATCTCTACAGCAGCAAAGACACTAGACAATGACAAGTCTGGTATACCTGATAGATTATTCTTATTCAATAGATTAGTCAATCCAACATTACCATAAGAAGGCATTTCTTGAATCTGACTGCGTTTCTCAAAAAATCTTAGCATATTAAAATTTCATTTATCTATTTAATAATAATATAAAATCTAGAATATTGACACTTTATTCTACTACTTTAAGAATATCACCAGTGTTCGGGTTTTCTGGTTTTCTCTTAATCAGTTTTACAAAATCATTAGCCATGTATTCATCTCCACCACATATCTCTAATAACTTTGACCAAGTCCATTCATCTATGACTCTACCTGTATCACAACTTATTGTTTGTATTTTCATAATCAAGAACCATATATTTCTGTATAATCTGAACTATTTGTAAAATAATCAGTTACCATATCATCAAATGTAGGATATATATCTGGAACGGCAATTGTTATACTTGAAGTTCCTGAATTAAATCCATGGCATATACATATGTTGTATTTAGTATTAGGATCTAGATTATCAAATACACACATACCATCAGGAGATTCTATATTCTTGAAATAATATGCTGTATGTTCATTTGAACTAGAAATATCACGGTAATTTATATATGTGTTATCATTTATTTTGTTAACAGATATCTTAGATATCCAAGATGTATTATTTTGTGTATAATTATTAATATAGAACTTGAACTTTGTAAATCCAGTAATGACAATATTCAAATTTAATGTGTCCGTTGTCGACACATATTGTTCGTTAGTACTAAATATTAATACATTATTGTAATAATAATACCATTTTGAATTATCACTTCCAGGAGTAACATAGTGGGTATGTGCATACATTGATTGCCAATGATTATATCGTTGATAACCCACATTGTAGTTCTCATATACTTTGATACTTGCATTTGGCTTCACATTATCATCAACATTTGTTACAGTCCAATTAGTTGGTATACCTGATGTACCAGTTGTTATACTTAAGAATGCATCTTTTACGAATGTACCACTAGATGCTACACCACTGACCCAACTAGTAAGACAATCTGTTGCTGATATGTCTGTTGCTAGCATCTTGACATAGTTAAGATTTTTACAACCAGAGAACATGTAATAATAACAACGATTAGATAATGTAGTAGCTGGTAATTCTGGTGCTGTAGTAAATGCACAATTTGTAAACATATATTGATAGCAATATGTACCTAATGTAGTAGCAGGTAATATTGAAGGTACAGTTACTAATGCTTTACAATTATAATATGTACCAGTAAAACAATAATTCGGCAATGATAATACATTTGGCATATTAGCTGCATTTGTTAATGATGTACATCCACTAAACATATCTCTCATATTATCTGTACCTTGAATTGTAGTAATAGAACTAAATAAGTTTGTAGGTATAGATGTTAATGAAGTACAACCATAGAACATTTGTCTATAACAATTTGATGCTAGTGTAGTTGCTGGTAATACTGGTATAGATGTTAATGAAGTACAACCATAGAACATACGATAATAACAAGAATTGTATAATGATGTAGATGGTAATTGTGGAGCAGAAGTAAGTGATGTACAACCATAGAACATATCATTATAAGCAAATTGATTTAATGATGTTGCTGGAAGTTTAGGTGCACCTGTTAAATTAATACAACCTTTAAACATACTATAATATCCTGCATAAGTTACTACAGTAGCTGGTAATATCAAGTTACTAGCATCTACAACTTTAGTATCCACGAATATACTACTGAATGTTCTAGATTCATTTGGTGGTGTTGTCATTGTACTGAAGCTTGTACTGTTTAATAATGACATAATGTTACCATATATGTTGAATGTCTTGGAGGATGTGAAGTAATTATATAAATTGGTTTTAGATACAAAGTTTCCATAATTACTATTATCACCTTTTAAATATAGTTTATCACCAGTATTCAATGTAGCTAATGTTATTCCTGTGGTGTCTGGTGTGACACTAGTCCATGTAGTCTTGTCAGTTGAGTATTGAATAGTTCCTGTTGGAGCATCTGAACTACTCTTCTTCCAACCTATAACATTATCGTCTTCTAATGACTCAAATGTAAGATATTCTGCACTATAGTCTCTGAAAATTAAAGTAGAGCCTTTATATATGGCACTACACTTGTTAGAACCATAATAAAGGCTTGATATATTAGATAAGTTAAATCCGTTCATTGTTTCTTTGTAATATAATTTGATTATTGGATAATATATATACAGTTATTGTCTGGATTAGCTGGTAAAGCTGCTACAACTTCTATCTTAAGACCTGATGTTGTTGATGTTACAACCGTATTAGGTACAGATGTAAGATAACTTGCATTAGATAAATCAGTCTTAGTCACATAGTTAGATAAATCTTGTGAAGTAATATAACTCATTGAATTAAGATCATTCGATGTAACATAACTTTGGTTATTAATATCACTCTTAGTCACATAATTATCTAGACTTTGTTGTGTTAAGAATCCTTGATTCATTACATAGCTCTCTGTAGCATAACCATTTAAATCACTAAAAGTAATATAAGAAGCTATAGATAAATCAAATTTAGTAACATAGTCTGCCATGTTAGGCATTGTTGGTATATCTGGCTTGTTGATTAAATCATTGTAGTCACCAGAGAACAGCTCATTTCTTTGTGCATAGTCAGATAAATCAAACTGTGTTACAAATCCTTGATTCATAACATAACTCTCTGTTGCATAACCATCTAAGTCACTAGATGTAATATAAGAAGCTGCAGATAAATCAAATTGTGTCACATAGTTAGATAAATCATTAGATGTAATATAACCAGCATTAGATAAATCAAATTGTGTTACATAGTCTGACATGTTAGGCATTGTTGGTATATCTGGTTTGTTGATTAAGTCATTATAATCACCAGAGAACAGCTCACTTCTTTGTGGATAATCAGATAAATCTGATTGTGTTATAAATCCTTGATTCATGACATAGCTCTCTGTTGCATATCCATTTAAGTCTTGGAATGTAATATACGAAGCTACAGATAAATCAAACTGTGTCACATAGTTAGATAAATCATTAGATGTGATATATCCTGCTGTAGACAAGTCACTCTTGCTGACATAGTCTGATAAATCAACTTCACTTCCACCAGTAAATGTTGGTTTGTTGATTAAGTCATTGTAGTCACCAGAGAATGCTTGTGATTGTAAAACATAATTCTGTTGTACATAAGTTATAGTTGCATATTCATCTAAATGAACAGATGAAACATAACTTGCACTATTCAAATCTTCTTTTGTAACATAACCAGATAAATCAACTCCAGCTCCACCACCTGTAAATGTTGGTTTATTAATCAAATCATTGTAGTCACCAGAGAACAATTCTGATTTCAAAGCATAATTATCTAAATCACTAGATGTAAGATAACTTGCAGTATTCAAATCTTCTTTTGTGACATAGGCAGATAAATCAACAGGTGTAGAAGTTCCTGAACCTGGATTAGATGCTATAAGATTGTTTACTTCAGATTTTGTATATACATCACTTGAATTTGCTTTAGTAGCAATTTGTTGCATTATCAAAGATGATGTATTGTTAACTTTGCTGTTCACATAGTTCTTAGTAGCATAGTCACTGAATGATGGTTTATTAGTCAAGTCATTGTAGTCACCAGAGAACAATTCTGATTTCAAAGCATAATAACTTGTATCTAATGGATTACTTAAGAAGTCATCTATCTCTGCTTTTGTATAGTAGTTGTTCATGTCTGTGCCATAGAATCCGATGACACAGTTGATGCATGTCTCACCTTCAGTTGTATATTGAGCAGCACTGGTAGCATCTACAATATTGAAACATTCACCTTGCTTGCCTTTGTATCGCCAGTTCTTTCCATCTGATGTCTTTCCTGTAATCTCTATTGCATAAGAACCAACAGCAAGCTTACTGTCAATATCAATCTTCATTAAGTTTGCATCTGATTCATCTAATGTATATTTGGCAATATATACGTGTTTAGAATGAATGAGTTTGATTTCAATATCTTTACAATCTGTCAAATCAAACTCAGTCATTATTGTATTGCCATCGACATAAGATGGTGAATATACATAGAAATTAAGTACAAAGTCATTACCACTTACTATTGATGGTATTTGATTCATTTTACATTATCAATATATTTGTTGAAAGTGTTTCTTATTATAATTTAATAATAAATTTTATCTGATTATCCTTCTGGTTCTGTTGGAGTCTCAGTCTCTGTAGGAGTTTCTACCTCAGTTGGACTTTCAGTTTCTGTAGGAGTTTCTACTTCAGTTGGAGACTCTACTTCTGTCTCATCTTCTTGAATAAGATAATCATAATATTCTGGTTTGTTTACACCAATTGCATTATAATTGATTTTCTTGATATTAAGAGAAGGATTTAGTTCTTTATATCCATTAAAAAGATGTGCTTGAACATAAACAACTGTAGCATCAGTATCTTCTGTGATAACGTAAGGCTCACCATCAAATACATAAAGCTTAGAGCCAATTTTCTTTTGTTTCATGATTTAGAATTATATATTTAAGTAAAAATAAACTATAAAGCTATAACATTAGCACTATATTGTGAATCTCCTAAATAAACACCTAATGCTTCAATCATAGCAATTACAGGGTCGATTTTCTTGTTTGGATCTCCTTGTGATTTCATTGGTTTTATATTCTCATTATGGTCTTCAACTATCTCTACATTACTAAATGCCCAAGAAGTGACCATATTAGCATCTATTATACATTGTCCATTCATAATCAACATATACAGATGTTTAGTTGGAATGTTAAAATACATTAAAGACTGTCCATAAGGCTCAAGTGGTAATCCTTCACATTCACCACTTATTGCCCATTGTCTTGCATTATATCTGTCATATGCAATCTTATCAAACTGAACTATGTTTGCAACTGCTAGCTGGTCTTGTAGTATCTTCTCATAGTCAACTGTATTACCAGATGTGATGAATGCTTGTTTGTTCTTAATAAATATAGTATATTGTTCTCTATTTATAGATGTCTCTAATGCAATCTGTGGTATGTAAATCCATACTTTGAATATATACTTGTCTGGATTCAAAGCTCTATATTGGTTAGGTGGTATCATTACAGCAAAAGCTGTCAAGTCATTTGTACATGAAAGGTCAACACCACCATAAGCAACTTCATCTTTGTAGTCTTCTAGATTGACTTTCTGCATACATTTCTTGATATTCTCATCTTGGATCCATGTCTGTGCTGACTGACACCATATATTGAAGTTCTTTGTCTTGATTGATACTTCATTGTATGGACTTTGTATAGCTGACTTTGCTTGGTTTCTCATGTATCTCCAGTCAGGTGTGATACCTATGCCAGGATTTGCCTTTACCCAGTTAGCCTCATCTTTCCAGTCATCATTATCATCCATCTGATATATTGCAGCGAACCAAGTATCATCTTCAATCATGTTATCTAGTATGCTTGTGCAGTACTTCCATTGTGAGTATAATGGGTACATCTCACCTAAGTTGAATCCTGCTGTTGTGATTGATATAGCTAATGGATTCTTTCTAGCACCTTGGCCTGTCTTAAGTACATTCCATAACTCAAATGACTTAGCTTCATGTGTCTCATCTTGTATAAATAATGAGTCTGAACGACCATCAATATGAGCAGTATCAGATGAAAGTACATTAATCTGAGCATCAAGTCTTGGTACTCTGATGCTGTTTCTATATCTTCTGAATATCTTCTGGTTTGGATCAACAGATCTTGCAAATCTGTCACAATACTTGAACAACATACCTGCTTGTTGTGCTGTATTTGCAATGAAAGCAACTTCAGGACATGATTCTTTATCAGAAAGTATGTGTACAAGTGCTATAGCTGATGCAAAAGTAGACTTACCTGACTTACGAGCAGTCAGAAGCAATACATTATTTATGACTCTGACATCTGGTTCATCAACATAATACCATCCAAATATGTTGCAGATTATCCATGATTGAAATGGTTGTAGCTTGAAATGTTGTCCATTCTCTAGCTTGAAACGTTGGATAATACGTATTTTCTTGTCTATTCCTTCATAATCTAAGAAAATATCATCTCTATTAGCCCATTCTATCATTCTCTCACAGGCTCTTATTATCCATTTTCCTGCTACTTGTCTTCCTTCAACAACATCAAAACAGTATTTCCAGTATAACTTGTCTTTATCAATATTTGTCATTAATAAAAGTTAAATATAGTTAAAGGTAGAGTCTTTGTGACTCTACCATCTTAGGCTATCAAGTCTTCTAGCTCATCTTTTGTTGATGTGTTGTCTAGATTCTTCATCTTTGAACGAGACATTGGTGTAAGAGCAAAACTAGACATAAGCTTGATTATCTTTTCTTGTGCTGTATTCATGATATTGATATTCTGATTCTTGAATGTTCTACCATGAGTATCTTTTCTTAACAATCCTTCATTATCTATTGCTTCTTTAGCTTTCATGTAGATGTCATAGTTGTCGGCTATCAAATCTAAGCTGATTCTCCAAGATGTAGGTATCTTACCATAATCTTGCAACAGGCAATCAACTAGATTCTGCATGTATTCTATTACTTTCTTAGGATATTTACTGTAAACTTGTTCGACATTTATTATCATAATATTTAAATTGATATATTTATTGTGCAATTACACCTGGTGTAATTGTTATTGTATAGTAGTCTGACCATGGTTGATATGTACTATCACCTGCAAAGTTTGCAACAACTGTGTATGTACCTGTAGCTGGTATATAGACATTACTTCCATTTATTGTACCACCAAGAACAGAATATGTTATAGGCAGATTATGTGGATTCTCTGTTACAAAATAGATTGGATATGTGTTAGTAATAGGGTCATATGTGTAATTTTGGTCAGAAACTTCATATATTATATCACTTGGTAATAAAATAGTTGGTGTTCCTGAACCACCTGAACCACTTGAACCAGATTCATCTTGTACTGTCCAACCTGTAGGTATACCATTATTACCTGTAGTAAGTGATGTCATTGAATTATTCTTTACAAATAAACCACTAGATGCTACATTATAAACCCAATTTCTAAGACAATCTGTTGCTGATATGTTTGTTGCAAGCATCTTGATATAGCTAAGATTTGTACATTTATAGAACATTTGACTATAACATCCAGGTGCCAGTGTTGTAGCTGATAATACTGGAGCTGAAGTAAGTGATGTACACCCAACAAACATACCTTCATAACAATAATTAGCTAATGTAGTAGCTGGTAATACTGAAGCTGCAGTAAGTGATGTACAATTTTTGAACATATTAGCATAGCAACTATCTGCTAATGTAGTAGCTGGTAATTGTGGTGCAGAAGTAAGTGATGTACAACCATAAAACATAAAACAATAACAGGCTTCTGCTAATGTTGTAGCTGGTAATTGTGGTGCAGAAGTAAGTGATGTACAACCTTGGAACATAAGGTAATAACAATTATCTGCTAATATAGTAGTTCGTAATAAGTCACTAGGAACTGTGGTTAATGATGTACAACCAGAGAACATACCCTCATAACATTTTTGAGCTAATGTTGTAACTGGTAGATAGTTATTTGGTATATTTGTAAGTGATGTACAACCAGAGAACATACCCTCATAACAACCATATGCTAATGTAGTAGCTGGTAAGTTTGGTATATTAGTAAGTGATTTACAACTTTGGAACATACAAACATAACAACCTCTTTTCAATATAGTAGCTGGTAATATAAGATTAGAAGCATCTACAACCTTTAAAGTGTAGAAAATATGGCTGAAATTATATTGACCAGTCAATGTTGTTAGATTTCTGAAATTACTTCCACCAACTAATGACATGATATTACCATAAATATTTACTCTTCCTGTACTAGTGAAGTAATTATAATAATGTTCTCCACCATAAATATTATTAGTACCTCTTAGATAAAGTTTTTGACCTACATTTAAAGTTGTAATTGGACTGTCAGACGAATTTGAATTATCAATTGATGTATAGTTATTCCAATTAATCTTATCGGTTGAATATTGTATTTGTTTATGATTTGTGTCTAAAACATATTTTAAATATATCTCTACATCATCTTCAAGAGCTTCAAAAGTAAGATATTCATTTTGATAATCTGATGGATTCTGTTGTGAACTAGTAATACTAAACACACGACTTTCAAGATATGAAGTATATGTGTCATTACCATCAAATGAAGCTTCAATCACAATTGTACCTGTTGTAGGACAATACAACTCATTACCAGTCAATGTTGTACCAGTAGGTCCATATACAGTATAGGTGATAGGCAGATTATATGGGTTGACATCTACAAGAGAAATAACATATATATTGTTATTTGTCTGTGTGAATGTACTAGTCTGAACATTCCATTGTATTCCATTAGGTATCTTGTCTGTACCTGGGTTATCTCCACCACCTTGTTGTGAGTTGCTCACTACTACTTGGTATGATGTTGATGTAGCATTGTATGTTGAGCTACCATAGAAATTAGCTGTGATAGTATAAGTTCCATTTGGTATGTTAGATGCATGGTTGTTGCTGTCATACAAGTAAATCTTGCCAGTTGCCTTGTCTACTGTCAATATCAACAGATCACTCTCACAAGATATGTCAACATCAAGATAGTCAGCTGATGAGCTGTCATAGCTTACTTGCTTCCAGAATGTATCATCTTGTGATGCAAGCTTCCAATACAATGGTTGCAAGTCAAGCTCTGTTGTAGCTGTATCTATTGTCATTGTTGGATTGTTGAACTTGAGGTTGATGTCCTCTCTAGTTATTGTGTTGACTGTGATAGCATAAGATGTAGTAGCTGGCTTGTATACCATGTCACCTCTGAATGAAGCATATACCATCCATGTTGTTGCAGTACTCAAGTCAACATACATATTGCCATCATTCTTGAGTGTTATAGGTAGCTTCCAATCAGAGTTAGCAAGATTATACACATTATAGTCGATGCTAAGTCCAAATGGATCACTAGATGCATATTGTAGTCTGTATGGTGTAGCTTTGCCTTCTTCAACATCATTGAGAGTGACAACACTATCATCAAATGACAATGTCACATCTTGTCTTGTAATCTGAAGCTCATAAGATACAGTTGCTCTGTCATACTGGTCATTTCCTTTGAATGATGCTGTGATACAAATATTTGGGAAGTACTCATTGACATAAATAAGTCCATTATCAGCATCAATCTTGCAATAGTATCTAGATAGATTAGTGTCCCATGTGATAGGCAGATTATGTGGGTTGTTGACTTGTTGCAGCTGATATGTACCATAGTAGTTACCTGCTTGTCTGTCAGTTGAATTAGTGAATGACAATCCTGAGTTGCCAACTGGTGATGTGCTATTGTCTAATGAGTAAGTACAAGTTGCTGTCATTGGCTCATATATGTCATCACCTGCAAATGTAGCTGTTATAGTTGCATTATTTATTGAACCAGAAGATGATACATTACAATAGTACCACTTACCATTGTTTGCATCTTCAACTGTTGCATTAGGATCACTTATGGTGTATGTTACTGGTAATCCTGCTGGGTTGATGAGTTGAGGATTAGCAACCAATCCTGATGCAGCAGATTCTGAGTAGCTATCATGCTCAAAGTATATTCTAGCTTCTGATTGTGATAGTACTATCTTGATGTTGTATGTAGCTTGTGCTGGTCTGTATAGCTCATTACCATTGAATGTAGCTATTATTGTAAATTCATTATTGTCATTTATCTTTACAGTTGAATTTTCTGAATCTATCATTACATCTGTTCCTGTACTAGACCATGTAACTGGTAGATCATGAGGATTATTCAAAATTTGTAGTTGATAAATATTGTCATTTTCTTTACGATATGTAACATTTTGACTTGTAAATGAAATATCTGCTTCAGAACGTTCAACTATTGATAGTGTATATGTCAACTCTGTTGGTAGCCAATCTTCATTTCCATTGAAATTAAGGATGATTGTATAGTTGCCATATTCAGTGAAATATTCTTTAGGTATGAATCCTTGTGTTGCTAGAAATATGTTTGAATCATTATCTCCAACAGTATAGTAGAACAGATTGATTAGATCTGGTGATACTATCTTGTCGTCTGTTTGATTAGTCTTTGGTATCTGTAGTACATATTTGTCATCTTCAGGACTCATATCATAATATGTCACTATGTTAGATTCAAAGTATAGACCAAGGTCTTTAGGTACTTTAGTTGTATTACCATCTTCATCTTGTACTATGACAGTATAAGAAGCTGACACAGGTGTATCTAAAGTATCATCGATTATTGTTGCTGTGATTGTATATGTACCTAATTCTCTTACTTCCATTGTGTTGTTTGACACATCTATAGTGATATTCTCACTACTTGATGTCCATTCTAATGGCTTGCTTGAAGGGTTAATAGGTGTTAAAAGTGGATAAATGAAGTTAATACCATCTTGTATGATAGTAAACTCACTTGAAGCAAAAGACAATGTAGGAGTAACTGTCTCTCCTTGATTATTGTCTAAGTCAATCACAACATGAGTGTCTTCAGGTCTCTCACCAACTACTAGTATGAAAGTTGTAGTCTTTGGGTTGTATGTATCATCACCATCAAATATAGCTTTGATAGTGTATGTACCTGGACTTAAAGTTGATAATGATATATCTTCAAAATTCATTTGTCATCTCATGTATTTTTGTTAGTCTTCTAATGTACCTGTCATTGGCTCAACTGTGAATCTCAATGGTAGGTTATCTGGGTTAAGCAGCTCTGTGAAATCAGATAGCTTGTACTTGTTGTCTTCACTGTTTGTTGTTATTGATGATGAGAAAGTGAACTCTAGTGTTGGGTCAAGCTTCTCTGGATTGAAGCCTGTTGATGGCTCTTCTTCAAAGTTAGCCAACTCTTTAGACAACTTAGAGACACCATTGAGCTCACATCTCAAAGTGGCAGCATCACCATCTTCAGCATTGATGCTTATTGATGTTATGATTGCTTTTCCTTTATATCCTTCTTCTATTGACCATTCATTGTCTGTGTCAACTATGCCATTTCCATCATAGTTAGAAGAAAGACCTAACATCACATATACAGTATCTTGTCTCTCAAACAAATCAAACAAGCAATCAGCATCTTCAGAATACAGATAGTCACAGCTTATTGACCATTCTGAGTACTCTGGTCTGAAATAAGTCCACTTGTCATGGTCTCTACTGTGAACATTCTTCGTATTCATTGATATTGACAACTCATGACTCTTTCCATAAGCTATAGCCTGCCAAGTGTCTGATTTCTTGATGAATAGCATGATGACGTCACCTTTTACTATATCTGACATTAATATTATATAAAAATAAATTTGTAAATACTTTTTGTTAGTTCTTGATATTTCTCATTTAAAAATAAACAATTGAAACCATATATATAAATTAACATTTTAACATTTAGTGTTAATTTTAGTTGCATATATGTTAATAAGTGTGTACTAGAACACTCGAAATTTAACAATTTTGTGCGGTTTACTC
>Ga0247611_10003783_pt1 | contig 21928 bp, 17 predicted proteins | sample 177DNAGHGhighgp2_FD_192422 | JGI IMG/M metagenome (GOLD analysis project Ga0247611, IMG submission 192422) | Sheep rumen microbial communities from Palmerston North, Manawatu-Wanganui, New Zealand - 1770 DNA GHGhigh gp2 | ecosystem: Host-associated > Mammals > Digestive system > Stomach > Rumen... | reverse complement strand
AGAATGATTAGGAATCCCAGAAAATAATGATTTTAGAGAAAGTGAATTGGAAAAAGCAATAATAAATCATTTACAAAAATTCTTAATGGAATTAGGTAAAGGATATGCATTTGTTGGTCGCCAAGTAAGAATACATACTGAAAAAGAAGATTACTTTATTGATTTAGTCTTCTTTAATTACATATTAAATTGTTTTGTATTAATAGATTTAAAAACAAAGAAGATTACACATCAAGATGTTGGACAAATGGATATGTATGTAAGAATGTATGATGATAGAATTAAAGAAAACAATCATAATCCTACACTTGGTATTGTTCTTTGTGGAGATACTGATGATGATATTGCTAAATATTCAGTTTTAAATTGTAACGAGCAATTATTTGCAACAAAATATAAACTATATTTACCTAGTGAAGAAGAATTAAAAGCTGAGATAGAAAATCAAAAAATGTTGTATTATTTACAACATAAAATCAAATAGAATTATAGGATTTATTTTGTTAATCTTTCTTGTTAAGTCCTCAATCTATTGTTATAATATATAGCACATAGGAGATGGATACGATGAAGGGCTTTTTATATGGTCAAACTGAATATAATATTTTAGCATCATCAGTTAAATTAGATGACTATATTAATAAAGCTTCATTAAATGGCTTTGATTATTTATCTATTACAGATAGATATATGTATGGTGTTTATAAATTTTATAATAAATGTAAAGTTAAAAATATTAAACCTATTATTGGATTAGAATATAAATATTTAAATTCATTATTAAAAGAAGATACTATTATTTTATATGCTAAAAATAATGAAGGATTTAATGATGTAATTAAAATTAGTAATGAGGTTACTTTAAATAATCGTAATGATATCGATTTAATTATTGAAAATAAAAATAATTTATTAATTATATTTCCGTTCAACGATTCAGTATTTGAAGATTATTATCAAAACGAGAATTTAGAATCATTAAAAAAGGAACTAAAAATATTAAATGATTGTGATGGATATATTGGTATTCCTTACACAAATAAAGATTATTTATATGATAGATATTGTTATTTATCTGATTTTTTAAATGAGAATGGATATAAATCTTTACCTATTCATAAAATGGTATATTTAGAACCAGAAGATTCAAAGGTATATGAGGTTTTAACTGAAATAGAAGGTAATAAAATAAAAGTTAATCCTTTAGATGATTATTCTTTTTTAGTTAATCCAGATAGTGATCCTAAATTAGATGAAATAATTAAAAACATTAATCTAAATATTTATAGTAAAAAGATGGAGCTACCTAAATTTAAGGATACTAAGGGAGTATCATCTTATGAATATTTACAAGCATTATGTTTTAAGGGATTAGAAAAAAGAAAAATTAATTATAAGAATTACGCAGATAGATTAAGATATGAATTATCTGTTATTCATAAAATGAATTATGATGATTATTTTTTAATTGTGTGGGATTTTATTAGATATTCTAAAAAAAGTGGTATATTAGTTGGTCCTGGTAGAGGAAGTGCGGCTGGATCACTTGTTGCCTACACATTAGGTATTACTGATGTTGATCCATTAAAATATGATTTGTTATTTGAAAGATTTTTAAATCCTGAGCGTGTTTCAATGCCAGATATTGATACAGATTTTCCTGATAAGGATAGAGATAAAGTTATTGAATATGTTAGAGATTTATATTCAAAAGATCATGTATGTAATATAACAACATTCAATACATTCCAAATAAAATCATCTATTAGAGATTTAGCCAAAATAATGAAATTTAAAGAAGATAAGCTTGATCAAATAATAGATATGACTGTTAGACTTGGATATGATGCGGTTATTAATGATTATAAAGATAGAGATCCTGAACTGGCTGAATTTGTTACAATCTGTAAGAAGCTTGAGAATTTACCAAGAAGTATTGGTACACACGCTGCCGGTATTATTATTTCATCTAAATCATTACTAGATTTAGTTCCTTTAAGACCTGGTATTAATAATGTATATCAATCAATGTATGAGGCAGCTGATTTAGAGTCTATTGGTTTACTTAAAATGGATTTCTTAGGATTGAGTAATTTATCTTTTATAGATGATACTATTAAGATGATTCCGAATTTTAAGCAATCTGATTTAAGAAATATTCCACTTGATGATATAAATGTTTATAAAATGATTTCAAGTGGAGATACTTTTGGTGTATTTCAACTTGAATCTCAAGGAATTAGAAAAACATTGATGAATTTAAGACCATCATGTCTTGATGATTTAGTTGCGGTACTTGCCCTATTTAGACCAGGTCCTATGGATAATATTCCAACATATATTGCACGTAAGCACGGTGAAAAGTTTGAATATTTACATAAAGATTTAGAACCTATTTTAAAAAGCACTTATGGAATAATTGTTTATCAGGAACAAATTATGAAAATAGCTCAAGTGTTTGCTGGATATTCATTAAGTCAAGCAGATGTATTAAGAAAAGCCGTTTCTAAGAAAAATGAAGATGCTTTATTAAAATCTAAAAATGATTTTGTTAATAATTCTGTAAGAAGAGGATATAGCATTGATATAGCAAATAATATTTATGATTTGATATTAAAATTTGCTAATTATGGTTTCAATAAAAGTCATTCAGTAGCTTATGGTATATTTGCTTATCAAATGGCATGGCTTAAATATCATTATTTTAAGGAATTTATGACTACAATATTAAATAAATCTATTGGAGATAAAGTATCGCTTGAAAAATATATTAGCTATGCTAAGAGTAGAAATCTTATAATTGATAGGCCTAATATTAATATATCTGAATCAAGATATGTCATTAATAATGGAGTAATTTATATTCCTTTTAATCATATTTATTCTTTAGGAATTGTTTCTTCAAATAAGATAGTAGAAGAAAGAAATAATAATGGTTTATTTAAATCAATAGATGATTTTAAATTAAGATGTAAATTCTTATCTAAAAAAGATATTGAGGCTTTAATATTTTCAGGTGCGTTAGATTCATTTAATAAAACTAAAAAAGATATGGTTGAACAAACTAATGAAGAAGATATTATATTTAATAAGCATATGAAATTAAAATCTAGTAATATTGATTATGATTTTGATTATTTGCAAAAACAAGAACTTAATTATTTAGGTTATAATTTTAGATATAATTTATTTGTTAATAAATATGATATTATTAAAAATAATAATTTAACTGAAATATCAAAATTAAGATTTAATGTTCCATCAGGTATATTAGTTAAATTTAGTGATATAAAAGAGATTAAAACAAAAAATAATGAGCTTATGTCACTTGGTGATATAGAAGATGATGTAAATAAATTAAAATATGTTATTTTCTCTAAACAATATATTAATTTAAATGTTAAGCCTAATAAAAACAATTTATTTATTATATATGGTCAATTAAAAAAAGATAATAAAAATGAAGATAGTTTTTATATTGATAGTATGAGAATGATTGAATAAAAAAATCATTCTCTTTTTTATTGACAGTTTATTTATAAGTGCTATAATATAGTTGAACAGTTATTCAACCGTTTGATGCAAAGGAGGCATGTAATATGACTAAAATGATTAGATTTACAGGTATTGATTGTGCTAATTGTGCAGCAAAACTTGAAAAGAAAATAAATAAAATAAAAGGAGTAGAAGCAACAATTTCTTTTGTTTCAGGCAAGATGATGCTTGAACTAAGTGATGAAGCTTTATTTGAACAGGTTATTAATTTATGTAAAAAAGAAGAACCTGAATTTGAATATACAATTTAGTTATGACTAGAGAAAATAAAATTTTAATTATTAGATTAATAATATCATTAATATTTTGGACTACAGGAATTATATTACAATTTGGAATAGACTATAGTTTTACTATAGAAATGATTTATTTAGGATTGTTTATAATTGCGTATTTATTTGCTGGATATGATGTTTTATGGGGTGCTATAAAGCATATTATTAGCGGAGATTTTTTAGATGAATATTTCTTAATGTCTTTTGCTACAATAGGTGCTTTTGTAATAAGAATATTTGGAGATATTGAATATTTAGAAGCTGTCGCTGTTATGATATTTTTCCAAGTTGGAGAAGTATTCCAAGGAATTGCAGTTGAAAAGAGTAAAAATGCAATTATGAATACTATGAATTTATCTGTTACTAGATGTACATTATTAAATGGTGATGTAGTAGATCCATATGATGTAAAAATAGGTGATGTAATTGTAATTAAACCTGGTGAGATGGTTCCAATTGATGGTATTGCGATGACAAATGGAGTTATCAATCAAGCATCACTAACTGGTGAGGCTGTTGATATAGATATTTGTGAAAATGATATCGTATTATCAGGTTCTATTAATACAACTGTTCCTTTAAATATCAAAACTACAAAAATGTATTCTGATTCAACCGCTGCAAAAATTATTGATATGGTTGAAAATGCGACAATGCGTAAAGCTAAAAGTGAAAAATTCATTACTAAATTTTCTAGAATATATACACCAATAGTAGTATTATTTGCAATAATTCTCGCAATATTACCACCAGTAATTATTGGTTTTATAAATGGATTTAGTAAAGATGTTTTTAGTGGATATATATACGCAGCTTTAACTTGTTTAGTTGTTTCATGCCCTTGTGCTTTAGTTGTTTCAATTCCACTTACTTATTTTGCTGGAATTGGTGCGAATGCTAGAAAGAAAATTATTGTTAAAGGCGGAAATCATCTAGAAGATTTAGCTTTATGTGACACTATTATTTTAGATAAAACAGGTACTCTTACTAAAGCTAAATTTGAAGTTGTTGAAATTATAGGTGATGATAAGAATGAAATTATTAAAATTGCTAAAGGATTAGAAAAAAATTCAACTCATCCACTAGCTTCAGCAATAAATGAATATGGTGGAGAATCATATGATTTTGAAATAGAAGAAACACCTGGTTTTGGTATTGTTGGTTTTAAGGATAATGATAAATATATTTGTGGATCTTTAAAATTATTAAAAAGACATAATATTGAAATTGAATCAATAGATTTAGCTGGTAGTATTTTATATATTGCTAAAAATGATAAATTTATTGGTGCGATTAGACTTGAGGATTCACCTAAGGATGAAGCCAAAGATAATATTTCAAAGCTTATTTCTATGGGTAAAAGAGTTATTGTTTTATCAGGTGATACCAAAAATAGTGTTGAATCTTTATGTAACAAATTAGGTATTACTGAGTATTATTCTTCTTTATTACCACAAGACAAGGTAGCTAAAGTAGAAGAAATTATTAAATCAAAAAATACTGGTAAAGTATTATTTGTTGGTGATGGAATTAATGATGCCCCAGTTTTAGCTTTATCAGATATTGGTGTATCTATGGGTCAAATAGGTAGTGATTCAGCTATTGAAGCATCTGATGTTGTTATTTTAAATGATAATTTAGATGCTTTACCAAATATGCTTAATATCAGTAAGAAGACTAGAAGAATTGTTATTGAGAACATAATATTTATCATAGCTATTAAAATTTTAATCTTAATCTTATGTGCTATTTCTAATCTTCCAGGCTTTGAAGAATTTAAAATGCCAATGTGGGTTGCGATATTCGGAGATGTAGGTGTTTGTGTTATTGCAATATTAAATTCTATGAGAGCTTTAAGAGTAAAAAACGACAAAATTAATAATGGCTAAAATAGGCCATATAAATACCTCTTTTTGGAGGTATTTTTTTATAAAAAATATAATTTAAATTTAATGAAAACATTATCATTGTATATTTGATTTTTTTTATGCTATAATGTTTGCGTATAAAAAGTTATAATTTATGGAGGATTATTGAAATTATGGCTAAGAAAATTGTTTCTGATTTAAATGTAAAAGGTAAAAAAGTTCTAATTAGAGTAGACTTCAACGTACCTATGAAGAATGGTGTTATTACTGATGACACTCGTGTACGTGCTGCATTACCTACAATTGAGTATGTTGTTAATAACGGTGGTAAGGCAATCGTATTTTCTCACTTAGGACGTGTTAAGACAGCTGAAGATATCGCAAAGAATGATATCGCTCCTGTTGCTAAGAGATTAGAAGAATTAATTAAAAAACCTGTTAAATTTGTAAATGCTACACGTGGTAAGGAATTAGAAGATGCTGCTAACCAATTAAAAGAAGGCGAAATCTTAATGTTCCAAAACACTAGATATGAAGATTTCGATGTTAATGCAAATAAAGAAGTTAAGAAAGAATCAAAGAATGATGCTGAATTAGGTGCATACTGGGCTAGTCTTGGTGATGTATTTGTTAATGATGCATTCGGTACTGCTCACCGTGCTGCAGCTTCAAATGTTGGTATTGCTGCAAATGTTAAAGAAACAGCTGCTGGTTATTTATTAGAAAAAGAAATTAAGTTTATCGGTGGTGCTGTTGATAATCCTGTTAGACCTTATGTTGCTATTTTAGGTGGTTCTAAGGTTTCTGATAAGATTGGTGTTATTGAAGCTTTATTAAATAAGGCTGATAAGGTTTTAGTTGGTGGAGCTATGATGTTCACATTCTTAAAGGCAGAAGGATACAATGTTGGTTCATCTCGTTGTGAAGAACAAGAATTTGTTGATTTAGCAAAGAATTTATTAGCTAAGGCAAATGGTAAGATTGTTTTACCAGTAGATGCAATAGTTAATACAGCATTTGAAGATGTTCCTGGTGTTGCTAAAGATGTTGATAAATTTGATCAAGCTGATATGGGCTTAGATATCGGACCTAAGACATTAAAGTTATTTGAAAAGGAATTAGCTGGTGCTAAGACTGTTGTATGGAATGGACCTATGGGTGTATTCGAAATGAAGAATTATGCTCAAGGTACAATCGGTGTTTGTGATTTATTAGCTAAGCTTACTAAGGAAGGTGCTTCAACAATCATCGGTGGTGGTGATAGTGCTGCAGCAGCAGAACAATTAGGTTATGCTTCAAAAGTATCTCACATTTCTACTGGTGGTGGAGCTTCACTTGAATATCTAGAAGGTAAAGAATTACCTGGTATTGCTTGTGTTGATGAAAAGTAATTACTAAATTGGAGGAAATTATTATGGAAAAGAGTATTGTTGTAAAAAGTACTGTTGGTTTACATGCAAGCTTAGCAGCTAAGGTTGTTCAAGCTGCTAGTAAATATTCAGTTGATATTAAATTACATTATCATGACAAGGTAATTGATGCTAAGTCTATTTTAGGCTTAATGTCTCTTGCTATTCCTAGTGGTGAAAATGTAGTTATTGAAGCTACTGGTGATCAAGCAGATGCTGCTATTGCTGATATTGCTTCAATTTTAGGTAAATAATAATTGAAAGTTGAGGATTTTTAAATGAGAAAACCAATTCTAGCCGGCAACTGGAAAATGAATAAAACTAGAGATGCCGCTATTCACTTTATATTAGAAGTTGAACCTAAATTACCAAAAGATAATGTAGATGTTATTGTTTGTGCACCTGCTATTTTATTACGTGATTTAGTAAAAAGAAGTGAAGTAATAAAGGTTGGTGCTCAAAACATGAATGAGCATGACTCTGGTGCTTATACTGGTGAAATCTCTCCTGTTATGCTTAAGGATACTAAAGTTGAATATGTTATTTTAGGTCATAGCGAAAGAAGAGCTTATTATAATGAAACAGATGCTACTGTTAATGCTAAGATAAAAAAAGCACTAGAATTTGAATTAAAGCCAATTGTATGTGTTGGTGAAACTTTAGAACAAAGAGAAGCTGGTAAGACAAATGATGTTTTATCAAATCAAATTAAAAAAGCATTTGATGGTGTTACAATTGAAAATCCTGAAAATGTAATTATCGCTTATGAACCAATTTGGGCAATTGGTACTGGTAAGAGTGCAACATCTAAAGAAGCTCAAGATTCATGTAAATATATTAGAGAATTATTAACTAATATTTTTGGAGAAAACATTTCATCAAAGATTCGTATTCTTTATGGTGGTTCAATTAATGTTAAGAATTTCAAAGACATTATTTCACAAGAAGATATTGATGGCGGTTTAGTTGGTGGTTCATCTTTAAAAGAAGATGATTTTGTTGAGCTTACTAAGGATTGCTTATATTAATAATTTTTAAAAAATATAATTAATGATACTAAGTTTTATTAGTATCATTTTTTGCTAAAATCGAGGTGAATTATTATGAAAACATTTAAGTCAAATAGCCAAGAAGAAACTATTGAAATAGGACAAAAAATTGGTAATTTATTAAATCCTGGTGATACTGTATTACTTGTTGGTGATTTATCTGCAGGTAAGACTACAATTACTAAAGGTATTGGTAAAGCTTTAGGTGTAACAAAAATAATTAATTCACCAACATTTACAATAGTTAAGGATTATATTGGTTCTAAATGTGGTTTATATCATTTAGATTTATATAGACTTAATGGTTTAAATAATGATTTTGATTTAGAAGAATATATTGATTCTGATAGAGTTTGCGTTATTGAGTGGCCTCATCAAATTGATGAAATATTACCTGATGAATATTTAGAAATCAATCTTAAAAGAATAGATGAAAATCAAAGAATAATAGAAATTAATGGTGTTGGTAGATATAAGAAATTAGAGGAGGCATTATAATGTATTCTTTAATAATAGATTCAGCTACTAAGGTTTTATATATTTCTTTAGTAGAAAACAATAAAAAGATTTTAGATGAATATTATATTGAAGGTAATAAGGATCATGCTAAAAATATAGTATCTAAGGTGGATGAAATATTAAAAAATAATAAGCTTACAACAAACGACTTAAATGAAGTTGTTGTTGGTGTTGGACCTGGTTCTTATACAGGAGTAAGAATGGGTGTAACAGTTGGTAAAATGCTTGCTGTATTTTTGAATATTCCACTTTATAAAATATCTACTTTGAAATTGATGGCATCAGCTTATGAAGGTATTGTTTTAACATCAATTGATGCGAGACGAGGTAATTCATTCGGAGCCATTATTGATACTATTAATGATAAATATAAGCTAGAAGAAGGAATGTATGAAACAAATAATCTACTTAATATGGATTATGAGTTTAATGTTTCTGATTCAATTAATAAGGTAAATCCTTTTTATGCTTTAAAAGCTAAAGAAATAGTAAAAGAGCCTCATTTACTTGTTCCTAATTATTTAAGAGAAACTGAGGCCGAAAGAAATATTCATGATTAGGAAATACGAAAAAAAGGACATAGATGAGATAGTTAATCTTGAAAATAAGGTATTAGGTGAAACATTAGGAGCTGAGATGTTTAACAAATCCTTATATTTGAGTATGGCTCATTATTATGTCTATGAAGAAAATAAAAAAATATTAGGATATATTTCGACATCTTTTGATGGTGAAATTATAGAAATATTGAATTTATGTGTTGATAATTCATATCAATCTAAAGGTATAGGCTCTAAATTATTTGGATATGCCTTAATAGATTTATATAAAAAAGGTGCTAAATCAGCTATATTAGAGGTTAGAGAATCTAATTATGGGGCTATAAGATTTTATACTAGATTTGGGTTTAAAAAGATTTCCGTTAGAAAATCTTATTATAAAAATGGAGACACTGCTTTAGTTTTTCAAAAAGAATTTGAATCTATGTTTGATTTTGAAAATAAATATTTGAGTGAATTCACAAACATTGAATATTTTGATGATTATATTTCTTATAATGATGATATTCAAAAGGATAAATATTCTAATAATTTTTATTTTTTGAAGAATAAAAATAAAGTAAAAAGCTTAATCAAAAAATTATCAAAAGAAAATAAAAGAAATTATTTAGATTTCGATAGTAGCTTTTTATTAGATGAATATTTACCTGACTTTGAAAAAACACATGAAATAAGAATGTTTAATTTTACTAATTTAGTTAAATTAGATTATAGGATTGGTGAAGTTAAGCAAATTGATTCAAAAATCAAGGATGAGTTTGAAAAGCTTATTTATAATGATGATTTAAGATATGGTGAAAGATATGCTTTAGGTAATAGTAAAAGATTAGCTGATATTGTTACATCAAATGATAATTTTAAAGCATATGGAATATATGATGGTAATAAGATTGTTGGATCTTTATATGTTTATATAAATAAAGAAATGGCAAAGATTGAAGATTTCTTTATTATAGAAGAATATCAAAAGAAGGGTTATGGAATAAGCTTATTAACTACTGTTATTGATATTTTAAAGAAATATGGTGTTCATGATTTAAGTATTACAGCTGATTTTGATGATACACCTAAAAAGATTTATGAAAGATTAGGTTTTGTTACTATATTAGATAATTATAATTATCATAAGGAGCAATAAATATGGAAAAGACTAATGTAATGAGAATATTAGATCAAAAGAAAATAAAATATCAAACATATGAATATCCACATGAGGATGGAGTATGTGTTGATGGTGAGGCTGTTGCTAAATTATTAAATGAAGATCCTAATAAGGTTTTCAAAACATTAGTTTGTGTTGATAACACTAAGCATTATTATGTTTGTGTTATTCCTGTTTTAAATGAATTAGATTTAAAAAAAGCTGCAAAAGCTTTTTCAGTTAAATCGCTTGATATGATAGCTGTTAAGGAATTATTACCTATAACAGGTTATATTAGAGGTGGCTGTTCACCAATTGGTATGAAGAAGCAATTTCCTACTATTATAGATAAAAGCGGATTAAATTATGATAATATTATTTTTTCTGCAGGCAAAATAGGATATCAGGTTGAAATGAATCCTAAGGATTTAGAAAAAATAATTAGAGTTAAGTTTGAAAGTATTACAAGAGGTGAGTAATATGCTAGTTTTAGGAGTAGAATCTAGCTGTGATGAAACTTCAGTTTCTATTGTTAGAGATGGAAAAGAAGTATTATCTAATGTTATAAATTCACAAATTAAAATACATGAAAAATTTGGTGGTGTTGTCCCTGAGGTAGCATCTCGTCACCATGTTTACCAGGTAACAATGGTTTTTGAAGAGGCTTTTAAGGTTGCCAATGTAAAGCCAGAGGATATTGATTTAGTTGCTGTTACATATGGACCTGGACTAATTGGTTCTTTATTAGTTGGATTAAATGCTGCAAAAACATTTGCGATGATGTATAACAAGCCAATTATTGGTGTACATCATTTAGCAGGTCATATTTATGCAAATGCAATTGAGCATGATATGAAGTTTCCTGCAATAGCACTTTTAGTTTCTGGTGGTAATACTGAATTAATTTATATGCCTGATCATTTTAATTTTCAAATAGTTGGTGAAACATTAGATGATGCAGTAGGTGAGGCATATGATAAAGTTGCACGTGTTGTTGGACTTCCTTATCCAGGTGGTCCTCATGTAGATAGATTAGCTCATGAAGGTAAGGATACATATCATTTACCTAGAGTTTATTTAGATGATGGTAGTTATAATTTTTCTTTTTCTGGATTAAAAAGTGCTGTAATTAATTTGCATCATAATGCAGAACAAAGAAAAGAAGAGATTAATATTAATGATTTATGTAGATCTTTCCAAGATAGCGTTACTGAGGTTTTAGTTAGAAAAACATTAAAATTAGCTAAAGAAAAGAATGTTAAAAACATTATTGTTGCTGGAGGCGTTTCAGCAAACAAAGGATTAAAAGAAAGATTTATGGAAGAAGGTAAGGATTTTAATATATCTATTCCTTCAATTAAATATTGTACAGATAATGCAGCTATGATTGCTGTTGCTGGATATTATCAAAATAAAGTATTTCCTAATAAATATGATGATTTATCTTTGAATGCTTTAGCATCACTTGATTTAGAGGATACTTATAAAAATAAATAATTGGTTTAAATTTAATGTTTATTATTATATAATAAAATAGATTATTATGAGGTGATTAATTATGGCTGAAATAAATAATTTTATAAAGACTATAATGGAAAATGATTTAAGAGAAGGTAGGGTAGACGCAATCGCTACAAGATTCCCTCCTGAGCCTAATGCTTATTTACATATAGGTCATGCAAGAGCTATTATTACTAATTTTGAGCTTGCAAAAGCATTTAATGGAACAACTAACTTAAGATTTGATGATACAAATCCAGCAAAAGAAGATAAAGAATTCGTTGAAGGTATTATTGAAGATTTAAAATGGTTAGGATATACACCAACAAATGTATTTTATGGTTCTGATTATTTTGAGAAAACATATGAGAAGGCTATATTATTAATAAAGAAAGGTTTAGCTTATGTTGATGATTTATCTCAAGAAGAAATGAGTAAATATAGAGGAACATTAACTGAACCTGGTAAAAATTCACCTTATAGAGATAGATCAGTTGAAGAAAACTTAAAGCTTTTTGAAGAAATGAAGAATGGTAAATATAAGGATGGAGAAAAAACATTAAGAGCTAAGATTGATATGGCTAGTCCTAATATCAATATGAGAGACCCAGCAATGTATAGAATTCTACATTTAAATCATCATAGACAAGGTACTAAATGGTGTATTTATCCAATGTATGACTTTGCGCATCCACTTCAAGATTCATTTGAAGGAATTACTCATTCATTATGTTCACTTGAATATGATAATCATAGAGTATTATATGATTGGTTTATTGAAAAGTGTGAAATGGAGCATGTTCCACATCAATATGAATTTGGTAGATTAAATATCACTAATACTATTATGTCAAAAAGATATTTAAGAGCTTTAGTTGATGCGGCTAAGGTATCTGGATATGATGATCCTAGAATGCCAACTTTATGTGGATTAAGAAGAAGAGGATTTACTCCTGATTCTATTAGAAACTTTATTTTATCAACAGGATTATCTAGAGTTAATTCAACAGTTTCGGCTGATAGCTTAGATGAAGAATTAAGAAATGATTTAAAGCTAAAGGCTATTAGACCTAATGCTATTATTAATCCTGTTAAGGTTATAATTGATAATTATCCTGATGATTTAATTGAAGAATTAGATTGTCCTAACAACCAAGAGGTTGAAGAAATGGGTAATCGTAAGATAACATTCTCAAAAGAAGTTTATATTGAACGTGAGGATTTTATTGAAGAAAAACCTAATAAAAAATGGAAGAGATTAGCTTTAGGTGTTGAAGTAAGATTAATGCATGCTTATTTTATTACTGCAACTTCAGTTGAAAAGGATAAGGATGGAAATATTACATTAATTCATGCAACATATGATCCTAAAACTAAGTCAGGTTCAGGATTTGATGAAAGAAAGCCTAATGGTAATATTCATTTTGTTAATGCTAAAACTGCTATACCTGCAGAATTTAGATTATTTGAACCATTAATGCTTGATGAAACAGAAGAAAACAAGGATTTAGATTTCATGGAAAGATTAAATCCAAATTCTATTACAATTATGAATGGTTTTGTTGAAGAAAGCTTAAAGGATACCAAGCCTTTAGATCATTATCAATTTATAAGAAATGGTTATTATGTAACTGACAAGGATTCTACTAAAGATAAATTAGTATTTAATAGAACTTGTGGTTTAAAATCATCATTTAAATTATAATATAAGGACTCCTCTTGGAGCCCTTATTTTAAAGAGGAGATTATATTATGTTAAAAACAGTAAATTTAGGAATTCAATATGGTTCAAGAAAGCTTTTTGAACATGTAGATTTAACTTTTTCAAAGGGTAATTGTTATGGTATTATTGGTGCGAATGGTGCTGGTAAATCAACTTTCTTGAAGGTATTATCTGGTGAAATTGATTCAACTACTGGTGAAGTAATTATTGATAAGGGAGAAAGAATGTCTACACTTAAGCAGGACCAAAATGCTTATAATGATAAAACAGTAATAGAAACAGTTTTATTAGGACATAAAAGATTAATTGAAGTAAGAGACGAAAAGGATGCTTTATATCAAAAGGATCCATTCACTGATGAAGATGGTATTAAGGCTGCTGAGCTTGAAGGTGAATTCGCTGAGCTTGGTGGATGGGAAGCTGAATCAGACGCAGAATCATTACTTGCTGGTTTAGGTGTGCCTAGTGATTGTTATTATTCATTAATGGGTGATTTGGATGCTAAATTAAAAATTAAAGTATTATTAGCTCAAAGCTTATTTGGTAATCCTGATATTTTATTATTAGATGAGCCAACAAATAACCTAGATTATAAATCTACTAGATGGTTAGAAAACTTCTTATTAAATTTTGAAAATACTGTTTTAATTGTTTCACATGATAGACATTTTTTGAATAATGTTTGTACACATATATGTGATGTTGATTATGGTAAGATTAAATTATATGTAGGTAATTATGAATTCTGGTATGAATCTAGTCAATTAGCTTTAAAACAAGCTAAAGATCAAAATAAGAAGGCTTTAGATAAGGTTAAAGAATTACAAGAATTCATTGCTAGATTTAGTGCTAACAAATCTAAATCTCGTCAAGCAACATCAAGAAAGAAATTATTGGAAAAAATTGATATTAACAATATTGAACCATCTTCAAGAAGATATCCATTCATTGGATTTAAGCCTAGTAGAGAAGTTGGTAATGATATTTTAATGGTTGAAAATTTAACTAAGCCAGGTGTATTTAAGAATTTATCATTTACAGTAAATAAAAATGATAAGATTGCATTCTTAGCTGAATCATCTGTTCAAATAACTACTTTATTCAATATCTTAAGTGGTAAGGATACTGATTTTACAGGTAAATTTAAATGGGGTATCACAACTAATGTTGGATATTTAATGCAAGATAATAAAGAATATTTTAATAAAGATTTAAATCTAGTTGATTGGTTAAGACAATATTCAAAGGATGATCAAACTGAAACATTTATTAGAGGCTGGTTAGGTAGAATGTTATTTAGTGGTGAAGAATCATTAAAGAAATGTAATGTTTTATCTGGTGGTGAGCGTGTTAGATGTATGTTTGCTAAATTAATGTTAGAATCTCCAAATGTTTTAGTATTTGAAGACCCTACAAACCATTTAGATTTGGAATCTATTACAGCTTTAAATGAAGGTATGAAGATGTATAAGGGTAACATTTTATTCTCATCTCATGATGCTGAATTACTTGAAACTGTTGCCAATAGAATCATTTCATTCAATAAGGATGGTTCATATATTGATAAGGTTACAACTTACGAAGAATTCTTAGGTGATGATTAATGGATTTATTTGAAGGACTAAACGAATCTCAACAAGAGGCAGTTAGAACAACTGAAGGTCCTGTAATGGTTATGGCTGGTGCTGGTTCAGGTAAAACAAAGGTATTAACAACAAGAATATCTTATATAGTTCATGAGCTTGGTGTAAATCCATATAATATATTGGCTGTAACATTTACAAATAAAGCAACTAATGAAATGAAAGAAAGAATAGGTAAGGTATTAGATATTGATACTAAACATTTATGGATTTCTACATTTCATGCCTTTTGTGTAAGAATATTAAGAAATGAAATTGAATATTTAGATGGTTATTCTAAAGGCTTTCAAATAATTGACGATGAGGATCAGCTTAAAATAATCAAAGATTTATGTGAAAAATATGAAATCAATTCGAAGCCAAGAGAATTACAAAGATATATTTCTAAGGATAAGAACAATACTGAATATGAAATATATAGTCCAGAATTAAAAAAGAATTATAATATTATTTCAAATTATTATGAGAAATATTTAAAAGATAACAATTTATTTGATTTTGATGATTTAATAATTAAAACAATTGAATTATTTAAAAATAATCCTAAAGTATTAGAAAAATATCAAGATAAATTCCAATATATATTAGTTGATGAATTTCAAGATACAAATACATTACAATATAATTTAATGTTTATGTTATCTATTAGATATCAAAATATATTTGTTGTTGGTGATGATTATCAATCAATTTATTCTTTTAGAGGAGCTAAAATAGAAAATATAAAAAGATTTCAAAATGATTTTATAGCTCATAAATTAATTAAGCTAGAAAAGAATTATCGCTCTACAACTGAAATACTAAATTTAGCTAACGATAGTATTAAAAATAATCCTAATCAAATTAAAAAGACTTTAGTATCAAATGACAAAAGTGGTAATAAGCCTATTTATTTTGAGGCTGAATATGAACCATATGAATTAAGCTATATATTAAGTAGAATAAAAAAACTTCATAAGGAAGGAATTCCTTATGATGAAATGGCTATTTTATATAGATCTAATTATTTATCAAGATTATATGAAAATATGCTTATTAAAGAGAAAATACCATATGTTATTTATGGTGGCTTATCTTTCTTCCAAAGAAAAGAAGTTAAAGATATATTAGCTTATTTAAGATTAATAATTAATTATAATGATGATTTTTCTTTTAGAAGAATAATTAATGAACCTAAAAGAAAAATAGGTGATGTTACTATATCTAAACTTGAAACTATTTCTTTAGAAAAGAATACATCATTATTTAATGCTATACCTTATTATGAAGGTAGTGCTAAAAATAATTTAATTAGATTCAAAGATATGATTGAAGCTATTACTAACCAAATTGATAATGTTAAATTAGTCGATTTAGTTGATATTGTTGTTAAAGAAACATTATATGAAGAAGAATTAAAGAAAACATATGATCATGAAGAATATGTTGATAGATTCAATAACATTAAAGAATTAAAAACGCCTTTGATGGACGCTGATAATGAATATGCTGGAACTAATTTAGAAAAGCTTGAAGCTTTTTTACAGGATGTATCATTAATGACTAATAATGATAAGACAAACCCTAAAGATCAAATTATTCTTTCTACATATCATCAAGTTAAAGGACTTGAATTCAATACTGTATTTATGGTTGCAATGAATGAAGGCATATTTCCTTCAGATAATTGCACAACAGAAAAAGAAATAGAAGAGGAAAGAAGAATTTGTTATGTTGGTATAACCAGAGCAAAGGAACATTTATATTTAACTTCTTCTAAAAATAGAACTAGATTTGGATATAGTGATATTTATAGAACATCAACGTTTATAGATGAAATGAATAAAAAGCTTTATATTCATAAAACTAGTGAAGGTCTTATTGAAAAGAAAGAAGCTAAATTAAAAGAAAAAAGAGTAATCAAGCCTATTATAAAAAAAGAGGAAAAGAAAAATGAATCTCCTTACAAGGCTGGAATTAAAGTTAGACATAAAATTTTTGGAGATGGAATAGTAATAAGTGTTGTTGGTGATACAATTACAATAGCTTTTCCACATCCAACTGGTGTTAGAAGATTATCTTTATCATATGTTGAGCTTGAAATAATATAAATATATACAATAAGAGGAATATATTATTCCTTTTTTGTTTTTTATGAGCGGTTACACAATATTCGGTGTTTCATTTTATAATAATTGACAATTTTTAAAAATTAATAATAAAAAAATATTGTTATAATGGAGCCATTATTCGGTATAACGGTTATCGGTGTATCACATATAATAAAAAATGTTTAAAAAAACATCATTTTCTTATTGACAGTAGTTTTATTTTTGTTATAATTAAAACGCTGTTTTGAAAATATGTGCAAAAATGCACTTTCATATATTGACAGTTTTGTTATTTAGACAAATGAAAGGAGAAAATCATTTATGCCAACTATTGAACAATTAGTACGTAATGGAAGAAAGGATAAGACTACAAAGAGTAAGTCACCAAGCTTAGGAATTGGTTTTAATACTCTTGAAAAGAAATATACTAAGCTTCCATCACCACAAAAGCGTGGTGTATGTACACGTGTTACTACAATGACACCAAAGAAGCCAAACTCAGCTATGAGAAAGTATGCCAGAGTTCGTCTAACAAATGGTATTGAAGTTACAGCTTACATTCCAGGAGTAGGTCACTCATTACAAGAGCACAGTACAGTACTTATTCGTGGTGGACGTGTTAAGGATTTACCCGGTGTTCGTTACCATATCATTCGTGGTGCATTAGATACTACAGGTGTTGCTAACAGAATGCAAGGTCGTTCTAAATACGGCGCTAAAAAAGCAAAAGCTGCTAAGAAGTAATTATTAAAATAAAAAATTCAAATTTAAAGGAGGAATCACATCATGCCTCGTAAGGGACATATTGTTAAAAGAGACGTGCTTCCAGATCCAATATATAATTCAAAGGTAGTTACAAGAACTATCAATGCAATTATGTTAGATGGTAAGAAGGGTACAGCACAAACAATTTTATATAGTGCTCTTGATATTGTAAAAGAAACTACAGGTCAAGATCCACTTGAAGTATTTACAAAAGCATTAGAAAACATCAGCCCAGTTCTTGAAGTTAAGAGCCGTCGTATCGGTGGACAAAACTATCAAGTTCCAGTTGAAGTTAGACCTGATAGAAAGCAAACATTAGCTTTAAGATGGTTAGTTAAATATTCACGTCTTAGAAAAGAAAAGACAATGGATGAAAAGTTAGCAAAGGAAATTATTGATGCTTCAAACGGCTTAGGTGCTGCATGCAAGAAGCGTGAAGAAGTACATAAGATGGCAGAAGCTAATAAGGCATTTGCACATTATCGCTGGTAATTTTTTTTAGGAGAGAAAACTACTATGGCAAGAGAATATACATTAGAAAAAACTCGTAATATAGGTATCATGGCTCACATTGATGCTGGTAAAACAACAACAACTGAGCGTATCTTATTCCATACAAAGAAAATCCATAAGATTGGTGAAACACATGATGGTGCTTCTCAAATGGACTGGATGGAACAAGAAAAGGAACGTGGTATCACTATTACGTCAGCTGCAACAACAGCAATTTGGAAAGGTTACAGAGTAAATATCATTGATACTCCAGGTCACGTTGACTTCACTGTTGAAGTTTCTAGATCTTTAAGAGTTCTAGATGGTGCCGTTACAGTATTAGATGGTCAAGCTGGTGTTGAACCTCAAACAGAAACTGTTTGGCGTCAAGCAACAGATTACAATGTACCAAGAATTGTATTTGTTAATAAGATGGATAAGATTGGTGCAGATTTCGAATATTCTGTAAATACAATCCATGACAGATTAGGTGCAACTGCAGCAGCTGTTCAATGGCCAATTGGTGCAGAAGACCAATTTAAGGGTGCTGTTGATTTAATTGAAATGAAGGCTTACGTTTATGACGGAGGTCCTGAAGAAAACTATACTGTTACAGATATTCCAGCTGATTTAGTTGATATTTGTAATGAAAAAAGAGAATTATTATTAGATACTATTTCTCAATATGATGATGATTTAGCTATGATGTATCTTGAGGGTGAAGATATCCCTGCAGATATGATTAAGAGTGTAATTCGTAAGGCAGTATTAGCTGTAGAATTCTTCCCAGTTCTATGCGGTTCAGCATTCAAGAACATGGGTGTTAAGAGAGTTCTTGATTACGTAATTGATTTCTTACCTTCTCCAGTAGATGTTGGAGCAATTAAGGGTGAAGACGCTGATGGTAATGAAGTTGATATTCATCCAACTGATGATGGTGAATTCGCTGCATTAGCATTCAAAGTTATGACTGACCCATTCGTAGGTAAGTTAACATTCTTCAGAGTATATCAAGGTACTATTACATCTGGATCATATGTTAAAAATACAACAAAGAACGTTAAAGAACGTTTAGGTCGTATCATGCAAATGCATGCTAACCACCGTGAAGAAATTAAAGAAGTTTATGCTGGTGATATCGCTGCAGCTATCGGTTTCAAGAGTACTACAACAGGTGATACTTTAACTAGTGAAAAGGGAACAGTTATTCTTGAAAAGATGGTTTTCCCTGAACCAGTTATCTCAGTTGCTGTTGAACCTAAGACTAAAGCCGATCAAGATAAGATGACTCAAGCTTTAATTAAGCTTGCTGAAGAAGATCCAACATTCCGTACTTATACAAATGTTGAAACTGGTGAAACAATTATTTCTGGTATGGGTGAATTACACCTTGATATCATTGTTGACCGTATGAAGAGAGAATTCAATGTTCAAGCTAACGTTGGTGCTCCTCAAGTTTCTTATCGTGAAACAATTACTCAAACTGGTGAGTGTGAAGGTAAGTTCATTCGTCAATCAGGTGGTCGTGGTCAATATGGTCACGTTTGGGTAAGATTTTCACCAAATCCTGAAAAGGGTTATGAATTCGTTGATTCAGTTGTTGGTGGTACAGTTCCAAGAGAATATATTCCAGTTGTTGATAAAGGTTTACAAGAAGCACTTCCAAATGGTGTTTTAGCTGGATATCCTTTAATCGATGTTAAGGCTGAATTATTTGATGGTTCTTACCATGAAGTAGACTCATCTGAAATGGCATTCAAGGTTGCTGCATCTTTAGCAGTTAAGGCTATGAAGGATAAGTGTAAGCCTGTATTATTAGAACCAATTATGGAAGTAGATGTTACTGTTCCTGAAGAATATGTAGGTAACGTAATCGGAGATTTAACTTCTCGTAGAGGTCGTCTAGATTCTCAAGAAAAGCGTGGTAATGGTATGAAGATTCGTGCTTATGTACCACTTTCTGAAATGTTTGGTTATGCTACATCACTTCGTTCTAATACACAAGGACGTGGAAATTTCGTAATGCAAATGCATCATTATGAAGCATGTCCAAAGAACATTCAAGAAGAGATTGTTAAAGCAAGAGCTTAAGACAATTTTTATAGCAGTAATTTAATTAATTAAATTGCTTGCAAACCCTAGCCAATTAGGGTAAAATATATATTGGTAAATTATTAGATTATAAATTTAAGGAGAAAATTAAAATGGCAAAGGAAAAATTTAACCGTTCAAAACCACATGTTAATATTGGTACAATCGGACACGTTGACCATGGTAAAACAACTTTAACAGCTGCAATTACTACAATCCTTTCTAAGAAGGGTTTAGCTAAGGCTCAAGCTTATGACCAAATCGACGCTGCTCCAGAAGAAAAAGAGCGTGGTATTACAATTAATACTGCACACGTTGAATATGAAACTGAAAAGAGACACTATGCACACGTTGACTGTCCAGGACATGCTGACTATGTAAAGAACATGATCACTGGTGCTGCTCAAATGGATGGTGGTATCTTAGTTATCGCTGCAACTGATGGTCCTATGGCTCAAACTCGTGAGCACATCTTACTTGCTCGTCAAGTTGGTGTACCTCGTTTAGTTGTTTTCTTAAACAAGTGCGATATGGTTGATGATGAAGAATTAATCGACTTAGTAGAAATGGAAACTCGTGAATTATTATCTGAATATGACTTCCCAGGTGATGAAATTCCAGTTATTAGAGGTTCTGCATTAGGTGCATTACAAGGTGATCCAAAGTGGGTTGCAAAGATTGAAGAATTAATGAACACAGTTGATGAATATATTCCAACTCCAGTTCGTGATAATGATAAGCCATTCTTAATGCCAATTGAGGATGTATTCACAATCACTGGACGTGGTACAGTTGTTACTGGACGTGTTGAAAGAGGTCAAGTAAAAGTTGGTGATACCGTTGAAATCGTCGGTATTAAAGAAACTCAAACTTCAGTTGTTACTGGTGTTGAAATGTTCCGTAAGCTTCTTGATTATGCTGAAGCTGGTGACAACATTGGTGTATTATTAAGAGGTATTAACCGTGACCAAGTTCAAAGAGGTCAAGTATTAGCTAAACCAAAGAGTGTTACACCTCATCACAAGTTTACTGCTCAAGTTTATGTATTATCAAAGGACGAAGGTGGTCGTCATACTCCATTCTTCACAAATTATCGTCCTCAATTCTATTTCCGTACAACAGACGTTACTGGTATCATTACTTTAGCTCCTGGTACTGAAATGGTTATGCCTGGTGATAACACAACTATGACAGTTGAATTAATTCACTCAATCGCTATGGAACAAGGTACTAAGTTCTCTATCCGTG
>Ga0247611_10003782_pt1 | contig 21929 bp, 22 predicted proteins | sample 177DNAGHGhighgp2_FD_192422 | JGI IMG/M metagenome (GOLD analysis project Ga0247611, IMG submission 192422) | Sheep rumen microbial communities from Palmerston North, Manawatu-Wanganui, New Zealand - 1770 DNA GHGhigh gp2 | ecosystem: Host-associated > Mammals > Digestive system > Stomach > Rumen... | reverse complement strand
AAAACCAGTTTTTTCTTTACCGCGAAAGGGTGTTTCAAGGGTGTTTCACTTTTTCGTTAGGGTGTTTCAAAATTTAAGGGGTGTTTCATTTGTATTACCATCTTGTCCTTATACATATTGAAACAACTGTGTTGAGACGGTATGTCAGCTTTCACAAAGAAATTTTGAAAAAAAGCCTAGTAGATGTAGATAGTAAAATAATAAAAGTAATCAAATAGCTCATATAACTTTCATCACTTTAGATAATTGTTATTAAGCAAATATGATTACTTTTTATATTTTTGGAGCCTATTATTAAATACATAGGTGATAAATAGTGTTATTCTATTATGCTATACATATGGTATGATGTGGTGACAATGTATTATTTTCTCTACCTTATTGTTGTATTATATGTTATAATTTTACTGATATGAGGTACAGTTTATGAAATATTTTAAATGCGGTAAAATTTTAAAAACACATGGTATAAAAGGTGATTTAAAGGTATCTCCTATGACTGATTTTGAGCGTTTTTATGATGGTAATATTTTATATATTTTACATAATGGTGAATATATAGAGGTAGAGCTTGAAAACGTTAGAGAATTTGGTAATTGCTATCTTTTAAATTTTAAAGGTATGAATGATATTAATTTAGTTGAAAAATATCATAGCGATTTTTTATGCGTATCAGAGGATTCAAGAGAGGAATTACCTGAAGGTCAATATTATTTTAATGAATTAATAGGTAAGGATGTATATAATCAGGATGGTATTCTTAAGGGTAAATGTATTGATATAGAAGAATTACCTAGTGCGAATTATTTAGTTGTTAAAACTGAAAGTGGTAAAGATAAATTAGTTCCTTTTATAATGAATGAATTCATTAAAGAGGTTAAAGAAGATAGAATAATAATCAATGAAATAGAGGGATTATTTTGATAATAAAAATATTAACATTATTTCCTGAAATGTTTAATGAATTTAAAAATGAATCAATAATTAAGCGCGCTATTGAAAAAGGCGTTTGTAGTGTCGAATGTATAGATATAAGAGACTATTCATTAGAAAAGCATCATCATGTTGATGATACACCATGTGGTGGTGGGGCAGGAATGGTTTTAGCTGTTGATGTTGTAGCTAGAGCTATTAGAGCAAACACAAATGAAAATTCACATATTATTATGATGACACCACAAGGAAATAGATATAATCAGGCTAAGGCCAATGAATTAAAAAAATATGATGAATTAGTTTTATTATGTGGTCATTATGAGGGCTTTGACGAAAGAATAAGAGATTTTGTAGATGAAGAAATATCTGTTGGTGATTTCGTATTAACTGGAGGAGAAATTCCAGCTATGCTTATAAGTGATTCTGTTATAAGATTATTAGATAATGCGATTAGAGAGGAATCACATGAGGATGATTCATTTTCTACAGGCTTATTAGAATATCCTCAATATACAAGACCTATCAATTTTGAGGGTAAGGTAGTACCTGATGTATTATTATCTGGTAATCATAAAAACATTGCGTTATTTAGAAAGAAAGAATCATTAAGAAGAACATATTTAAAAAGACCAGATTTATTAGAAAATTATAATTTTACAAAAGAAGAAAAAGAATTATTAGAAATAATTAAAAAGGAGGAAGAAAGATGAAAGAATCAGGAATCTTACTTCATATTTCAAGCTTACCTGGAAAATATGGATGTGGAACAATGGGTAAATGTGCATATGATTTCGTTGATTTTTTAGCAAAATCAAAGGTTGGATTATGGCAAATATTACCAGTAGGTCCTACATCATATGGTGATAGCCCTTATTCATCATTAAGTGCTTTCGCATTTAATCCATATTTTATTGATCCTGATATGCTAGTAGAGGATGGATTAATTAGTGAAGCTGACTTACCTCCTGTAAGAAATTCAAAGAGCTGTGAATTTGAAAATATATATAATTATGTATATATAATGCTAAATAAAGCATTTAATAATAAAGATAAATATTTAGATGAATTTAATAAATTTATTGAAGAAGAGAATTATTGGCTAGATGATTATGCTATGTACATGGTTTTAAAGGTAGAACAGGAAAATAAGCCATGGTATGAATGGTATAATGATTTTAAATATAGAAATCCATCATCTTTAGAATGGCTAAAGAATGAATATGCTAATAAAATATTAGAATATAAATTTATTCAATTTATCGCATTTAGACAATGGAAGAAGCTAAAGGATTATGCTAATAAAAAGCATATTAGAATAGTTGGAGATATGCCAATATATTGTGCATATGATTCAGCAGATGTATGGATGGCTCCACATCAATTCCAGCTAGGTCCTAATTTAGCACCTGAAAATGTTGCAGGATGTCCACCAGATTATTTTAATGCTGATGGACAGCTATGGGGAAATCCTTTGTATAATTGGGATTTTATGAAGCATGATAAATATTCATGGTGGATTAATAGAGTAAAGCATTCATTTAAGATTTGTGATATTTTAAGAATAGATCATTTTAGAGGCTTTGCAGGATATTATTCAATACCTTATGGTGCACCAAATGCTAGAGGTGGTCACTGGGTTAAGGGACCAGGATATGCTTTATTTAAAGCGATAAATAAGGAATGTAAAAATGCTGAGATTATCGCGGAAAATTTAGGCTTTTTAACGCCTGATGTGTCTAGATTATTAACTAATTGTGGATATCCAGGAATGAATATATTCCAATTTGAATTAGGAGATTTAAAAAAGGTACCACTAAAGAAGGGTTATCCAGAAAATAATGTATTCTATACAGGTACTCATGATAACCAAACAATCATGTCATTTTATAATGAGCTAGGTACTGAAGCTAAAAAGCTTATTGATAATTTATGTGATATTAAATTTGTCGATAGACCTAATTTGAAAATAATTGAATTTGCGATGAAGCAAAATTCAAAATATGTAATTATTCCTTTACAGGATTATTTAGGATTAACTGATGATGTAGGTAGAATGAATATTCCATCTACTCCAACAGGTAATTGGAGATATATGGCTAAAAAGGAAGATTTTAGTAAAGGATTATCTGATTATATTAGAAGTATTAAAAGGAGCTAGCAATGTATAATTATCTTATTTCCTCAGATGATATTGAGGCATTAAATAATAAAATTGAAGAAATTAATAAAAGCTTTAATCAACAATTTGATGTCGTAAGATATGATCTTGAGGAGGATAGCTTATACCAAATAATAGATGAATTAGCTACTATTTCATTATTTGATAATTTAAAATTTGTGATTGTTAAATCAGCAAATAATATAAAAAATGCTTCAGAGAAGCAATTGAATGAATTATTAATGGTAATGAATAATAAGGAATCTAGTAATGTAATAGTTTTTACTGAATTAGATAAATTAGATTTTAAAGAGGAAAATCTAGCTAGATTAAGAAAATATAGTATATATTTTGATATAAAAATAAGAAATATACCACTAGATCAATATGCTCATGATTATTTCTTAAAAAATGGCTATACTATAGATAGCCAAGCTATTACACAGCTAGTTAAATATTCTATTAATTTAACTACATTAAGAAATAATATAGAAATATTAATATGCTATAAGGATAATGATAAAAAGATAACTGTAGCGGATATAGAAAAGATGATTAAGCAGCCACTAGAGGATAATATATTTAGCTTAATAGATATGGTATTGAATAAAAATAAGAAGGCTATATTTAAAATATATAATGATTTTAAAACTGAAAATATACAGCCATCATATATTATATCTATGCTTATTAATAAATTCCAAGAGATGTATGATGTATATTACCTAGCTAGAGGTGGTGCAGATCAGCAATCTATTATGGATTTGTTTAATGTAAGCAGTGGTAAAGCATATTATATGCTAAAGAATGCTAGACAATCATCATTAGATGAAATTAAAACTAATCTAGATTTATTAAATGATTTAGAATATCAAATAAGAACAGGTAAGGTAGATCAATATCTAGGATTAGAATTATATTTACTTAAATAGAAAACAAAAAAACACCTTTTATAGGTGCTTTTTGTTAACAATTTATAATTATTACTTTAATGTATTTACAGCATTAGCTAATTCAGCCTTATGTCTTGCAACATAATTCTTATGAACGATGTGCTTAGCTTCAGCTTTATCTAACTTCTTATAAGCTAAATTTAAAGCAGTAGTAGCCTTTTCTACGTTCTTAGCTTCAACAGCAGCATATACAGCCTTCATTGCAGACTTTAATGATGATTTAAATGATTGGTTAGCTAATCTAGCCTTTTCATTTGTACGGATACGCTTAATTTGTTGTTTAATATTTGCCATGATTTCACCTCCGCTATCGCATGCAACAACAATTATAACAAATAAACCATTCAAGTGCAAGAAAAAAAATTAATTAACTAAAAAAATATAATAATGGGAGATAAATAATATGGATATTTATTTAGATAAATATATTAATGATTATAATAATTGTACTAATAATATTAATGAAGCAATTAAATACATTAATCAAAATGGCGGTGGAAGATTAATATTTAGTGCAAATAAAATATATAGAAGTGGTATGTTTTTTTTACTCAGCAATGTTGAATTATATTTAGAAAAAAATTCAATATTAATGGGTTCAGATAATATATTAGATTATAGCTATTTAGATAATGATATGCCAAAAATATTAGATATACCAACATATAAGGATTGTTCATATAATGGTAAGCCTACTAAATATTTTATTTATGCTTACAAGCAAAATAATATAAAGATTTGTGGTGAAGGTATTATAGATGGCAATGAAGAAATATATTATGGTAAGCAAAATGACCATCATATAGATGGAAGCTTTTATCCTAGGGTTCCATTAATATTTTTTGAAGGCTGTAAGAATTTTGAATTAAAAAATATTAATATAAGAAAAAGCGGCTTCTGGACCATTCATTTAATCGGATGTGATGGTGGTTTGATAGATTCGATTAAAATTCAAAATAACCGAAAATTTGCGTGTACAGATGGAATAGATCCTGATCATTCTAAAAATATTATAATAAGAAATTCATATATTGAATCTGCAGATGATTGTGTAGTCTTTAAATCAACTGAGAATAATATGATATATGGTGATACAGAAAATATATTAGTTGAAAACTGTGTATTTAAATCTACAAGTGCGGCAGTTAAATTTGGTAGTGAATCTTGTGGTGATATGCATAATATTACAATAAGAAATATTAAAGTATCTGACACAAATAGAGGTATATCATTCCAGCTTAGAGATACAGGTAATATTTATGATATTAATATATCAAATATGGATATAGAGACAAAAAGATTTCATCCACTTGAGTGGTGGGGTAAGGGAGAGCCTATATTTATAAGCGCAGTAAGAAGAAAAGAAGAAACTAAATTAGGTAAAATATATGATATTAATATAAAGGATATAAATATAATATCTGAAAATGGAATATTTATATATGGTGAAAATAATATTAGTAATATTAATCTAAATAATATTAATTTAGAATTAAAGGCATTCACTGATTTCAAAAGAGGAAATCATGATTTAAGACCATATTATAAGGATGAATATTTAATTGAAAGAAAGACTGAAGGTATTTATTTAAATGGCGCGTCTAAAATACATTTAAATAATATTAATATTACAGTTAATGAGAATTTTAAGGATTCATTTAGTAATAAGATTTATATAGAGAATATAGATGATTTATCAATTGAATAATATTTTAATTATTGATATAATTAAATTGTTTAAAATTTATGAAAGAAAGTGATTTAAATGACATTACCTAATAAATTAACTTTATTAAGAATTATATTAGTTCCAGCAATGGTAATAGTAGCATTTATTCCTTATTTAAATAATAATACAGTATTTAATTCAGGATTATCTATTGCAAATTTTATTAATATTATAATATTTGCCTTAGCTTCAATTACAGATTTCTTAGATGGTAAGATAGCTAGAAAATATAATTTAGTAACTACATTTGGTAAGTTTGCAGATCCACTTGCAGATAAGATGCTTGTCACAAGTGCGATGGTTATATTATGCTTACAAATGAATAATACAAATTATTGGTGGTTCTTACCTGCGTGGGGTCTTATTTTAATATTATGTAGAGATTTAATAGTAGATGGAGTAAGATTCATTTGTGCACAAAAGGGTGAAACAATCGCTGCTGATATTTTTGGTAAGACTAAAACATTTGTTACAATGTTTGCGTTAGTATTTTTATTCCTATGGCAAATCGAAATTGGAGATATTAGAATATTTGGATATATCGGTATGGTATTAATGTATGTTGGTATTTTATTTACTGTTATATCAGGCGCAAGATATTTTTATAGAGCTAGAAAGATAATTTTGGAATCAATTTAATAAAAAAATTAAAAAAATAAAAATAATTTCCAAAATTCCGAAACTTTTTGACTATTATTATATAGGAGGTATATTTTAATGGCTGAAATAGATAGAAAAGCTGCCCTAGAAGCAGCAATGAAGCAAATTGAAAAAGAATTTGGTAAAGGATCAGTAATGCGTCTTGGAGATTCTATTGATCGCAAGGTAGAGGTTATCCCTACAGGATCAATATCTTTAGACAAGGCATTGGGTGTTGGTGGATACCCTAAGGGTAGAATTATTGAAATCTACGGACCTGAATCATCAGGTAAAACAACATTTGCCTTACATGCAATAGCTAATGCTCAAAAGGCAGGTGGCTATGCTGCATTCATCGATGCTGAGCATGCACTAGACCCAGTTTATGCTAAAAATTTAGGCGTAGATACTGAAAATTTAATTTTATCTCAACCAGATTCAGGTGAGCAAGCCTTAGAAATTGCAGAAGCATTAATTAAATCAGGTAGCGTTGATATCATTGTAATCGACTCAGTTGCCGCATTAGTTCCTGAAGCAGAGCTAAATGGTGAAATGGGCGATAATCATGTTGGTTTACATGCAAGATTGATGTCACAGGCTATGAGAAAAATGTCTGGATTAATTTCTAAAACTAATTGTGTTGCCATCTTCATTAACCAAATTAGAGAAAAGGTTGGTGTAATGTTTGGAAACCCAGAAACTACTACAGGTGGTAGAGCACTTAAGTTCTTCGCATCAGTTAGAATGGAAATTAGAAAGGGCGAAGCAATTAAGGATGGTTCAGCAGTATTAGGTAACATTACTAATATTAAGGTTGTAAAAAATAAGGTTGCACCACCATTCAAAACAGCTTCAGTAGAAATTATCTTTGGAAAGGGAATTTCTAAAGAAGGTGAAATAGTTGATTTAGCTTCTGAATTAGACATTATCCATAAGAGCGGCGCATGGTTTAGCTATAATGGAATTAAGATTGGCCAGGGTAGAGAAAATACTAAACAGTATTTATTAGATAACCCTGAAATCGAAAAAGAAATAGAAGAAAAATTAATGGCTATTTAATATATTAAGCACAGCATTTCTTGCTGTGCTTAGTATTCTTTTTAACCATATTTTCGTTGACATTGAAATGTTATTACGCTATAATGAAATAGCGTACTTGGTATGGAGTAATACTCAAGAGGCTCAAGAGGCTTCCCTGCTAAGGAAGTAGACCGGGTAACTGGTGCGAGGGTTCGAATCCCTCTTGCTCCGCCATTTGAGAAGTAATCGGTTTTAGTTAATTATTTAACTGGACTGTCCAATTAGACCATAGACTATTCTATGGTCTTTTTTTATAGTTCTTTTCATAATAAGCTTGTTCAAATTCATTTGGAGTCATATTATTTAGTGTTTTATGCGGTCTATATTCATTATAGTATTTCATATAGGAATCAATACTTTTTTCTAAATCATCAAAAAAATCATACGAATGCGAATTATATTCTTCACGTTTAAAATTCGAAAAGAAGGATTCCATACAGGCATTATCATAAGGATTTCCTGCATGGGAAAAAGATTGATTCACTTTTAATACTCTTAGTAAATCTCTAAATTCATAAGCTGTATAATTACTACCTTGATCACTATGAAAAGATAATTCATTTGGCCTTCCCCTATTTTCAAAGGCATCTTTAAATGTATTTATAGTAAGGTTAGTGTTATTATGGCATGAAAGTCTATATGCAATTACTTTTCTGGAAAATAGATCAAGGATGACACAAAGATAAAATTTATTTAAGCCTACCTTTAACTCTGTTACATCACTTGCCCAAAATTTATTTGGTTTATCTTGCTTAAACATTCTTTGAAGTTTGTTTATATAATATTTGTTATTAGGGTTTGTAGATTCTTTCTTTGTTAATTTTTGAATTGATTCTATATTAAGTTCATTCATCAATGCTTTTACTTTTTTAAGAGTAGTATTAACTCCATATGATTTTAATTTAACCATTATCTTATTGGCACCGAAACGTTTTTCACTTTTTAAATATATATCCATTATATATGTTTTAATTTGTTCATCTCTAATTTGATTTTGAGTAATCTTTTTTCTTCTAAAAAGATAATTATAAAATGTACCATGTGGTAATGATAAGATTTTACACATTAACTTAGTTGGATAAACACCTACGAATTTGGATATAGCTATCTCTTTTTCATGTATACTTGCATCTTTAAAACAATGTAAATTTTCATATATTTCGTATACGAGCTTAGTATGTTCAAGTTCCTTTACAATTTTATTATAATCAGCGATAGTTATTTCCTTATTATTTTGTTTTGCTAGTATCTTATATTTTTTTATCCAATAAAAGAGTGTTGATTTTGAGATATCAAATTTTTGTTTTATTATCTTTATGTTATTTTCTTTTTGATATTCTGATAAAACCATACTTATGAATTCAAAACTATATTTTTTCATCTTATCCTCCGAATGATATTTAAATCTTTAAGGATATCTTACCATTATATTTAAAAATTAATGTGAGTTCCATCGCTATAATTGATAATATTTGATGTGCTTTTGAACTGAATGGCTTATTAAGTCTTTTGAGAAAAAACAATAAAAATAATATGATTATAGTATAATTGTTGACAAGTTTGAGAAAAAATGTTATAGTGTAAGCGTAGTAGCGAACACTATATAGATAATAATGATAACGATGACTAGATGATGACGGAGGTATGGAATATGGTGTTTGGCGAGTATATTAAACAAAAGAGACAAGAAAGAAATATCACATTAAGAGCATTTGCAGATATGGTAGGAATTGCTCCTTCATATATGAGTGATATTGAAAAATCTAAGAGAAATGCTCCAACACAAGAAATCCTTGATAAAATGATTGAAGTGTTAAATTTAAATGATGATGAAAAAAATGAATTATTAGATGTCGCTGCTACAAGTAAAGATGCTATTGCTCAGGACTTAACAGAATATGTTAGTGAAAATCCAAATGTAAGAGTTGCATTGAGAAAAGCAAAAGATCTTAATCTAGGAGATGATGAGTGGATTAAAATAATAGAAGAAATAATCAATAAGAAGTAGGTGATGTTACAATGGGTTATTTTTATTCAAGAGAATACTTGGAAAATTTAGCTGATAAAGTGAATATGAAATACTATCCTAGTCGATTAAACGAAATGAGTCCAATGGACCCTTATGACTTGATGGAAAAACTTGGTTTGGAAATTGAATGGAAATATTTATATCCGTGTGATGATTTATTAGGCATGATTTTCTTTGCTGATAATATTTGGCCAGTTTGGGATATAGAAACAAGAAAAACTGGTGGAAAACCAAGAGTAGAAATATTTAGAAAAGGTACTATTGTTATTAACGAGATTCTCACGAATAAAAAGAATGCAAAAAAAGAAAGATTTGTCTGTGGACACGAAGTGTCACATTGGATAAAAGATCAAAGATATTTTAATGAACATCCTACTGATTTGATTCATGCATGTAATGAAGAAGCATATAAAAAAACGTACTGGAATAATACCATGAGTGAGCTTGATATCATTGAAAGACAAACTAATTATCTAAATGCTGCAATGCTAATGCCTAGAAATGTTATAATAAAAGAGTTTGAAAGAATATCAAGGTATAAGTATATTCCAGAACACCCATTAGAACTTAAATCATATATGAAAGCATATGTTAAAAATTTAGCAGACGGTTTCGGATTAAATTATAATCCTGTCTTATATAGACTTTATGATTTAGGTGTTTTAAAAAGACCAAAATGATGAAAGGATGTGTTTATTATTACACAAAATAAAAAAAACTCACCTGCTAAGCAAGTGAGCAAAAACAATAAATGTTTTTCAATCATGATTATGAATAATCACGACCTAAGCAATCAAGATTATATCATACTCGTTTTTGAAAAGCAAATTTTTCAAGACGAAAGGAGAAGATTATATTATGATAAAGTCTTGTTTTAATCTTCTTTACGGTGTGATATGGTAAAGAAGAATGATTTAAAAAAGTTATTAAATTTAAATTTCGTTGATTTAACAAATCAAACATATTCTTGTGGTAAATATGATTTACCATTTGTTAGATGTCCATCAAATATTAATATTGATTATTTAGCACTTTACAGTGAAATTAAAAATTATTGTAAAACAGAGAATACTTGTGTATGTTTTTATCAATATGATTTAAAATTTGACACAATAAAAGGTATTTTTAATGCAATTTATTATAACGATGAAAAACTATTAGCTAAATATAAAGAAAGATTTAAAGGTGTCAAGTATGCAATTGCTCCTGATTATTCACAATTAGGTGATATAAATAGAGCAGAGAATATTTATAGACTATTTAAAGCAAGAATTGTTTCAATTTGGCTAGTATTAGAATGTGATGTTTTAGTTATTCCAAATATAACATATGCAAATGAAAATTATTTTGATGTTATGTTGGATGGTATGGAAGGAACTGAAGTAGTTGCTTTTAGTGCTAAAGGATCAATGCGTGAATTTGATGAAAAAGAATTGTTTTTAAAAGCCATAAAAATAACTGTTGATGGCTTGCCAAAACTAAAAAAGATTATCGTATATAGTGTGTCTATAGATGATGAAAAAGTATTAAAATTATTTGAATATGCCTCTTTAAAGGGAATAGAAATTATAATTCCAGACAATATTTTAAGAGAAAGAAATGTCTTAAACAAGGAGGTGAAATCAAATGGGTAGAAGTAGGAATGGCGGATTAGGCTTTGGAATTGGTTCATCACCTCAAGGTAGTATCCAACAAGGTAATTTAGATGCCAAAATTAACAAATTATCTTTAAAATCTTTATCTTTTAAAGAATATATTATGAAAAATAATATTCATCCTCATAGTTTGCCAATTAAGGATAAGCCTAATTCCAAAATTGAGCAAAGAGATGATTCTGGTAGAGTAATTAGAATAAGATATTATGATGAAAATGGTAATGCATATAAAGATGTTGATTATACTGACCATGGAAGGCCAGATAGACATAAAGTGCCTCATACTCATATAATTGAAATAGGTAATATTATAGATAGAAAGAAAGGAGTCTTACCATATGCAAATCGATAATTTTATGAATTTAATAAAAAGTGGTTTTGATGTGTCATTTAATTACAAAGACGTTTTTTATACAATTTCGTTAATTGATGAAAATGAATCTGGAAAGAAATATGGTATTGGATCAGATAATAATTTCACTGCTGATTTTGATACTTTTGAATCTATTCCTGATTTTGTATTAGATGATAAGAAGATAAAAGATATTGTTGCTGATTTAAAGGATGAAGAAATATTCTTTTAAAAGTGATTAATAAACTATAATCGATGGTGTTTTTTTCGAATACGTATATCGATTGCTCCGCCATTAGTAAACAATGTCGAACACACTAAGCTATATGCTGGTTTTGGGTGCTTGATTTTAGAAATACTATTAGAAAGATAGAAAAATCGCTTAACAAGGCGGTTTTTTTATTTTTGTAGGGTGCTTTGATTACTTGAGTATTCAAATCTTAAAATTGATGTTTTCAAATGCAATTTTTATTTTGAATACTAAAAGTTTCAAATATGAATACCGAAATATTGCCATTCTTTTTTGCGGGTGCTAAAATATAGGTGTAGCTACAAAAGGAGTGAATTAAAATGACTCGTAAAGAAAGATTCATGGAAGTAATAAAGCAAAGAGGCTTTGATAGTGTTGTTGATTTAATGATAAGAGTAGAATCTATTATTTTAGATGATAGAGGTAAAGCAATTGAGGTTGCTCAAAAGAATAAGAATTATTATTCAATGATTGAAGGCACTAGAGAATTTCCAAGTAAATATATTGTTGCATTAGAAAAAGTATTAAATATGAAATTCATTGATATGATAGATCCTGAAGCAGATTCTAAAGTAGAACTTAAATATGATACAATAAGGACTATTGCTTATTCAAATGATTATGATAAGGCAAAAGAATTTGATATGGTAGAATCAAAAGAAGGTTATTCTATATATGAAAAAGATGATGAATTTGGCAAATATTTTATAGATTATATAATTGAGTATTCATCTATTAATTGTTTGAAGTATTTATTAGATGTTCAAGAATTTGAAATGGATTTTAGAGGCACTTTTAGATATTTTTATACAAATAATTATGAAATGCTTCCTTATAATATTTTAGATTTGTTATGTAAGACAGATGATGTTGAACTATTTAATAAATTATATAATCCTTATAAAATGATTAGAATGTCATATTATGATTATGATAATACTTTTGAAAATGAAGATTTTGTTGAACCAATTCTATTAACAACAAATATTTTAAACAGTTTATTTGAAACAGTAGAAATATCTATAGATGAATTAAATAATCGAAAGTTAAATCTCAATATAAAAAATGGATTATTTTGTAATATGATAATTAATACTTTATTAAGAGTTGCATTTAAAAATCCAAATAAGTATAGAGAACAATTATTATTAATTTTACAAAAGTCTTATTATATCAATAAGGAAGTTGTTAATCATCTAAAGATTTATGAACAACAATTTAAGATTGATGAAAAAGGTATAGTAACTGATAGTGGTTTTGTAGTAGGACAAGTTATTAAATATGATTTACCGCTATTACCAGAAACTCCAGCTGATGTAAGAAGAGAATTAGACAATTTAGCTAATCCGTTATATGAGTTAGAATGTAAAGAATCAAGAGATTATAGTGGTAGAGTATACCAAGTTGTTGATGGAAAACTATACCTTACTGCATCTAATAATGAAATAGAATATAAAATGCTAAGAAGTATGCAAGAACATTCTTTTAGAAAAGTACCTATTTTATATGAACATAATGTAGAGAAGAAAATAGATATTTTAGAATTCAAAGAACCATATGAATCTAGAGGATATCTAAATGATGATCATCATTTTAGAATTACAGATATTGCGCTATTCTTAAAAGAATTTCATTATTATTCAAAGATGGATTTAGGTCAAGATAAAGTATATCTTCATAATAATTTAACTATAGATAATACATCACTTAATAATGGAAAAATTGAAGCTGTTGTAAATTGGGATAAGTGCTCAATTGGTAATCCTCTTGATGATATATTATTTGTACTTGTTTATTGGACTGGAATGGCTGATAGATATAGAGTAAATGATAAAGTATTAGAAAGTATAAGTGTATTTACAGATACTTATGATTTAGACAAAACTATCAAATTAGGTGATGAATTAGATAATTACCTAAATAATAAAATCAATGCTTTAGATAAAAATTCTAATGGATACGAAAGACAATATGAGACTTTAAAATTCGCTCAAATATTTGTAGATTTATACAAAGATAAATTGAACGAAAGAGAGTGATATTGAAATGTCAAAGTATAATATAAAAGAATTGTGGGATATATTTTTTGGTAATGCAAAAGAAGTAAGGGATTATGCAGGTAGAAAAATTATGAAATCTGCTTGCGGTAATCCTAAAAGTGGTTATTTCCCAACAATAGAACATATCAGACCATTATCACAAGGTGGACTAGATGTTTTAGAAAATATCATAATTTGCCATTGTGATACAAACGAAGAAAAAGCTGATAACTTTCCACATTGGAAAGCAAATGGCAAAAGATTTCATGCTCAAAGAGTAAAAGGTTCTAGAGTTGAATATGAAATATATTTAGATTAATTAGTAATCGAGGAGTTGGTATTATTAAATATTTATTTTTCGATATTGAATGTTCAAATTCATATGTAGAATCAAGTAAAGTATGTAGCTTTGGTTATGTAATTACTGATGAAAAATTTAATATTGTAACAGAGGAAGATATATTTATTAATCCATCTGGAAGATTTAAGTTAAAAGGCAGGAAAACACAAGTTGATCTAGAATTAAAATATCCAGAGGAATTTTTTAGACAACAGCCGAAATTTTCTGACATTTATTATAAAATTAAATCATTGTTAGAAGATTCAGATACTACTGTAATTGGTTATTCAACTGATAACGATGTTAGATACATATTGACTGAATTGTTATATTATGAATTACCACCAATTAATTTTAAATATTATGACATTCAGCAAATATTTGATTTAGAATTTAGTTTTAACAGAAGAATATCACTAAGTAATGCCAGTGAATTATTAAATCTTAGAAAGCAAGATGATCAACATGATTCATTAAGTGACGCTAAGAGTACAATGAACATTTGTAAGCATATTTGTGATGAGTTAAAGCTAAACATTGATGAATTATTAAAGAAGCATAATACAGATGAGTTTAAAGATTATAGATTAACAGCTGATAAGGATGAACAAATCCAAGTATTATCTAACTTTAAATTAACTAAATATTATATAAAACAGGAAGCAAAACCTATTGAATTTGTTAATAATAAAACATTTTGCTTTTCTAGAAAACTTGAAGAAGAACAAATGGTAAGAACTACTAACTTGTTTAAGAAGGTAACTGATGCTGGAGGAATATATTGTGCAAAGGTTATGGGGTGCGATATATTCGTCACTGATGATGTTATTGATGAAGAAGATGCAAGATATAAGTTTGCCTTAAAAAAACAAGAAAAAGGCGAAATTAATATAATTAAATATTCTGATTTTATATCCAAAATGGGTGTTACTAATGAAGAATTAGATAATATGAATCCTGTTGAAAATATGATAAAAAAGTATGAACCAAATCAATGGATTGAAAGTCATATTTTAATGATGAAAGAAAAAAACGAGAATAAAGCATCAGCATCTTTAGGTGATATGTTTGCAGATTTCTTTAAAGATTTTAAAAAGTAGATAGGTTGATTACTGGACTATGGGGATAGGAATCCAGTATAATCAAAATATATTCTGCGTTTTAGATTCTTATTAATGGTGGTGTTAGAGTGAATGATATTAGAATCTTATCATTAGAAGCATATGAGATATACTCTAATGATATAAAAGATATTAATAAAAAATATAAATCAATATTAACAAATTCATTGGATTTGATATATCTTAAAAAGTCTCATAAAAAAGACTTTATTGTAGAAACAAGAAATGAATTTGATTATACAAAAGATATAATAAATGTTTCCTTTTCTAGAACAGGTGCAACCAAATTAAGCACTAAAGAGTTAAGAAAAGAAATATATAAAGGTTTTACACTTCAATTTGAAGATTCTAAAATTGAATATGTAAGATATAAACGAAGTAGTGGTTTATCTAGAGAAGGTAAATGCTTATTCATAAAAAAGTCTTTATATGATTCAATGAATAAGTGGACTTTATGTGGTCTAGACGAAAATTCTGATTTAATCAAAAATGACTTAGTTTCATTTGAAGCATATAAGGCCTTATCTTTATCAGGTATTATTGGAACAATTGAAATAAGCCATAAAAATATCCTTTTAATTGATGATTTCGAATATGAGTTTAAGGATTTATGTATTAATGTTAAAAAACAAAATAATGATGTTATTGCTGAAGAAGAAAAAACATCTATCAGAAATAATATATGGGATGGAGAAGGATTACTTGATGAGAGTTTATTCCAGGGCCATTATAAGCACCAGGGAATGCTGTATCTAAGAAATAGATTCTTTAAATCATGTGTATTTAACACTAAATTACAGGAATTCTTTAAAGCTAATAATATCAAAGATATTAATCAATTAAATGGTAAAACACTAGCAACTAAAGTTGAAGATATCAAAATGGTTATAACAACTAGTAGCTTGAAATATCTTAAATTTAGTTCATTTGAAGAATGGGTTAAAAATGTAGATAGTACATTTGGAATAATTAAATTTGATAAGCCAACACATTATTTTAATGGTAATATGGTATCTACAAATTACCAATTAATAAACACTTTAAATTTTAAAGAAGAAGATATTAAAGATTTAATAGCAGATGAAGAAGATTATTTAACTAAACTAAAAAATGATCCTGACATAGTAAGATTTCATTTAGAATCAAACGTAAATCATAATAAAAAGATGTCAGAATCAAATGTTAGCTTATTAGCAATTAAATCTATATTAACAAGTGTATTCTTTAAAATAAATAAAGATTTTATAAATACAAAATTATATTCTAATTATGTAACAGATTTAGTAGAGAGTTATATTTCTAAAATGAAAAAAGGAAATCTTTTGGTTAATGGTACATATGCTTATCTATTTGGAAATGGTTATGAATTATTACTTGAAACTATTAAGAAGTTTGATAGAAATAATCCTGAATCATTAATCAAACCTGGAGAAGTAATGACAACATTCTTCAAAAATGGAGAGGAATTAACATGTGAAAGAAACCCTCATATTACTATGGGTAATATTCTAATAGGTAATAATAAGCATTATGAAGAATATAAGAAGTGGTTTAATCTTACAAGACAAATCATATGTATTAATGCGATAGATGAAAATATCCAACAAAGATTGAATGGTTGTGATTATGATTCAGATAGTGTATTAGTTACTAATAACAAATACATTAACGAAAAGGCTAGATTACATTATGATAAATTCAAGGTTCCAACATGCGGACTTGAAGTAACTAAGATAGAAGAATCTGATTTAAGTGTAATAGATTATAATATCCAAAATAATAAGATTGGTGACATTGTTAATTTATCTCAGTGGCTTAATAGTATCTTATGGGAGAAGATTAATAATAATGAGGATTATACTGTAATCTATAAAGAAATAGCTAAATTAGCTGTATTATCTGGCGCTGAAATTGATAAAGCTAAAAGAGATTATGGTATTAATGTGTCTTCGATTATTAATGAAATAAAGGCTAGAATTCCTGCTGAATATAAACAAAGACCAATGATATTATTAAATGAAGATAAACCTGAAAATTATAGATATTATAATACTTCAATAGATAATCTTTCTAAGGTTTTAAATGGTATATCAATTAAGAAAACATCAAGAGGAAGTAACAAGATTGATTTATTAGATTTAATATGTGAAACTGAAAAAGCTTCAAAACAACATTATGATAATAAGAATGCTGTTATAGAGATATTAAAGAATACACAAAATGAAATCAATAAATTAAATAAAATAATGAAGATTAATGACCTTGATGATAGTAATACTAAATTAGTAAAAGATGATATATCAAGAATATATGCTAAAGCTGAAAAGGAAATTGGAGGAAAACTTCAAAGCCCACAAACTATAAAACTTATATTAAAAGAGTTAAGTAGTAAGAAGAATTATGCACTATATTGGTATTTATTATATTTCTTAAAACAAAAGGAAGAAGAAAACTTCAATGCATGTTTTAAAAATTCTGAAACAAAATATGAAGCATTATCTAAGTTAGTAGAATCTAAAAATGGTGATATTAATATATTCGGGAAAAGATTTATTAAGAAACAACCTACAGCGGTAATAATTGAAGACCCTAATGGTGACCAATTCTTATTTGGGAAAAGGATTAGGGTTGAATATAAACTAGATTAAATACTAACGTAAAATAAAAATCTATATTATATTTATATAATATAAAACTTGAAATTTAGATACTCTTATGACTGCCACAAAATGGCACGATAAACTAATCCCCAAATTGCTGGGGATTTTTGCATCTTAAGGAGGGTGATATTATGGCATATTATTTAAAACATTGTTAACTGAAATTGATGGAGTAAAGAATTCAGAAGGAATATTAACAATAGCCACAACCAATGACTATTATCGTATTCCTATGCCACTTTTAAGATCTGGTAGAATGGATAAACATATTGAATTTGATTTACCTGATTTAGAAGCAAGACAAGCAATCTTAGAATTATATTCTAAAGAAAATAAATTATTAACTGATGTTGATTATAAAGAAATAGCAATTAGAACTAATACATTTAGTGGTGCTGATTTAAAGACATTAGTTAATGAAACATTATTACAAATTGTATCTACTAATAAAGATAAAGTTTCTAATAGTGATTTCTATGATGTTATTCCAACAATCTTATTCAAAGGAATAAGAAAAAGAGACCATGGGACATCAATAGATCAGGTATGCTATCATGAGCTTGGTCACTTTATCTGCGAATATAAATTAAATAATAATGTTTCTGAAGTATCTGTTGAAAGAATTGGTAATGTAGAAGGTCATATAAGACCTATCTATGGTAGAGATTCATATAAGATATTATCTTACGAAGAATGTAAGAATAAAGCTATAGTAGCCCTTGGTGGTTATGCAGCAGAAAAGATATTTATGGGTCAAGCTTATACAGGTAATTCTGGAGACTTTGAAAACTTCGAAGAAATAATAACTGAAATGGCTGTTTCGGGTATGCTTGGTACTAAGTATATATTCTCAATGAATGGTAGACGAAGACCAATAGCAGCACCAGTTAAACAATCTTCAGATAGTGATGTTAGAGTTGAATGCTTTGATGAATATTTAGAGCTAGCTAATAACATCATTAATGAAAACAAAAACTTAATAGAATTCTTATTTGATAAATTAAAGAAATCAGAACATATAGGTCCTGATGAAATGAAAGTACTAATCGAAGAATTTAAAAATGAAGTAAATGTGATATAATTAAAAAGATAGGCACATTTCAAAAATAATTTAATAGTTGGATGGGTATAACATCGATATGTTATATCCTCCATGCATTTCTAATTTATTGAAAGGTTATTAATTTGAAATACTATAAATTAACACAAATTATAAAAGCTAAAGGTACTGATCAAATAGTTGATGAATGTTTAGGTTATGTAATGACTGAATCATTAGAAGTATGTAAAGAACATGAAGAAATGATTAGAGACATAGGTGGTGTTAATTTGAAAAATAATGATTTAATAAAAACTACAAATGATATTGTTTTTTCACAAATTGAAGACATAAAAAAAGATATTATTAGTACAAGAAATAAAATTTTAACTGATGCTAATAAAGAATTAATAAATATGTATTTTAGGATTGGAAAAATAATTAGCGAAAATCAAAAATATGGATCTAATTTTATAAATTCTTTATCTACATCTTTAAAAATAGAATTTCCAGATACTACTGGGTTTTCACCTAGAAATCTAGCAAGAATGAGAAAATTTTATGAAACATATAAGGACTTATCAAATTTGCCGCCGGCAGTGGCAAAATTGCCATGGACACATAATTCCATTTTGGTAGAACGTATAAGTGATGCAAATAAAAGAATATGGTATGCTGAAAAATGTGTTGAAAATGGTTGGAATAAAGTGGTTTTAGACCATCAAATAGATTTAGATTTATATGATAGACAAGCTGATAAAACAAAAAAATTAACAAATTATAGTAATCACTTACCAGAAATCCAAGGAGAACTTGCTATTGATGTTATAAAGGATCCTTATATATTTGAACTTGCTGGTATAATCGAAAAATCTAAAGAATTAGATATCGAAAAAGCAATGATTGAAAGAATTAAAAGTGTTTTATTGGAATTAGGTAAAGGATTCTCTTTTGTTGGAAATCAATATAGAATAAGTACTGAGAATAAAGATTATTATATTGACTTATTGTTCTATCATTTAAAACTAAGGTGTTATGTTGTGGTTGAACTAAAAAATGTTGATTTTGATCCATCATTTATAGGCCAATTACAATTTTATACAACTGCAGTTGATGAAACGTTAAAATCAAAAGAAGATAATCAAACAATTGGTTTATTACTATGTAGGAATAAAGATAAAAACTTAGTTGAATGGTCATTAAAATCATCATTTGCCCCTATAGGTGTAGCTTCTTATGAAATTAAAGAATACTTACCAACAGAAGAGGAATTAAATAAGTGTTTGAAATAAATATTTAATTTCTTATGATGATTTAGAAATGAATAGTATTGATATAAAAGGATTTAAAAAATTGGTAAATTGTATAAGTGCTAAATATAAGCAATCACAAATAAAGGCGGCGATTAAAGTTAATAGTGAGATGTTATCTTTCTATTTTGAATTAGGAAAAAAATTTCATACACATCTTTTATAGTTGAATATGGTAGCAAATTTTATGATAATTTAAGTAAAGAATTAATTAAAAATTTGCCTAATGCTACAGGATTATCTCCTAAAAACTTGCGTTATATGGAAAAGTTTTATTTGTTGTATAAAGATAAACTTCAAATTTTCCCACAACTTATGGGGTTCACTTTAAATTGATGCCTTTTTATTTTTATCATTTTACATTTGTGCCCAAATGTGATATATTGGAATTGTAGATGGAGATGGTAATATGTTTAATCAACAAGAATATATCAATGATTTTATTAAAAATACATATAAAACTGTTAAATTAAGGATTAGAAATGATGATAAAATATTAATAAATAAGATTAATAGTGTTGACAATATAAATCAGTATTTGATTGGATTAATAACTAAAGATATATACGATAATCGAAAATACAATTATATTAATAATGAAATAAAAATAGATTTTGAATTATCTCATACTATGCAAGATTTAGTTGAACAAGCAGAGAAAGCAGATATATTAGAGGATTATGGATTATATATGAATTTAGCGTACGCTATTGATGCACGAGCAAAAAGAGAAGTATCTAGACATCTTTTAACTGAAAGAGAATGGAGAATGTTATCAAGGAGATATGAATTATGATTGAAATAGTTGATTTTACAAATTGTAAATTGAGTAATAGAAATCTTGAATATGCAGGTAGAGCTGGTGAGAAAAGAGGGATAATTTATAACAATGAATTATGGTTCTTAAAATTTCCTAAAAACACTATTGGTATGAATAGAGTTACAGGCTTATCATATGTTACATCTCCAATATCTGAATATATTGGTAGTCAAATATATAAGATATTAGGATATGATGTTCATGAAACAATACTTGGTATATGTAATGATGGAAAAAGAAATAAAGTTGTTTGTGCATGTAAAGATTTTATTGCTGATGATAAAAATGAATTATTAATCCCTTATACAGCACTTCGAAATGATACTAATCCAATAATAATGGATCGTAATGATGATTCATTAATGTCACCATCTAATATTAACGAAATAGAATTTCAGTTAGAACATAATACTATATTATCTCGAATACCTAATGCTAAGGATAGATTCTGGGATGTAGCTTTAATAGATATGTTAATTAACAATAATGATAGAAACGAGGATAACTGGGGAGTAATAAAATATAAAAAAGAGGATTTATATAAATTAGCTCCGATATATGATTGTGGTAATTGCTTTTACGGGAAGACAAGTGACGAAAAGATAGAAACAATAATGTCGGATGTGGAAAGATTAAATAGCAGTGCTAAAAATGGTATTACTGCATATGAAGATGATAATGAAAAAGAAATTAGAAACACTGAAATAATAAAATATGTAAAGAAATATAATTCTGATTCAATTGAAAGAGTTGTTAATATTGTTAAAGCCAAAATGAATGATATCAAAGAACTTATTTATAATATTCCTAATAAACATG
>Ga0247611_10003781_pt1 | contig 21930 bp, 21 predicted proteins | sample 177DNAGHGhighgp2_FD_192422 | JGI IMG/M metagenome (GOLD analysis project Ga0247611, IMG submission 192422) | Sheep rumen microbial communities from Palmerston North, Manawatu-Wanganui, New Zealand - 1770 DNA GHGhigh gp2 | ecosystem: Host-associated > Mammals > Digestive system > Stomach > Rumen... | reverse complement strand
GTTGGTTATGAGCTGGCATATGCTGAACGTTTCCAGATACCTTGTCATATCTTCTACAACAAGAATAGAACAAGCCTCTCGGCAATGCTGGCTGGAAATAGTTTCTATAACATCCATCCCTATGAGGATGAAGCTGAAATATATCCTATAATAGACAGCATATTACAAAAGGAGTATGATACATGAAGATAATCTTCCGTGATTTTGACGGTGTTCAGAATACGGAACATTATTATGTATCAGAGGAATGAATAACGACCTCCCAGATGCAGAAGCATGTGCGTGGATAGCAAGAGAAATATTGTAAGTAAAACAGGTGGTTATGAAATACTGGTTACATAGAATAACAGGTGGAGAAAATGCTTTGGGCTTTGCTTACCCTCTATTGTTTACCCACCACTTTTTATCTATTGGTTGGAGTTATTTCTCCTCAGATGCATTTATAATGCAAGTGCAGACAGAAGGAGAAACTGCCATAGAAAGTGCTATGCAAGCTGAAGGATGGGGCTTACCTAAAAACAGATGGAACCTTTGGCGTTTTATCCATGAGATGAAGAAAGGGGATGTTGTTCTCGTTCCCACAAACCAAGAATTTAGTCTGTTTGAAATTGAAGACGACATGATCCTTTCAAATGAATCCATAGACTCTTCTGTATTTTTGGATTGGAATGAGAAGCAAGCCATTCGAAAAGAAAGTGGTTATTATTACAATGAAGAAGGTCAGCCTATAGATTTGGGCTTCTATAGAAAGGTGAAACCAATTCTATATAACATACCTCGGATGGGATTTGCCGATCAGAAACTGATTTCAAGAATGAAAATCCGACAGACTAATGCGGATATTTCAGACCTGAAGGATTCTGTAGAGAATGCTCGGAAGGCATACGAGGAACATAAACCCATTAATCTGAAAGAGAAAATCATCGAAGAAACGGCTCCCAAACTTTTGACATTGATTGACAATCTAACGAGTGCTGACAGTTTCGAGAATCTTGTCGAGTGGTATCTAAAATCGTTAGGAGCGAGGACTGAAATCCCAAGTAAGAATGCTCCAGACAAAGGTGAAGGTGATGCTGATGTTATAGGATACTTTGATAATATCAAGACTGCCATCATGGTTCAGGTAAAAAAGCATGAAGGCATAACAAACGAATGGGCTATTCAGCAAATCAAAGCCTACAAGACTAATCACACTTATGACGATTATCATACGCAGATGTGGGTGATTTCATCGTGTGAGCATTATAGTTTGAAAGCAATGAATGAAGCAGAGGAAGCAGGTGTTCGACTAATCACTGGAATAGAATTTGCTTCGATGATACTAAATTCTGGATTAGAAGGATTGAACCTGTAATTATTAACCCAATAAATAGAAACATTATGTTGTACAAAGTAACTATAAGAAACACCTCAATCGTAAATGGTGTTCGTTTAGAAAAAGGGATGTCTATTGAGGGCGCATCTCAAACCTCCAATATTTGGGGGGATTCGAAAGGGAAGGAACTAGTGCGCAATGCATTTATGGTCAAATAAGGAGTTGACCTGAAAAAGGCTTGCGCCATTGATTCCGTACATTTGGATGTTCAAAGGATAAATTAGTCTTATACGGGCCATATCCAAGGTGCCCGAATCTCACAACAGTATCAATAACAATTATAATATCAAAACAACATGACAAACAAACTTGATTTATTTTTAAGAGAAAAAACCGATCCCATATACAGCGATATGGTTGAAGACTTGGAAAACAAAGGCTATAGTTTTGAAGACCACCCTGATTTCGTCCTGACATTTCATACGCAAATAGGCTCGTTATACAAAAGAGGTGGGATCGCTTTCTATGGCAGAGCTCCCAATGGATGGGATGATGATTACAACAATGGGATAAGTAGCATTCTGACCCATAGTCACAGCCGATTTTTCCAAATGATTAAACGTATAACAAATTCTATCTATCCTGAAACCTCTGTTGAAAATATTGTTTGGAGTAATATTTGTAAAGTGGCCCCAGAACAAGGAAATCCAAATAATACCTTGTGGGAAGACCAATACAGTTTCGCGGTAAAAATACTAAACATCGAAATGGAGGTATTGCGACCATCAATTACGGTTTTGATAACAGGAATTGAAGAAAACAAGAGATGGGATTCTCCTCTATTTAAGGTGTTTAAAGAATTAGAGTTGATTGAGTGTTATCAAAACAAAGAACTTGGAATCGAATGTAGCGTTGAAGTATACTACAACAAACAAAGTGAACAATTTTTTTTGATTACAGGTAGACCCGATAGTTATGGCGTAACTAGAGAATTTGTTGATTTTCAAGCAAATCATATTATTTCTTTCATAAAAAGAAAAAATAGGGAGAAACATTGAATGTAGATGATTGGCCTAAAAAAGGAGATTATCAACGAAATGGAAAATCATCCCGTGTTATTGCAGTATATCATCCATCTGTAGGATATTCATAGGATTGGTAGCATAAGGTAATAGCAAACCAATTATAATTGAGATTGTCATTAATTGACTACCATTACATTTCTCACTAATTTTACTACTATTCGGAATCAATAGCATAGTTTTTTATTGAAAATCATCATTTTCTCTGACCTCCGCCACCAGTTGGCGGAGGTCTTTGTTTTCTTTGCACTAAAAATCAAGTTTATTATGGCAAAAGAAACAATTACAGAAGAGAAGTTGGAACTTTACGATGATAGTAATATTAAGACTTTATCGGGACTGGAACATATCCGGCATCGTCCAGGTATGTATATTGGAAGACTTGGCGATGGATCAGAACCAGAGGATGGCATATACATACTGTTGAAGGAAGTTATTGACAATTCGATTGATGAGTTCAAAATGAATGCAGGCGACCGCATTGAGATAAATGTGGAAGATAATTTGCGTATATCTGTTCGAGACTATGGACGAGGGATTCCACAAGGTAAGCTCATTCAAAGTGTAAGTGAGCTGAATACTAGTGGTAAATTTGATTCAGACAAGGAAAAGAAAGCTTTTGAAAAGTCCATCGGCATGAACGGAGTTGGCATCAAAGCAGTAAATGCTATGAGTAACCTTTTTGAGGTTCATAGCTATCGTGATGGTTATGTGCGAAAGGCGATATTTTCAAAAGGAAAGTTGCAAAGTGATATCACAGAAACAACACACGAAAAGAATGGCACCTACATCTTATTTGAGCCAGATGATACCAAATTCTTGAATTATCATTTCCATAATGATATCTTGGAAAACATGATGAAGATGTATTCCTATGTCAACGTCGGACTTTCATTCATAGTCAATGGTCAGACTATTATCTCAAGTCGCGGATTGGAAGATCTGCTTCAAGATCGGATGACATCGGATATGCTTTATCCAATTGTTCATCTGCAGGGGGAAGACATAGACATTGCTTTTACTCACACAAGACAATTTAGTGAAGATTATTATTCATTTGCCAATGGTCAATATACATCTTATGGTGGCACTCACCAAAGTGCCTTTAAGGAACATATAGCACGAACCATCAAAGACTATTTCGGCAAATATGAATATTCGGATATTAGGGCCGGCCTCGTTGCAGCCATTGCCATCAATGTGGAAAACCCCATATTGGATGGACAGACTAAGGGTAAGCTAACTTCAAGTACGAAGACACCTAATGGAATAAGTATCAATAAATTCGTGGGAGATTTCATTTATAAAGAAGTTGATAATTATCTACACAGACATAAAGATATAGCACTGATTGTTGAGCAGAAAATCAAGGAAAGCGAGCGAGAACGCAAAGAGTTGGCAGGTGTCACGAAGCACGTCCGTGAACGTACAAAGAAAGCCAGCTTGCATAATCGTAAACTTCGAGACTGTCGTATTCACTACTGCGATTTGAAGAATAAACAAAGAGAGGAGTCTTGTATATTTATCACAGAAGGAGATTCTGCAAGTGGGAGTATCACAAAGATACGCAATGTTAATACTCAGGCCGTATTCTCACTAAAGGGAAAGGTACTTAATGCATATGGGAAGAAAAAGAAATCAATCTGTGAAAACGAAGAGTTAAACCTACTACGAGCGGCTCTTAATATAGAGGAAAGCCTTGACACACTTAGATATAATAAGGTAATAGTTGCCACAGATGCAGATTATGATGGGATGCATATTAGGCTTCTCGTCATTACATTCTTACTACAGCTTTATCCGGAACTTATAAGGCAAGGGCATGTTTATGTTCTTCAAACACCACTCTTTCGAGTACGCAACCGCCGCACCAAAATAAAGAACAAAGAGGTGTTGGATGATGAAAATTCTAAAAATGGAGTAAAAAAGGAATTCATTACACGATATTGTTATTTGGAAGAAGAGCGTCAAAAAGCGATTAAAGATCTTGGCCCTGAGCCTGAGATTACTCGTTTTAAAGGTCTTGGAGAAATTTCGCCAGAGGAGTTTTCTGTCTTTATTGGGCCAGATATACGTTTAGAACAAGTCCGAATTGGCGAGAATGAAGATATAGAAGAAATTCTAAAATTCTTTATGGGAGATAATACAAGTGAACGACAACAATATATCATAGACAATCTCATGGTCGAAGAATAAGTTCTGCCACGATTTGGCAGAGGGAGGAATTATCTTTGCTACAAATTTTAATAATTATGGATAAAAATAGGACAATATCGAATGTGATTCGTCAAAATAACATCACTAACGCACGGGAGTTGACCGCATTCCTTTTGGGCGATGAGTCCAAAGGAATACTGACACCTTATCCAAAAGGGTATGGTAAACAACTATGGAAGGAAAAGATTAAAGAGTTACGAGGTTTCTATGACAGTGTGTTGAAAGAGAATTCGTCAAAAAAACAAAAACGACGCAATAAGAAGCATCAAAATCGCTTTGTCACAAAAAAGGCTATTTTGCTTACACTTTGATTTTATGAGACGCTCGACTTCACAACGCAAAATAGAGAAAAGGGAGGTCGAAAACAGACTTCAAAATGTCCGGGTTGGTAAAATTCGTTGTCTGGGTTAGTAAAATTCATCGTATTTTACCAACCCGGACAGCGTTTTTTGATAGCTTTTGCGTTGTAATTTGATAGCTTTTATAGTGTAAAAGCTATGCTTTTACAAAGTAAAACGTATGCTTTTACAATTTCCGAAAAATCCCATTACTGATTATCAGTAAGTTACAGACTTCGAAATTTTGCCCGATTTTCAAAATAATTTCCAGTCGCTGGATTTTATCGCAAGGAAATCGAGGTAGCAAAAATCAAAGTGTAAGGAAAATTATTCTTTTTATGACAAAATGATTTCGTTTGTTTTGGTTCAAAGAAAATACAAGAATATACTTTTTGGTTATCTCATTTTATTAGATTCTATATAAAAACTCTTTTCTCTTTTTTGTATATTTGCAGATAAAAATTTACACCTCTGCCATGAATTGGCAGAGGTTTTTGTTTTCTTTGCACCATAAAACTTTATATAAACAATAAAAGGAATAAGGATATGGCAGCAAGAAAGAAAATGGATTTGCTTGCAGCAATAGAGCAGATTGTTGACAAGGCAAAGGGGACGGGGCTCAGTGCCGAGTTCTTCAGAAAGGCGGATAGATACATCAGGTATGTGTCGGAGGTGATGGAACTGACCAAGGAGCAGAGCGTTATGCTGGCATTGTTTGTTGACTACAGCTGTGATACCGACATCACGATAAGTTCATTTGGGGAATATCTTGGCTGCCGCACAAGCAGACTCCTCAGATATATGAATGACATCGATGTGTTGGAGAAAAGGGAATTAATAAGGGGCAGGCATAGTCATAACGACGTCACCTATAGGGTTCCAGTGGAGTTGATAGAGGCATTAAAGAGAAATGAGAAGTATGTGCCGAAGGATTACACGGGGCTTACCTGTGTGGAATTGTTCGGTGAGCTGGCAAATATCTTCGACATGCGAGAGAATAAGGAGTTGAGATATGATGATATGGTGAAAAAAATAGATGACCTGTTTTGTTGTAACAGCAACCTTGAATACGTTCAGAAGGTAAAGAGTTATGGCTTTTCAGAACGTGTAAGGATGTTGCTGATACTCTTCTCTCATCTGTTTGTCAACAATAGTGACGACAATGTCGGCTGGCATGATTTGGATTTTCTGTATGATGGTCGGACAACGTGGAGTTACGTAAAAAATTGTCTTAGTAGTGGCGACCATCCTTTGTTGGAGGCGAATATTATCGAGAATAACAATGACGGTGGCTTTGGTGACAGAAATTCTTTCCGTATGACAAACAAGGCAAAGAATGAGTTGTTTGGTGAACTGAACCTGACATCAATGAATAAAAGGTCAAAACGTGGTGACATTGTCAGGTACGAGAACATAGTGCCCAAGGCATTGTTTTATAATGAGAAGAACAAGGCACAGGTGGAAGAACTGGCCAGTCTGCTTGACGATGAGAAATACAACCAGATACGCTCACGGATGAAGGACACAGGCTTCCGCTGTGCGTTCACCTGCCTGCTGTATGGAGCACCGGGCACCGGCAAAACCGAGACAGCGCTACAGTTGGCAAGACAGACGGGGCGTGACATCATGCAAGTGAACATATCGCAGATAAAGAGCATGTGGGTGGGCGAGAGCGAGAAGAACATCAAGCAGGTGTTTGACAATTACAGGGCAATGGTAAACGACAGCCAGACAACTCCGATACTTCTCTTCAACGAGGCGGATGCCATAATAGGCAAACGTCAGGAGGGGACACTGCGCTCTGTTGACAAGATGGAGAATTCCATTCAGAATATCATCCTACAGGAAATGGAGATGCTTGACGGTATTCTCATTGCCACCACAAACCTTGCGCAGAACATGGACAAGGCGTTTGAGCGCCGCTTTCTGTATAAGATAAAGTTTGATAAGCCGACGGTTGAGGCCCGCACAAGCATGTGGCGGGAGATGATACCTGTTCTGAATGAAGAGGAATCGCGCATCCTGGCAGGAAAGTTCGATTTCAGCGGCGGTCAGATAGAGAACATAGCCCGTCATTACACCATAGGAAAGATACTGCACGGAGATTCAGAAGATGTTGTCAATACCCTCTCCACATATTGCGAGAGTGAGAAACTGGAATCAAACGATAAGCTAAGAATAGGTTTTTGGTGATTGAATAATGAAAAGCAGATATTATGAACGGACGACTAAATGAAAAAAAGAAACTGATGGTTCATGTATATGATAGAGACATGGAACTGACAGTGTCCAAAGAAGAAGAGCAATGCTATATCATGGCTGCGAAATATGTCAATAAAAAATTAATGCTTATAGTGACTATTATTATTTGCATAAATCCGAGACTGAAATCTTAAACATGGTGATGCTTGACATCGCCGTCAATCTAATGAAACACAAGTGTGCGGAAAGAACGTCATTGTTAAGAAGATTTATAAACCTTTTCAAAAAACATTAGTGAACTATGGTAGATTATGTATGACTGGCAGCGTGTTTTGGCGTGCGCGTAATTTCTTTATTATCAAACGAATATATAGGGCATTGTAAAAGCTATCATATTAGGGTGTAATACGATAGCTTTTACAGTGTAATATGTATGCTATTAGGATGCTATAGAAAAGCGCACAAACTTTTCATTCGAATCTAATCATCTGGGCGAGTTGTAGGAAGTAATCATTTGACCAGATTGCCATTTCCTTAGGATTGCGGATAAAAGGCAACACGTCTGCCTTAACCTGATTGATGTCTGTTGTGGCTAGATGTTCGTTCAGCTTCTCAAGGAATGACTCCTTGGTGATGTCCTCGTTGTTGAATTGCAGTGCACGCTCGTGAAGATGCGTAAAGTTTAGTGGGACGTTATGGCGCACATACCACTCAAAGTCGTACCAGTCACGACCTTTCACACGGTTTTTCCATGCACGATAGACCAGCGCATGCATCTTGCCGGCATAGAGGCAGGGAAGAGTGAAACAACGTGTCATGAATGACTCTGGGAGCAGCTGCAGCTTCTGCTCTGTATGGAACGACATAGGTGGCTGGGTATCGACCTCTATTTTAATCTTGATGGATTTTTCCGTTTGAAAGGTAATGTCATAGACGTCGGTGTTGTCTTTCAGAAATGCTGACTCTACCTTCCCGAAGTTCTTCTTGTCTTTTTTCTTGATTTCTACATTACGATCGACAAGGGCAAATTGGTCAATGATGGGTTGGAAGTACTTTGTGAAATCGAAGTCCTCATTTGGTGCGAGGAGAGAGAAATCCATGTCTTCGGAGAATCTTTGCAGTCCATGGAATATGCGGAGGCAGGTGCCGCCATAGAAAGCAGCCTCGTTAAAGAAGCCTCCATTATATAGTCCTGCCAGGATTATTTGTTGATTGACCTCAAAGATAGCATTGCGCTTCTGCTGTTCTGTTGTCCGGTCATAGGCAGACAGCATTTGGTTGAATATCTCGTTTGTACTCATTTTCTATATTCCGTTTTGTGGTTTCTGTCAGTCAGCAGACGGGTGTGCTTTCAAATAGTTCAGGTATTTTATAAGGGTGGCAACAGACTTTGACTTCTTGCCTACCTGAGCGTAGCGTTCGAATACCGTGGCATCCATGTTTCTGAATCTGTCGATATCCATGCGGATATCCTCCTCAAGATAAATCTCTACATCCTTCAGATAACGGAGATTAACTTTCTGGGAGTTGGCAATCAGGTCGCAAAGTGCCTTTTCCGGTGTAGCAATCAGAAAACAATAACTCTGCTTGTTGATGTATGTGACGCCGATAGGGAAGGCCTCACGCGAGATTTTCTGATATTCAAAGTGTCCTAAGGGAGTATCGAAATTGCGGGAGTGTTTTATGGTCATTGACTGCGTAGTATATACGGCTTCGGGTATCAGACCGTAATACCGTAAGGCTGTATGCATAGATACGTATGAAGGGGCATAGAGGTGGTTGGCTATCAATTCGGTTGACAGAGCCACGCGTGACACCTTCGGACTTACGACATAAAGTCCTTTCTTGAGACGGATGATTTGATTGGCCGCCTCAAGACTGCGCACTTTTTGGTTTCCTGCTTTCATTTCTGAGAACAACGATGCAATAGCCGAAGTGCTTACAGGAATGTTACTAATATGTTCTAAATCCATGGTCATGGTGCAAATATAGTCATTTTTTTGAACAGTAAACTAATATTTTGTTGTTTTTCTGTTCAATTTTTAGCTTTTTTAATACAAAAAGGCCTGAAATGCTTATGAGAACTTTACTTCTTTTCCAAAAAGTTTCATTTTCCAAGACCTCTGCCACGAGTTGGCGGAGGTCTTTGTTTTCTTTGCACTCAGAAATACAATATAATAATGTGTGGTATGGAAAAGGAAGGTAATGAAACGAGGGAGTTAAAGGAGATGAAGCTCCATGTATTTAACATTGATATGGAGGTGAACGTGCCTGTAGGGGAGGAACAACGGTATCGGGAGGCTGCGGAGATGGTGAACCGGAAGATTAAAGCTTATCGCGATGTGTTTGTCCTGTATAGGTATTTCCCACTAAAAAGTGAATGGGAGATTCTTCTTATGGTCTTACTTGACTTCGCTGTCAGAGGGGGAGAGTGCAGTTCTCGCCCCCCGGCAAGAGGGAAATGGAGGACAATGACTGAGAGGGTTAGGCGTTTGTGGAAATGTGTGATTGATTTCTTTAAGCGTAAGGAGGTATGTGATTGATATATTTGATATTAAAAGGAAGGAACAGAGTATGAGCAATCAAGAACAAACAAGTGGCAGAGTGGAGAAATGCTGTCAAAAATTAGGTCGTTTCATAGGTGGCTATGCATATAAGGTGTTGCATCCTCGGTACTGGATATGGTCTATATTCCACTCTGAGTGATACGACTCAACTTTCGTGAGTTACAGTCCCGACCACGGATTACATTGACTATAAAGGGATTGCACGGATATAAACAAACAACAGTAAACGTCTTTTTTGACCACGGATTACACAGATTAAACGGATTATGGCTGCGCACGACATTGCCATTACACTGATTGTAAACGGATTTCACAGATGTAACCCCCAAAAACAATAAACAGTAAACTGCAAACTTTTTAGACCACGGATTACACAGATTAAACGGATTATGGCTGCGCACGACATTGCCATTATACTGATTGTGAAAGGATTTCACAGATGTAACCCCAAAAAACAAAACAACAGTAAACTATATTTTTTAGACCACGGATTACACAGATTAAACGGATTTTGGCTGCGCACGAACATTACCATTACACTGATTGTAAACGGATTTCACAGATGTAACCCCCAGAAAACAGTAAACATCTTTTGGGACCACGGATTACACTGATTAAACGGATTTTGGCTGCGCACGGCATTACCATTACACTGATTGTAAACGGATTTCACAGATTATTTTTCAAACAACGGATTTAGACGGATTGTACTAATTGCACTGATTATAATTTGTGAAATCCGTCTAATTAGTTAAATCCGTTGTTGAAAAGTCAATCCTATTAATCCATGAAGTCTGTGGTCGTTCTTGTAATCCGTTTAATCTGTTTTAATCCGTTGTTTGAAATAATCCTGTCAATCCGCGTAATCTGCGGTCGTTGTTGTAATTCGTATAATCTGTTTTAATCCGTTGTTGAAAAGTCAATCCTATTAATCCGTGGTTGTTGTTGAAAAATCTCTTTTCTCTTTTCTCTTTTTAGTATATCTCCCCTTGTGTTCGTATATGTCAGTAAGGCTGAATAACTGTTAAAAAGGGGTGTTTCGTCTATAAGTTGCTATGGTGGACTAAACTTCTGTGCCAAGATGGAGTCAAAAGAGTAAAAACATATTATTAACTATTAAATGTATTTCTTATGAAAAAATTAATTTTGACTTTATTGGTGACTTGCTCTTTTGCAGTACTTAATGCGCAGACAGAAAACAATGACAACAAACAGCACCGTCGTGGCGGTAACCCTGCTGAGATGGTAGAGAAACGTACGCAGGACATGGTGAAGAAATATGCCTTGTCTGCAGAGCAGGCTGAAAAGGTGAAGGCTCTTAACGAGAAGTATATGAAGAGAGGAAAGCCACAGCGCGACATGAAGGGTGGAGATAAACCTCAGCGCCCACAAAAGGACGGTAATGTAGGTAAAGGTAACGGCAAGAGAGGCCCAAGAGGTATGCGTCCTAACATGGAGGAGTATAACAAGGAACTGAAGCTGATAATGAATGATGGCCAGTATAAGGCTTATACAGCTGACATGGAGAAGATGAGGGCTGAGAGAAAGAAGGCCAGGGAGAACAAGGAAGGAGAGAAAAAGTAAACAATTGCAATCAAAACATGAGAGGGCAGGGAAGTGTTACTTCCTTGCCCTCCTTTGTTGTATATTGTCACGGGATGTTTTACAAAATACGTTTCTTGATATCCTCCACCTTCTTATAGATAGTCTCGGGGTTGATATGTGAAGCATACTTGCCGTCATGATATAATATACGGCCGGCAACCATCGTCATGCGTATATTTTGTTTTGAGCCAGAATAGACGATGTTCTTCTCTATGTTGTTAAGTGGCTGCATGTTGGGTTGCAGCAAGTCTATCATGATGATATCGGCCTGTTTGCCAGTAGCCAGCACATCGCAGTCGTCAAGGTGCATTACGTGTGCACCGTTGACAGTGGCCATGCGCAGGACTTTTGTAGCATCAATAGCAGACGCGTCTTTTTCCCTTATCTTTGCCAGCGCGGTAACGAGGAACATCTCCCTGAAGAAGTCCAGACAGTTGTTGGATGCCGGTCCGTCAGTGCCGATGGCTACGGTGATGCCTTGCTTCAGGTACTCGCTTATTGGGGCGATGCCTGACGCTAACTTGCAGTTGCTGCCGGGGTTGGTGATGACGGAGAGGGAGCGGCGCTTCATGACCTCCATATCCTCATCGCTCATCCATACTCCATGGAAGATGCCGCCTCCGTAGTCAAACAATCCGAGGGTGTCGAGGAATGCCAGCGGCGTCTTGCCATAGCGCTTCACGCAGTCTTGCACCTCGTGCTCGGTCTCACAGGCGTGGAGATAGAGTGGGGCGCGGTTTTTCTTTACGATGTCTGCCAATATTTTCAGGTTGTCCATACATGTGGTGTATTCTGCATGGAAACCTAACAGATATGATTGTAGGGAGCCTTTCTGATTGTATTTGTTATACAGATAGTCTATTATTCTCACATCTTTGGAGAAGTCATTCACACCGCCTGTCTGTACACATCTGAAGCCCATGTCGTCCATGGCACGTGCCACATCCTCCTGTTCCATATACATGTCGAAACAAGAGGTGATGCCTGACGTGAGATACTCCAGGACAGAGAGCTGTGACATCCAATAGATGTCCTCGCCCGTGAACTTGGCCTCTACAGGGAAGATGTCTTCGTTAAGCCACAGGTCAAGCGGCTTGTCGTCAGCCAGCGAGCGCAGGACGCTCATGCCGCTATGTGTGTGGGCGTTCTTGAAGCCAGGCAAGAGAAGGTTGCCTTGGCAGTCTATCTCCTTGTCAAAGTTTTCAGAGGGAGAGGGAACGGAAGGTCCTACGTAGGTAATACGTTCTCCGTCAATATGTATTTCTCCCGTAAAGACACCCTGACCATCTATCATGGTCAAGATGCGTGCGTTATATAGTCTTGTTTTCATCGGCTAAGAATGTTCTTTTTAACGATGATTACGCAGAATGATGATGCAGGTATGGTGGTCTGCAAACGATTGCCGTCTAACTGGAGAGAAGACTCTTTCGGTGTTATCTTCTCAGAATTGTCAAGTGTGTTCTCATCTGTAGGATTCTTGCTGGTCAAAGTGATGCAACGTGCTTCGGCTGCATTCTTTAACCCCTTCAGGTTAATCTTTACATCCTGGTCCTCCTTGTTGACATTGGCAATCTTTATATAGATTTCATCGTTGTTCTTATTGATGACAGAAGATGCGAAGAGTCCGTTCTGGTCCTCGTCACCAGCTACGACCTTTCCGTCCATGGTAAGAGGCAGGACGTTTGTTCCTTTATAAAGGCTGTAAAGCTGCTGTACGTAGTAAGAGCAAGACTTGAACATTCTGAGGTTGTCATACCAAATCATGTCAGGTCTCCACTGCCATCCCTCAACGTGAGCGAACAGAGGAGCGTATGTAGCCATTGAAACGACATCGGCGTTACGCTCAATGCCAGTCATGAAGGCAGCCTCCATAAGTGACGCGTTGAAATGGTTCCATTTCTTACCTTTACCGTGGCAGGCATATTCTCCAGCGAAGATTTTAGGACCCTTGCGGTCATAGTTGTCATAGCGGTGTCTGTTCTCTTTTGCCATGAACCAATCCTCGTTACGATAGAAGTGCTCATCATACAAATCTACCTTGAGTTCTTTCATCTTTGGCTGCAGGAGGTCAAACTTCCAACCCTCAGAGTCAGGACCGGTGGTACCGATATATTTTATTTCGGGGTGCTTCTTCTTGAGTACCTCCATGAACTTCTTAAGACGGGCGGTGAATGCAGGGTTGTCCTTGTAGTCCCATTGCTCGTTACCTACGCCAAGATATTTAAGGTTGAAAGGTTCTGGATGTCCCATTTCAGCGCGTACCTTACCCCATTTTGTATCGGTGCTGCCGTTTGCAAACTCTATAAGGTCAAGTGCGTCTTGTATGTAAGAGTCCAGGTTGTCCACTGCAACGTGTACCTTTGCCTCATCCTTTATGTCATTTTGGAATTGACATGACAGACCGCAGGAAATGACAGGCAAAGCCTCGCAGCCGAAGTCCTCACACAACTGGAAGAACTCAAAGAAACCTAATCCGTATGACTGGTAATAGTCAGGGTAGAATCTGTAGTCGAAGGTGTAGTGCCAGCGGTTCTCATTCAAAGGACGGTTTTCAACAGGACCGACGCTGTTTTTCCACTGGTATCTGGATTCCAGGTCTGTACCCTCAACGATGCAACCGCCAGGGAAACGGAATATGCCTGGTTTCAAATCACACAAAGCCTGAGCCAGGTCCTTACGCATACCGTTCTCGCGGCCCTTCCATGTGTCAACAGGGAAGAGGCTGACATGCTCCAAGTCGGTTACGGCTATAGGCTGCTTCTGGAAGCTACGTAGGAACATACGCAGGGACTGTTTGCCAAGAGTCTTCTTTGCCTCAAACTCAGCTGTGTATTTCTTCCATTCCTTGCCTTCCACGTCAACATGGCAGACAGCCTGCTCCTGTCTTTCGCCCATGGTAGCGTTGTCCACGACCTGAACCAGGATGGTGGACTTGCCGCCTTCCGGACATCTTGCCCATACAGAGAAACGATATTTCTCGCCTTTCTTCGTTGCAATGCCGAAGAATCCCTCATTTTCCAGGCCTGTGTGCTTGTGTGGATGGCCGGCGTATGACAAGCGTACATAATGTGGATTCTTTTCAAAAGGACCGTCGTTCTTCAGCTGTACATTGCCGAATGTGCGCCAGCCCATGAAGTTCTGGGGAAACTCGAATGAGCGGTTTTTTATCATCTCCGCATACAGACCGCCGTCAGCAGCGAAATTAATATCTTCAAAGAAAATTCCATACATGGTGCTCTGTACGGCGGCACCTTTCTTTGACGTTAAGACTGTCATCTCGTTGGTAGCGGCATTAATGCTTGAAATCGTTAGAAACGCAATTAATGCAAGGTAAAGTCTCTTCATGCTTTTTTAATTGGTTAGTTGTTTATTAGTTAATTATTTGCTACAAATTTAGTTATATTATCATGATTACACAACATTTTATTGGTTAATATTGTTTATTTTGCAATAAATAATGTTCGTAATTTGTGGAAGTGCGTTTTTTTTTATAAATTTGTATATAATTATCATAGCAGGGGGTTAGGGAGGTATAAAAGAATTGTAAATGTTATTAGGTATAATGACAAAAAAAGTTATATATAGCAAATTTGACAAGAAGAAGATTCCGACTTTATCAAGAGTGATATTTCCTGGGCGTATTATTGTAGTGTTAAATGAAAGGGAGGCAGACAAGGCTGTGGACTACCTGCTTAATGCTGAGCTTTTAGGGTTTGACACTGAGACCAAGCCGTCATTCAGGAAAGGACATCAGTACACTGTCGCTTTGCTGCAAGTTAGTACTAACGATACCTGCTTCCTTTTTCGTTTGCATCGTACAGGGCTGTGTCCTTCGATAAAGAAACTGTTAGAGACTACCGAAGTGCGGAAAATAGGTCTGTCCTGGCATGATGACATATTGTCATTAAAGAAGTGCGGGGAGTTTCAGCCGAAAGGGTTTATAGACCTTCAAGACCACATGAAGGAGTTAGGCATAGAAGACACTGGGTTGGCAAAGCTATATGCGAATATCTTCGGACAACGGATATCAAAAAGAGAGCAGCTGAGCAATTGGGAAGCAGACGTGCTTAGCGAGAAGCAGAAAGCTTATGCGGCTACTGATGCCTGGGCTTGTGTAATGCTCTATAAGGAGTATCTGAGATTAAAAGAGACCAATGACTACGAACTGGTAGTAGTGCCGGAGGAGAATCCAATAATGAATAATATAGAAGAAAATGAAAATATATCTGAAGAAAAATAAAGAAGAAAGTCTTAAGCGCTTACATCCATGGATATTCTCTGGTGCTATCTTGAAAATGGACGAAGGCATCGCAGAGGGTGATGTGGTGGATGTAGTAGGGTATAATGGCGAGTTCATAGGAAAAGGCCACTACCAGATAGGCAGTATAGCTGTCAGGATGCTTACCTTCTCAGAAGAAGAGATAGATGAGGCTTTTTGGCAGAAGAGATTGTCGTCGGCATTACAGATGCGTATAGCTATAGGTGTGGCTGACAACAAGAACAATGATACCTACAGGTTGGTTCATGGAGAAGGCGATAACATGCCGGGACTTGTTGTGGACTGCTATGGCAAGACAGCCGTGATACAGGCTCACAGCGTAGGCGTACACTATCAACGTAACATGATAGCCAATGCACTCAAGAGCGTGTTAGGTGACAGGGTTGAGAATGTCTATTACAAAAGTGAGACGACATTACCTTTCAAGGCTGACCTGGGACAGGAAAATGAGTTTTTGTTCGGTAATACGGATGAAAATATCGCTTTGGAAAACGGATTGAAATTTCATGTGGATCTGTTGCGTGGACAGAAGACGGGATTCTTTGTTGACCAGCGTGATAACAGAATGTTATTGGAAAAGTATTCCGTAGGCAAGAAGGTGCTGAATATGTTCTGTTATACCGGTGGATTCTCGTTTTATGCGATGCGTGGCGGAGCGACATTGGTTCATTCCGTGGATTCCTCTGCTAAGGCTATAGAGTTGACTAAGGCGAATGTGGAATTGAATTTCCCTGGTGATGCCCGACATCAGGCATATTGTGAAGATGCTTTCCGTTTTCTGGACAAGATGGGGGAAAACTACGATTTAATCGTCTTGGACCCTCCGGCATTCGCAAAACACAAAGGAGCCTTGCGTAATGCCCTGAAAGGCTATACCCGTCTGAATATGAAGGCCTTTGAGAAAATAAAGCGTGGCGGTATATTATTTACTTTCTCATGCTCACAAGTTGTTACAAAGGACAATTTCAGGAATGCGGTGTTTACAGCTGCTTTGCAAGCTAAGCGTAAGGTGAGAATACTGCATCAATTACATCAGCCTGCCGACCATCCTATAAATATATACCATCCGGAAGGGGAATATCTTAAAGGCTTAGTATTGTATGTTGAATAGAGTAAAGGAATTCATATTAAGATATAATCTTCTTGACAAAAAATCTCTGTATATAGTAGCCCTTTCCGGGGGTGCTGATTCCGTATGTCTGCTCGTCTTGATGAAGAGACTCAATTATAATGTCCATGCAGCACATTGTAATTTCAACCTGAGAGGAGCAGAGAGTGAGCGTGATGAGATTTTCTGCAGGGAGCTATGTCGGAAATATGACATACCTTTTCATTTTACTCATTTTGATACAAGGACTTATGCTGAACTCCATAAGATAAGTATAGAGATGGCAGCCCGTGACCTGAGGTACTCGTATTTTGAACAGTTGAGGGTTTCCATAGGTGCGAGCGGTGTTATCGTAGCCCATCATAAGAATGACAGGGTAGAGACCTTTCTTATGAATATGCTGCGCGGTACAGGGATAAAGGGGTTGGAGTCGATAAAACCGATAAATGGCAATATTATACGTCCGCTGTTATGCGTTAACCGGCATGACATAGAAAATTTTCTTGGTGAAATAGGACAAGAATATGTGACAGACAGCTCCAATCTCGTAGATGATGTGCTGAGAAACAAGATAAGGCTTAATATTGTCCCGATGTTAGAGGAAATATATCCGAAAGCATCAGAAAATATATGCCGCACCATAGAGAATGTGTCAGAAAGTGTGAAGATAGTAGAAGACTCTTTGGCTGGCAGCATAAAGCAGTGTACGGAGATAGAGGGGAAAGAATACAAGATTGACATTAATGAATTAATAAAACAGCCATCACCAGAGACTGTCCTTTATACAATCTTGGCGGAATTGGGATTTACGCCATCTGTAATAAAAAGTATTTACGGCAATATCCATGCACAGTCAGGCAAGAAATGGTATTCGAATAACTATATCTTAGCAAAGGACCGTGATTATTTCAAGGCTTTCCCTGTAAAAGAGTCAGAGAAGTTAAGTAATATCAACATTACAATTCCGGAGGAAGGGAAATATGAAGTATTACAGGGGTGTTATGTTGATATAAGGAAGAAAGACAAGGAAAAGGACTTCGTTCCGAGTAAAGACAGATACTATGTTACGATAGATGCAGACAAAGTAACATATCCGCTGACGTTAAGGAATTACAAGTCGGGTGAACGTTTCCAACCTTATGGAATGAAAGGCAAGATACTGGTTAGTGACTATCTGACAAATAAGAAAAGAGACTTCTTCCATAGGATGCACCAGCTAGTGTTGTCAGACAGTAAAGGAAACATACTGTGGTTAGTTGGGGAGAGAATATCAGAACGTTGTGCTTGCACCGAAAGCACAATAAAGATATTAGAAATACGTTATTCTAATAATGAAGAATAATATTGCTCGGTACATAATAGGTGTTATATTAACTACATTTATTGTCAGTTGTTCTGATGATGATACATTCTCTGTATCGTATGAAAACTGTTTGACGTTTGAGACGGATACTCTGACGTTAGATACTTGTTTTTCTACCATTCCTACGCCTCATAAGAAACTGATGATATATAACAAGTCCAATGATGGAATAAGAATAAGTGACATCAGGTTGGAGAATCTGAACCAGACAGGGTACAGGGTAAACGTAAATGGAATAAATCTTAATGACCTGAATGGCTTTTGTGTAAAGGATGTAGAGATAAGCAAGGGTGATTCTTTACGCATCTTCGTAGAGCTGACATCTAAAATCAACAATGCTTCAGAACCTGTAGAGGTGTCAGATAACTTGATATTCAGATTGGAGAGCGGACGAATACAAAAAGTCAACCTGAATGCATGGTCTTGGGATGCAACGATATTAGATAATTATATAATAGGAGGAGAGGGTACTACTGTATTGCAAAACGAGAATGGAAAACCAATTGTCATATATGGTAACCTGTTTGTCGATTCTTTGGCGACTTTAGAGGTGTTGCCAGGCACTACATTATATTTTCACAGCAATGCAGGTATAGATGTAAAAGGTACGTTGAGGCTGGCAGGAGAGAAAGATAATGAAATCACCTTGAGATGTGACAGGTTCGACTGGATGGTATCTAATTTGTCATACGATAACAATCCGGGACAATGGAACGGTATCAGGTTCTATTCTAAGTCATATAATAATGAGATATCCTATGCCGACATACACGGAGGAACAAATGCTATTGTCTGTGATTCTGCATTCAGTGCCGACACTCCAAAACTACATATAAAGAATACAACTATTCACAATATGCGTGGTGATGGAATTTCCGCAGTCAACGGAAATATAACTATAGAAAACACCCAAATAAGCAATACCTTAGGGAATTGCGTGTCAGTCTTAGGAGGAAATATCGATATAAACAATTGTACCATCGTTCAGTATTATCCATTCAGCATGTTCCGTAAGAACGCTATGACGTTTGCTAATGGTAATAATGGTATTTCCTATCCGTTGACTATGAATGTGAGAAATACTATAATAAAAGGATATGCAGATGATGTCGTGATGTGGTCGCACGGTGGAACCGAGAATTCTTTGGATGTTACGTTCTCACATTGTGTGGTAAGAACTACTCCGGGAGAGGACTATGAATATATGTTTAAGGACTGTTACATAGAGGATAATCCGGAGGATACCCTGACATCAGGCCGTAACAGTTTTGTGTTATTTGATACGAATAACTTTTTTTATGATTTCACTCCAAAGGACAATACTACTGCCATCGGTAATGCTGACGTAACGACGTCTTTGCCCATAGATAGGAAAGGAAATCCCAGGAAAACAGACAAACCGGACATAGGTTGCTATGAAGTAATTAAAGAAGAACAATGAATATGAGCGACAAGGATATGTGCCAATATAAGATATCGGAAGTCTCTGCTGATGACAGACACTTGATAGAGCAGGCAAGAGAAGCGACGAATTTGTCATATTCACCATATAGCAGGTTTGCTGTAGGAGCAGCTGTGCTGTTGAGTAATGGACAAATAGTAAAAGGCGCTAATCAGGAAAATGCGTCATATCCTGTTGGTATATGTGCAGAACGCTCAGCACTTTGTACTGCTCAGAATCTTTTTCCCGGAATATCCGTGGAAGCAATAGCCCTTGCGGCAAGAAACGACAAAGGGGAATATACTGAGAAAATAATAACCCCTTGTGGAATGTGCAGACAAGCATTGTCAGAGTTGGAAATGCGATATGACAAAGAAATACGTATATTAATGAGCTCTGCTGACGAGGCTCTGGTTGTCAGGTCTGTAAAAGCACTCTTACCTTTTAGTTTTCAGTAAAAGTGTGATTTAAATTGATAACATATAGTTCAATTTCAAGAAAATACACATAAAATAGACAAAAAAGTTAAAATTATTTTTATAACAGAAAGTTTTTTTGTAACTTTGCGGTTGAAATAAAAAACACATATATAATAAGTACAAAAAAATGACAAAAGCTGATATTATAGCAGAGATAGTATCCTCTACAGGTGTAGCAAAGAAAGACGTGGCAGTAACTATTGAAGCTTTTATGAATGTGATAAGGGATAACATGGTAGATGGGGAAAATATCTATCTTAGAGGTTTCGGAACATTTGTTGTTAAAAAGCGTGCAGAGAAGACAGCGCGTAACATTTCAAAGAATACGACAATAACAATTCCTGCTCATAATTTCCCTGGATTTAAGCCTGCAAAGAGCTTCTTGCAGAGAATGATGGGCGAGGAGGTTACATCTGAAGATTAAAGAAGAATAGAACATTTATAATTATAAAATTTACAATTATGCCAAACGGAAAGAAGAAAAAGGGCCACAAAATGGCTACCCACAAGCGTAAAAAAAGATTAAGAAAGAATCGTCATAAGAGCAAATAAGATGTGACTGCTTTCTTATTGAAGTATAGAGGGTGAGTGGAATTGTAATGATTCTCTTGCCCTCTATTTTTTTCTTAACAACAGAACAAATTAAATACCCACCTATATACCGTGACAAGTGAAGTAATAATAAACGTAAATGAGAAGGATGTAGCAATAGCAATCCTGGAAGATAAGAATTTGGTTGAATATCAGACGGCACCAAGAGAAGCTTCGTTTTCTGTTGGTAACATATATTTGGCCAAAGTGAAAAAGATCATGCCAGGACTAAATGCTTCTTTCGTTGATGTAGGATATGAGCGTGACGCATTTCTTCACTATCTGGATTTAGGATTGCAATATCCGTCCTTTGACAAGTATCTGAAGCAGGTAGAAGGCAATAAAAAAACATTGTATCCTTTTGAAAAGGCTCAGAGATTGCCCGATTTGCCGAAGGATGGAAGTATAGCTAAGACAGTAAAACAGGGTTCTGAAATACTGGTACAGATTGTAAAAGAACCCATTTCTACGAAAGGACCACGTTTGACAAGCGACCTTTCTTTCGCAGGTCGTTATCTTGTCCTGTTGCCTTTTGGTGAAAAAGTAAATGTTTCCTCAAAAATAAAGAATGGAGAGGAAAGGGCAAGACTCAAACAGTTAGTATATAACATAAAGCCTAAAAACTGCGGCGTCATCGTACGAACTGTAGCAGAAGGCTTGCGTATGGAAGACTTGCAGTCAGAACTGAAAGTCTTGGTTAAGCGTTGGGAGGACACGCTGAAAAAGGTGCAGAAAGTCCAGCATTGCCCAACATTGGTTTTTGAGGAGACAAGCCGTACCGTAGCATTGTTACGAGACTTGTTTAACTCAACATACGAGAGTATATATATTAATGATAAGGATATATACGAAGAAGTAAGGGACTATATACAGCTTATAGCTCCGGACCGTGTCGGTATTGTTAAACTATATACGGGGACGCTGCCTATATTTGATAACTTCGGAGTTACCAAGCAGTTGAAGTCAGGATTCGGTAAAACCGTTAATTTCAAGCATGGAGCGTATCTGATTATAGAGCATACGGAGGCGATGCATGTTGTCGATGTCAATAGCGGCAACAGGTCTCGCGGTATTGACAATCAGGAAGAGAATGCTTTGGATTGTAATCTTAATGCGGCGGATGAATTAGCTCGTCAGCTGAGATTACGTGATATGGGAGGAATAATAATTGTCGATTTTATCGACATGAATCTGGCAGAAGACAGGCAGATGTTATATGAACGTATGTGTAAAAACATGCAAAATGACCGTGCCAGACATAACATACTTCCATTGTCGAAGTTTGGATTGATGCAGATTACACGCCAGCGTGTGCGTCCTGCTATTGATGTAAATGTGGAGGA
>Ga0247611_10003780_pt1 | contig 21934 bp, 13 predicted proteins | sample 177DNAGHGhighgp2_FD_192422 | JGI IMG/M metagenome (GOLD analysis project Ga0247611, IMG submission 192422) | Sheep rumen microbial communities from Palmerston North, Manawatu-Wanganui, New Zealand - 1770 DNA GHGhigh gp2 | ecosystem: Host-associated > Mammals > Digestive system > Stomach > Rumen... | reverse complement strand
AAATCCAGAGAGTCCAACAGCTAAGTTTAGGGTCAGGCCCTGGCGTGAGGCATTGGTTACTCTCTGGGGGTCAATCCTTTCCTTTCTACAACAAAGGTAAGGAAAACCACAAAACATCTAAAATGATAGTCTCTCTAGATTAATAACGATGCAAAGCTAGGGCGTGAGATTTTTCGGCAGATTAATCGCTGAATAGTTACCTGGGGTTTCTTGACCGTTAAATAATGTTGCTGCAATGAGCGAGCCGCACAAAAAAGCACAAAAAGTGCCCCTATGGTTTGTGGGAATGGGTAAATTGTATGATATTTGCGGCCCAATTCCAACTGCGAGTCGTCAAGGCCCGCAGTTGCATTCATGTTTTGGGAAATGCTATATCGAAAACATATTATCAATCATAACAATCAACAAGAACAACAAGAATGAGAAAACATCTACTACTCGCACTCGTGTCAACTGTACTGCTGCTCCCCAGTGGAGCCATGGCGCAGAAGAGAGCCTATGGCTACACCATGCAGCCTGCAAGCCATCCATCCCTGATCAGCTTCAGCATCGATGACGTTGCCAACGTCACCCCGATGGGGAGCTACACCAAGGCTGACCCGCGCTCGGGAGCAGCCGTGAAGGGCAAGCTCTACATGATGGGTATCGACGATGACTTCAACACCTGGTTTTACTACATGGACCTGACCACTGGTGAGAGCGAGACCATCAAGAAGCTGGGCGACATCAGCATCCCGGCCGACATGACCTATGACTACACGACCGAGACAATGTACTCGATTGCCAACAGTGAGACCGTTGACGGCGTGTCGGCACTGAGTACGGTGAACCTGGAGAACGGATCGGTCACAACCATCATTGATGACTTGGGTTACTCGTGCAAGGCCATTGCCGTTGACGCCCGTGGGCAGCTGTATGCCTTGAACAACCAAGCGCAGTTGCTCAAGGTGAACAAGAGCAGCGGCGAGTCGCAGCTGATGGGCTCGACAGGGCTGAACCTGGCCAAGTGGTGGAACTTCCAGAGCATGGAGTTTGACCGCGAGGATGGCACCTTGTATCTTGCCGCTTGGACGGCCGACGAGCAGACCATGCTCTACAGCATCGATACCACCACCGGCAGAGCCACGCTGGTGGGCACCATTGGCGACGGCACGCACACGATAGCCCTGACCATCCCTTACGAGCCAGCCGATGGCCAAGCCCCTGACCGCGTGACCGACGTCAAACTCACGGCCGATGCCAACGGTGAATTAAAGGCCACGCTGTCATGGACCAATCCCTTTAACGACTATAGCGGCCGGGAGCTGGAGAGTGCCTTGAACATCGAGGTGACTGATGAAACCAGCGGCGAGAAGACAGTCCTCGAGGACTGCCACCCCGGCGAAGCCATGGAGATGGAAATCACTGTTGACCAGGCTGGGATGTACACTTACACCATTGTTGCCGCCAATGAGGCCGGTGCGAGCCTTGAACAGACCGTCGAGGGTTGGATCGGTCACGATGTGCCTGCTGCCGTGAGCCAGGCCACAGCACAGCTCAGCCGCACGTCGTTGATGGTCAATGACCTGAAGTGGAGTGCTCCGACGATGGGAGCCCATGGAGGCTACATGGACAAGAAGAGCCTGCGCTATGACATCGTGCGCGTCAACGACGGCAAGACAGTCGCCAGCGACTTGGCCGTTACCCGCTTCAGCGACGTCAAGCTGCTTGATGACCTGACCCGCTACAGCTACCGCATCATTGCCAAGAATGAGGACGGTACAGGCGAAACGGCCGTGACCAACGACCTGGTGAATGGTCCCGCTGTGGAATGCCCCCTCGTTGCCCCATTCAACACATGGGAGGAGAGCGGCCAGTACTGGACGGTGCTCGACGGCAATGGAGATGAGTACCCCTTTGTGTGGTACAACGACTACATGAACATGTTTGGCCTGGGTTATAACAAGGGCTTCTACATCTACCAGAAGAGCGACGTTTACTATGCCAACGACTTCATTATCTCACCTCCCATCAAGTTCACCGAGGGCCATGACTACAAGATTACGGCAAGCGTGAGCAACGATGACATTGCAGGCTATCGTGAGGAGAGTTTCCGCTTCTACAACATGAGCGGCTATGACTTGAACGGCGCCATCCCCCTGGGCAATGAAGCCTTCACGGTAAAGCATCCTGGGGAATTCCGTGACTACAGCTTCACGTTCAAGGTGGAGGATGACGGCGTGGGCCGCAGCGATGAGGACATTGTCAGCTTCATTGCCCTGTGCTGCACGTCCAGGTATGACATGGGTATGCTGCTGGTGAGCTCCATCACCGTCGAGGACATCACAGCCACGCCCGAGCCCCTCGTGGGTGACGTGAACGGTGACGGCACCGTCAACATCAGTGACGTGAACGCGCTGATCGGTTACATCCTGGCCGATCAAAGTCCTGCCAACGGCGACATGAACGGTGACGGCACCGTCAACATCAGCGATGTGAACGCCCTGATCGGCATCATCCTGGCCAATTAACGAGACATTCACATCACCCTTTTATGCCACAGGAGGGAAATGCGGCACTCGATTGCCACATTTCCCTCCTGTCTATATATAGGCTCAAGCGGGAGGCAAAGAGCCCGTTATTTCAAGATACTGGAAATCACCGCATTAATGTCACTGACATTGACCACCCCATCGGCATTGACATCGGCCGCAGGATCGGGATTGCCACCCATAATGATGCTGATAATGGCATTGACATCACTGACGTTGACGATTCCGTCGCCATTCACGTCACCCAAGAGCGACTGAGGCAGCTCGGCATCAGGATGATAGTCAATGCCGCCAGCAACCTCGGTCGACGTTTCACCGAGCCATCCACAGTACTGATTGACAGCGTTATAGACCTTGATGAAGTCGATGTGTGTAAGGTTAACGTGGTTGCCCTGCTCATCGACCGCCCAGTCAATCTTGAAGCCCGGGTTATAGGGACTGTTCTCCTGTGGAACGCGACGGGGGTTGTTGGGGAGGTTATCGACATATCCCCAGTCCAGGAAATATTGCACATAGTAGGAGTTTCCTTCATTGCCGCCCATGTCGATAGCGTTGTTACGCAACTTGGATCCCGTAAAAGTCAATGTCTCTTCCTGGCTCATCCACAAGGGCCAATAGGGCTGCATGTGGGCGATGTTACGACTCATGTAGCCGCTCGTGCTATCGGGGTTGACATCATTGCTGGTCCAGCGGATGTAGGTGGTATCGTTCAGATTGGGGTCCACTCGGCTGGGCGTGCGCTGCTTGCCCTCGTCGGGACGGTAATAGGTGATGCTGTACTGGTGCTGGGTCAAGGGGTGGTGATAGTCGCTGCCTGCAAGTTCATACCACCGGTCGGCATCACTGGGCACCCCGTCACCGTCGATGTCCACACCCACCATGACAATACCGGGCTCACTGCTGCCGCCCTGCGCCTCGCGCTCGCTCACAAAGGCATTACCTTGAATCTCAAAGTCCCAGGTGTGCATGTTGACCACGGGATGGTCAAATCCTACAATCACATATCCACCATATCCGCCCAGGGAAATCATGCTCTGCGCCCAGACGGTGTCGATGCGTGTCACGAGTTGCCCCAGGACGTGCTGTGTAACGGTGTCGGTATATCCACAGATGCTGCGGTGGCACCTGGCCAGCACGCTATCCACGGGCTCCCCTACCCTGCACACGGGCAAGGTGTTGACGAACTGCCCGGGAGCGGGACGGTATTCATAGACGCGGGTGAGCCAGGGGTGATTGGCCCACAGGGTGAGTGCTGTCATCATGGCCAGCACCACGGTCATCATATTCCTTATTGTTCTCATAATCCTATCTTTAAAAACTGAAAATTCATCTCTCATTGATATTGCTGCCTAAAAAGGCAAAGTGGGCAGGGATGTCGCCCGTGCGCACGTCCCACTTCTTCTTGCCATTCCGGTCAAAGCAGTACAGGCGGCCCGGCGAGACGTAATCCTTGGCGTCGGTGACATAGATGTCCTTGGTAATCGGGTTGACCGCGACACTGTAGGGGATGACGATGTCCTTTTCGGTGCCGTCGGTGATGAAGTTGTCGCTCACGCGCTGGTGGGTGCGGGTGTCGATGATGGCATAGGAGAACTCGTTGCTCATCGACACATAACTCCACTGGGTGCTCACCACGTAGAGCGAGTCGCCGTCGAGCCACAGGCTGCTCACGGGACAGTCGAGGCTGTCAACCAGCTGCTGCTTGCGTGTGTCGTAGGCATAAATCTTGCTGCCCCTGGTATAGTAATCGCCGCGCGACGATACCCAGAGCACGCCGCGATGGTCACTCCTGACGCTCTGCAGGTTGATGGCGATGGGAATGCGGCGCTCCTCCTTGAAAGTGGCCAGGTCAATAACCGACACGGTGTTCTCGTAATTGGGCACCATGTAACCGCCCGAGTTGGCGACATAGATTTTACCCTCGACAATCTCCAGTTCGTCGGGCTGGAAACCCACCAGGCAGGTATCGACGACCTGCATGGTCACGGTGTCGATTTTGGCGACATAGCCGCGCTGCTCGTAGTTGGGGTTAATCTGCACAGGGCCGGCATAGCTGGTCACATAGGCATAACCGCCGTAGAAGCGGATGAAGCGGCAGTTGGGGATATTGATTTGGTATTTCTTCTTGCAGGTGTACTTGTCGAGCACGTCAATCTTGTTGGAGCAGTTGATGACGCAGTACAGGTTGCTGCCGTAGATGCCGATGTCGTTGCCCACGTCACCCATCTCCTTGGGCACGGTCGGGTTGGCATAGGAGAAGATATTGCGGACGTACTCGCCATAGGCGTAGTCATAGTAGTCCAGCGTCGCCTTGTTCCAGCCCATGTTGCCCTCGCACATGAGGTAAAAACCCTGGATGTCAGTAAACTCGGGTTGAGCCACGGCAACGTGCTCGGGCAGGAAGATGGTGACTTCCTCGCGGCAGCCTGACAGGAGCACCGTGAGCCAGAATGTCATCAATAGAACCGTCCCTATTTTACCTATTTTATTCATCAGATGTCGAATTTGAGGATGAGTTTGTAATTGCGGCCCGGCATGGGATAGTTGAGGATGACGTCGTAGTACTGGTTGAAGAGGTTGTTGACCTCGCCCGAGAGTTTCAACGTCGTTTTGCCCAGATGGAAAAGGTAGCCAGCCGACAGGTCATGGGTGTACCAGGGCTGCTCGTGATTCTCGCGGGTGTTGGCGCTGGTGTGGTAACGCTCGCCCACGTAGATGAAGCTGTAGTTCACGTCCAGGTCTTTCCATCCCAGGTGGCCGACGACCGAGCCACTGTGCCAGGGGATGTAGGCCAGCTGTCCCTTGTAGGTGCCGCCATCGCCATTGTCAGCCGGGTTGGTATAGTCCTGAGCCTTCTGGTAGGTGTAGCTCAAGTTGATGTCGAGGATAATGCTGGCAGGCAGTCGCAGCGTGGTGCGTGCACTCACGTCGATGCCTCTAATCTTGACGATGCCCACATTCATCATCATCCATCGGTACTGCCCGGTCCCCTTGGGCACGGCAATAATCTTGTCGGTGATATAGTTGTAGTAGGCATCGGCACTCAGCTTGACACCCGCGAGCACTCCGCGCTCGGTGAGCAGGCGGTAGAGGAAACCCACGTTGTACTGCGTGGCATACTCCGGGTCGAGCGTGATGTTTCCCATATCGGTGTAGTAGAGGTCATTGAACGTGGGCATGCGAAAGATGCGCTTGTAGAATGCCCGCAGATTGAACTCGCGATGCTCCCACGGTTGCCAACTGAGGAATACAGCGGGGGTGACCTTGTTCATGTAGTCGCTGCGCTTGCCCACCACCTGGTTGTTGAAACGTGCCGACGAGCGATCGTTGACCATCGTGTAGAGCAAGCTGCCCTGCGCCTTCAAGCCATGCCAGGAATAGGCCGTGGCTAGAGCGGTGAGCACCGTGTGCCTGATGGGATAGCCGAATCCCTCGATTGTGGCATCAAGGCTGTTCCACTGGTAATCGACCGATAGGTTCACATCCCAGTCGGTAAGGATAGTGTACTTGTTGGCTGTAGAAAGGTAAATCTCGTCCTGCCAGAACTTGTTGTCGATGTACATCAACGTGGTGTCGGGATTGAGGTAATGCAGGTAGTCGCGCGAGTACTTGGCATTGAACATCATCTCGTAGCGGTCGGTGAACCTGCGCTGATAAGCACCCTGGAGGAAGAAGTTACTGTCCCACTGCTGCTGTGCATGTTTCCACACATTGTTCACGATGGCGCCAGGAATGCCCTTGCGGCTGTCATACCAGTAGCCCTTGGCGTGCCACTTGCCGCTGGGCATCACACCGAACAGGGCAGCCTCGACGCGATAGGAATGGACGTCACCATTCTGTCGCACAGCAGTGGTGTCCCATGCCAGCGAACCGTCGCTGTAGTGGCGCATGTAGCGAAAACGGTACTTGCCGGTGGCATAGGTGAACTCACTGTTGAACGACAGGCTCACCGAGCGACTCAACTTGTGCTCCCATCTCACGCTGGGGTTGACGAGCCCAAAGGAGCCCGTCTTGAACGAGACGTTGAGGTTGTCGCGCTTGCCATCCTTGAACTTGGGGCGACGGGTGCGCAGGTAGATGGTACCTGCCGACCCAAAGTCCTTGGCACTCTGGAAGATGTTGCTGCGCTGACCATTATACAGCGAGATGGCCTCGATATTGTCGAGCGAGAATTTGCCCAAATCCACTTGGCCGTTCTGGGCATTGCCGATCTGGATGCCGTCATAGAACACACCCATGTGATTGGTGCCCATCGAGCGGATATCGACCGTCTTGAGACCGCCCACACCGCCATAGTCCTTGAGCTGCACGCCGGCGAAGTATCGCACCGCATCGGCCACCGAGTGGCTGTTGAGTCCCTCGAGTTGCTTGCCGGTGAGTTCCTGGGCGGGAATCACGTCCTCGTAGGGGCGGCGGCCATAGATAATGACGTTCTGGATATACTGCATCGAGTCGAGCCGTCCGTGCCCCACAGCAGCCATGACCGAGTCGGCCTGGTGAGCCAACACACCCTCCTGGGCATCGGCACACAGGAAGCACATGACGGCAAGAAATGCTATGACAATCGTTCTACACATTGCTATTCCGGGTTTCTATGTTAGCGACTTGGCAGGTCTTCTGACTCACCCCAACCCTTTCAACCCACTGTCCTTCCCAAACCAGAGCTCTCGAGGAGCGTCGTGCTCAGTGAACAGGGACGGCATCACATCCAGGGGGTACACAGCAGCACCGTCTGTCCAGGATTCTCACCTGGTTCCCTTTTCACCCGGGCCGAAAGCCCAGGCACCAAATCCAGGTGCAAAGGTACAAAAAAACCTCATGCCATAGTCATGAGGTCGAGAGATTTTATAGGATTAGAGTTGTGAAGACTACTTGGGGATGAGGTGCCTATAGAAATAGACCTGCATGACGCAGTAGAGGATTGACCTCAAGCAGTTGACCACTCCGCGTCCCTCAGTATAAAACAGATGGTGGCGATACTTGATGTGATAGAGGCACAGGTGGAGCAGATTGAGCAAGCCAGATCGTCCCTCGAGTGCCGCCATGGCAGTAACGTCCTCATAGGTCTCGCCTTGTGCGCTGATGCCGCGCAGCAATCGGTATCGCCGCTGGAAATAGTCATGGAGGTAAGGCCTGATTTCCCGGTAATGCCGCAATGACCACAACAGGGTGTACAATCCGTTTCCCATCGATGGCCGGCTGTGCTTGTCGGCCTGATAGAAAGTCGCGGCACCATCATATCGACGCTGGTGAACGAGCACCTCATCGACAAGGACGATGCTGTCGTTGGCCGCGGCGGCGAGCGATAGGAACACGTCGTAATAGAGCTTGCCCACCGACGATTGCTCTGGTATCATGTCGAGCAACCGGCGATTGATGAGCATGGTGTGGCCGGGAATGGAACTGTACAACATGCGAGGCAGGTCATAGTTGGGCGTGCGAGGGTCATAATTGACTGGCGAGCCATCGGTAGAGAAAGGCTTGCTGCGGCATGTACACAGCAGCTTGTCACCGATAGCCTCAACCTGTTTCTCGATTTTGTTGTCTTCCCAGATGTCATCCTGGTCACAAATGGCAATCAGTTCACCGGTGGACTTCCTGAGGGCACTGAAGAAGTTGTTGTTCACGCCATGATCACCCTGATTGTGCAGCAGCTTGATGATGGGATTGCTTGCCGCATATTCCTCAAGCAGAGCCACAGTGCCATCGGTGGAGCCATCATCCTGGACGATCAATTCGACGATAGGATAGGTCTGTGACAACAGTGAATCCATCTGCTCGCGCAGATACCGCTCACCATTGTAGGTACACATCACTATTGAAACGCGTTTATCTTGCATATCGCCAGTAAAAAAAATCCCTTTTCTCCCGCATTGCCATCCAGCGCCATCGTCGGCTGTGCAGCGCATCAGCAGGGAGGTTGAGCAAAGTTACTCCATTATTCTAAATCGTGAGGAAAAAACAAATTACATTTTTATTAATATTCAACGAACTGCAACAAAAAAAACACCAACGCACTTCACAGCGGGCTGGTGTTCCAATAAACAAATTAACTATGGAAAATATTTCTGTTTTTATTTCTCAGTTAGTTCATTTATATGTAATTACATTTAATTGTTATTATCATTCAATGCCGGTATTCAATGAATCAATCATTGATTCCAGCCATTTCACGCTCTTGACGAGCCTGCTCGGCAAGAGCCATCTCGTTCTTGTCGCCGACCACGAGGGTCTGGTATTCACGCAGACCAGTACCAGCGGGAATGAGGTGACCGCAGATGACGTTCTCCTTCATGCCCTCGAGGTAATCGATGCGGCCATTGATAGCGGCCTCGTTGAGAACCTTGGTGGTCTCCTGGAACGATGCTGCCGACATGAAACTGCTGGTCTGCAAGGCGGCACGCGTGATACCCAGGAGAATCTGCTCACTGGTTGCGGGAACCGCGTCACGCACGACGACTAGCTTCATGTCGCGGCGTTTGAGCGAGGAATTGATGTCACGCAGCTTGCGGGCGGTAATGATCTGTCCATTCTGGACCTCATCGCTCTCGCCACAGTTAGTGACGATCTTCTTGCCCCAGATGCGGTCATTCTCTTCCATGAAGTCGCGCTTGTCGACTGTCTGCTCCTCGAGGAATCGGGTGTCGCCCGGATCGATGATGCGCACCTTGCGCATCATCTGGCGCACGATGACCTCGAAGTGCTTGTCGTTGATCTTCACACCCTGGGTGCGGTACACGTCCTGAACCTCGTTAACGATATAGTCCTGAACGGCCGTGGGACCCTTGATGCGCAGGATGTCGGCGGGCGTTACGGCACCGTCGGACAGCGGAGTGCCGGCGCGCACAAAGTCGTTCTCCTGAACCAGGATCTGCTTGGACAGCGGCACGAGGTATTTCTTCTCCTCGCCCAGGCGGTTCTTAACCGTGATCTCACGGTTACCGCGCTTGATGCGTCCAAATGATACCTCACCGTCGATCTCGCTCACGATAGCGGGGTTGGACGGGTTGCGTGCCTCAAAGAGCTCGGTGACACGAGGCAGACCACCAGTGATATCACCAGCACCTCCCGAGAACGAACGCGGAATCTTCACAAACACCTCGCCGGCTGTGATTTCCTCACCATCCTTCTTCATCAGGTGTGCACGCACGGGCAGAGAGTAGGACTTGATAATGTTGCCGTCGGCGTCGATAATCTCGGCCTCGGGGATGCGGTTGTGGTCCTTGGTCTCAATGATGAAGATTTCGGCATTGCCCGAGATTTCATCATACTCCTCGCGGTAGGTCACACCCTCAATCAGGTTCTTGAATCGCAGGGTTCCCTCAACCTCGCTGACGATAACAGCGTTGAAAGCGTCCCACTCACAGATCTTGTCACCCGACGAAACTGTGTCGCCAGGCTTGAAGAACAGCTTGGAACCGTACTCGATGGGAGCATGAGTGAGGACCATGTTGGTGTTGGGATCCTTGATCTGCATCTCGGCCATACGACCTACAACGATGTCCACGCCATCCTTATCCTTAACGGTGCGCAGGTCTTCAATCTCGATGCGACCGTTATACTTAGAGGTAATGTTGGATACAGCCGATGCGTTACTTGCCACACCACCAGCGTGGAAGGTACGCAGGGTGAGCTGTGTACCAGGCTCACCAATCGACTGGGCTGCAATCACGCCGACAGCCTCGCCCTTTTGCACCATGCGGTGGGATGCCAGGTTGCGTCCATAGCACTTGGCGCACACGCCACGCTTGGCCTCGCAGGTGAGGACTGAACGAATCTCGACCGACTCGATGGGCGATTCATCGATGCGCTTGGCAGCGGCATCGTTGATTTCCTCACCGCTCTGGACGATGATCTCGCCCGTGGTGGGATCGACCACATCGTGAACCGAGACACGACCCAGGATGCGCTCACCCAGAGTGGCAACGACCCGGTCGCCCTGTCGCACCTCGCGGCAAACGAGTCCGCGCAGCGTGCCACAGTCCTCCTCGTTGATGATCACGTCGTGAGCCACGTCAACCAGACGACGAGTCAGGTAACCAGCGTCGGCGGTCTTCAATGCGGTATCGGCAAGACCCTTGCGGGCACCGTGGGTCGAGATGAAGTACTCGAGCACCGACAGACCCTCCTTGAAGTTTGCAAGGATGGGGTTCTCGATGATCTGGTGACCACCCTCAACACCTGACTTCTGCGGCTTGGCCATCAGACCACGCATACCCGAGAGCTGACGAATCTGGTCCTTAGAACCACGAGCACCAGAGTCAAGCATCATGAATACCGAGTTGAAGCCCTGCTTGTCGGCAGTAATCTGCTTCATGAGCTCGTTGGTGAGTTCGGTATTGACGTTGGTCCAGATGTCAATCACCTGGTTGTAACGCTCGTTGTCGGTGATGGCACCCATGTCATAGTCCATCTTGATCTGCTCGGCACGGGCGTCACCCTCGGCGATAATCTCAGCCTTGCGGTCGGGGATGAGCACGTCGTTGAGGTTAAACGACAAGCCACCCTTGAATGCCATGTAGTAACCCATATTCTTGACATCGTCCAGGAACTGAGCCGAACGCGGCACACCGCAGCTGCGAATCACGCGGGTGATGATATTGCGCAGTGATTTCTTGGAAATCAGCTCGTTAACATAACCGATCTCGTAGGGGACGGTGTTGTTGAAGATGATGCGTCCCACCGAGGTGTCCTCGACAAGCTTCTGCTCATGCTCTCCCTTGTCGTTGACCACGTCAACCATGACGCTGATGATGGCGTGCATGGCCACCTTGCCCTCGTTATAGGCCACCAGAGCCTCCTCGGGACCGTAGAACTTGAGCCCCTCGCCCTTGTCGCCCTTGCGCAGCTTGGTGATATAATAGAGACCGAGTACCATGTCCTGAGAAGGAACGGTGACGGGGTCGCCATTGGCAGGATTGAGGATGTTGTGCGGCTCGAGCATCAGCATTTGAGCCTCAACGACAGCCTCGTTGCCCAGCGGGAGATGAACGGCCATCTGGTCACCGTCAAAGTCGGCGTTGAATGCCGTACATGCCAGGGGGTGCAGCTGGATGGCCTTACCCTCGATGAGCTTGGGCTGGAAGGCCTGGATACCCAGGCGGTGCAGTGTCGGGGCACGGTTCAAGAGTACGGGATGACCCTTCATCACGTTCTCCAGGATGTCCCACACGACGGGTTCCTTGCGGTCCACAATCTTCTTGGCGCTCTTCACCGTCTTGACGATGCCGCGCTCAATGAGCTTGCGGATGACGAAGGGCTTGTAAAGCTCGGCGGCCATATCCTTGGGGATACCGCACTCGCCCATCTTGAGCTCAGGACCCACGACGATAACCGAGCGGGCTGAATAGTCCACACGTTTACCGAGCAGGTTTTGACGGAAACGTCCCTGTTTGCCCTTGAGGCTATCGCTCAGGGACTTGAGAGGACGGTTGGAATCGCTCTTGACGGCACTGGACTTGCGCGAGTTGTCGAGCAGCGAGTCGACGGCCTCTTGAAGCATGCGCTTCTCGTTGCGCATGATGACCTCGGGGGCCTTGATCTCGATGAGTCGTTTCAAGCGCGTGTTGCGGATGATGACGCGGCGGTACAGGTCGTTGACGTCGCTGGTGGCAAATCGTCCACCATCCAGTGGAATCAAGGGGCGCAACTCGGGCGGAATCACGGGGATAACCTTGAGGATCATCCACTCGGGACGGTTCATGCCCTTGCTGGCACGGAACGATTCCACGACCTGGAGGCGCTTGAGAGCCTCGGTCTTGCGCTGCTGGGAGTTCTCCTTATATGCCCTGTCGCGCAGGGTATTGGCCAGCGAGTCGAGGTCAAGCTCAGCGAGCAGGTCATAGATGGCCTCGGCACCCATCTTGGCAATGAACTTGTCGGGGTTGTCGTTCTCCAGGGCCTGGTTATCCTTGGGGAGCTTCTCCATGATGGCAACGTACTCGTCCTCGGTGAGGAGGTCATACTTTTGCAGTTCACGGCTCTCGGTACCATTCTCGTACTTCACGCCAGCGGGATTGATGACGACATAACGCTCATAGTAGATGATCATGTCGAGCTTCTTGGTGGGAATACCCAGCAGATAACCGATCTTGTTGGGCAGCGAGCGGAAGTACCAGATGTGTGCGACGGGTACAACGAGCTCGATGTGACCGCTGCGCTCGCGGCGCACCTTCTTCTCGGTGACCTCTACACCGCAATGGTCGCACACGATGCCCTTGTAGCGGATGCGCTTGTATTTACCGCAATGGCACTCATAGTCCTTGACCGGGCCAAAGATGCGCTCACAGAACAAGCCATCACGCTCGGGCTTGTAGGTGCGATAGTTGATGGTCTCGGGCTTGAGGACCTCACCATGTGAATTTTCCAGGATCTCGTCGGGCGAAGCCAGACTGATTGAAATCTTGGTGAAATTATTCTTTATCTTGGTATCTTTCTTGAAAGCCATAATGAAAGCGGTATTAATCAAGTTTCACATTCAGACACAGTCCACGCAACTCGTGCAGCAGCACGTTAAGCGACTCGGGGATGCCAGGAGTGGGCATTGCATCGCCCTTGACGATGGCTTCGTAGGCCTTGCTGCGGCCCACGACGTCATCACTCTTGACCGTGAGGATTTCCTGAAGGACATGGCTGGCGCCAAAGGCCTCCAGAGCCCAAACCTCCATCTCTCCGAAACGCTGACCACCAAACTGGGCTTTACCTCCCAGTGGCTGCTGGGTGATGAGGCTGTACGGGCCAATCGAGCGGGCGTGCATCTTGTCCTCGACCATGTGACCGAGTTTCAAGAAGTAGGTCACGCCGACAGTAGCCTTCTGGTCGAAGGGTTCGCCGGTAGCACCGTCATAGAGCTGAGTCGTTCCGGCACGCGGCAGACCAGCCTTGTCGGTCCACTCGTTGAGGTCATCCAGGGTGCAACCGTCAAAGATCGGGGTAGCAAACTTCACGTCAAGTTCACGACCAGCCCAACCCAGAACGGCCTCGAAGATCTGACCCAGGTTCATGCGCGAGGGCACACCCAGGGGGTTCAACACGAGGTCAACGGGAGTACCGTCGGCGAGGAAAGGCATATCCTCCTGACGCACAACGCGTGAAACGATACCCTTGTTGCCGTGGCGACCTGCCATCTTGTCACCGACGCTGATCTTGCGCTTCTTGGCAATATAGACCTTGGCCAGCTGCATGATGCCCGAGGGCAGCTCGTCACCGATGCTGATGTCAAGCTTCTTGCGCTTGAGCTCGGCCTCAAATGCCTTGCTCTTGTGCAGGTAGTTCATGACGGTGGCACGGATGAGCTCGTTGCGATGGTTGTCGGCGGTCCAACGGCTCAGGTTGATGCTGTCAAAGTTCTCGATGCCCATGATGAGTTCACGGGTGAACTTCTCGCCCTTGGGGACGACTTCCTCGTCCATATAGTTCTTCACGCCCTGCGAGATGCGGCCCTCGGTGAGTGCGTTCAGCTTCTCAATGAGAATGCCGCGCAACTCCTCCTGATGTGCTGCATACTCGTTGTCGAGCGCCTCAATTTCAGGATCAACGCCACGGGTGCGTTTCTTCACGGCACGGGCAAACAGTCGAGTGCCGATGACAACGCCCTTGAGCGACGGGTTGGCCTTGAGAGATGCGTCCTTGACGTCGCCAGCCTTGTCACCAAAGATGGCCCTCAGGAGCTTCTCCTCGGGGGTGGGATCGCTTTCACCCTTGGGGGTGATCTTACCGATAAGGATGTCACCAGGGATGACATGTGCACCGACGCGGATGATTCCACGCTCGTCGAGATCCTTGGTAGCGTCCTCGCTCACGTTGGGAATATCATTGGTCAGTTCCTCCATGCCACGCTTGGTCTCGCGCACCTCGAGGGTGTACTCGTCCACATGGACACTGGTGAGGATGTCCTCACGCACGAGTCGCTCGTTGATCACGATAGCGTCCTCATAGTTGTAACCCTTCCAGGGCATGTAGGCCACCTTGAGGTTACGACCCAGTGCGAGCTCGCCGTCTTGAGTGGAATATCCCTCGGTGAGGATCTGCCCCTTGATGACACGGTCACCGGCGTTGCAGATGGGCCTGAGGTCGATGGTCGTGCTCTGGTTGGTCTTGCGGAACTTGGGCAGCTTGTACTCCTTGACAGCACTGTCAAATGATACAAACTCCTCATCCTCGGTGCGGTCATAGCGGATGCGAATCACGCTAGCGTCCACAAATTCCACAACGCCGTCGCCCTCGGCCTGCAGCTGCGTGCGGCTGTCATAGGCCATGCGCTGCTCGATACCGGTTCCCACGATGGGTGCCTCGCTGCGCAACAATGGCACAGCCTGGCGCATCATGTTAGCGCCCATCAAGGCACGGTTAGCATCATCGTGCTCCAGGAAGGGGATCAACGCTGCAGCGATCGAGGCGATCTGTTGCGGCGAGACGTCCATGAGTTCTACCTCTTCAGGAGCCACAACGGGGAAGTCGGCGTTCTTGCGAGCCTTGACACGGTCACGCACAAAGGTACCGTCCTCGTTCAAGGGGGCGTTACCCTGGGCGATGATGCGGTCTTCCTCGTCCTCGGCGGTGAGGTAAACAATCTCATCGTTGTTCTGGTTTACCTTGCTGTTCTCGACCTTGCGGTAAGGTGTCTCAATGAAGCCCAGGTTGTTGATCTTGGCATAGACGCACAGCGAAGAAATCAGACCGATGTTGGGACCCTCAGGGGTCTCGATGGGGCACAGGCGTCCATAGTGAGTATAGTGAACGTCACGCACCTCAAATCCGGCACGCTCACGCGAGAGTCCACCAGGACCCAGGGCGCTCATGCGGCGCTTGTGAGTGATCTCGGCCAGGGGATTGGTCTGGTCCATGAACTGTGAGAGCGCGTTGGTGCCAAAGAAGGTGTTGATCACGCTCGAGATGGTCTTGGCATTGATCAGGTCGATGGGAGCGAACTGCTCGGTGTCGCGCACATTCATGCGCTCACGGATGGTGCGTGCCATACGCGCCAGTCCCACACCGAACTGGTTATACAACTGCTCACCCACCGTGCGAACACGACGGTTGCTCAAGTGGTCAATATCATCCACATCCTGCTTGCTGTTGATCAGACCGATGAGATACTTAATGATCTCGATGATGTCCTCCTTGGTCAAGACACGCTTGTCGGGATCGGTGTCCAGTCCCAACTTGGTGTTGATGCGGAAACGTCCCACCTCACCCAGGTCATATCGCTTCTCGCTGAAGAAGAGGTTGGTGATGACCTCACGTGCGGTGTTGTCATCAGGCGGCTCGGCGTTGCGCAGCTGGCGGTAGATGAAATTGACCGCCTCCTTGCCGCTGTTACAGGTATCCTTGTTGAGGGTGTTGAAGATGATCTGGTAATCACCCGTGTTCACATCCTCGCGATGCAACAGGATAGTCGAGACACCCGACTCGAGCACCTCGGCAATGTTTTCCTCTTCAAGCACCGTGTCACGGTCGATGATGACATCGTTGCGCTCGATGCTTACCACCTCGCCCGTATCCTCATCAACAAAGTCCTCGCTCCATGAGCGCAGCACGCGGGCAGCGAGTTTGCGACCCACGGCCTTCTTGAGGTTGGTCTTGTTGACCTTGATCTCCTCGGCGAGACCAAACATCTGGATGATGTCATTGTCTGTTTCCAGTCCGATGGCACGCAGCAGCGTGGTCACCGGTAATTTCTTCTTACGGTCGATGTAAGCATACATCACGTTATTGATGTCGGTAGCAAACTCAATCCACGATCCGCGGAAGGGGATGATGCGTGCCGAATATAACTTGGTGCCGTTGGCATGCAAGCTCTGTCCGAAGAACACACCAGGAGAGCGGTGAAGCTGAGAAACCACAACGCGCTCAGCACCATTGATGACAAATGTGCCCTTCTGGGTCATATAAGGGATGGAACCCAGGTAAACGTCCTGAATCTCGGTTGGGAAATTGTGGTCAGGGTCGGTGCAATAGAGCTTGAGTTTGGCCTTGAGAGGCACACTATAAGTCAAACCGATGTCCAGGCACTCGTCGATGGAATACCGCGGAGGATCGATGTAGTAGTCTAGGAACTCGAGCTTAAAGTTATTGCGGGTGTCCTCGATGGGGAAATTCTCGGAGAACACTTTATAAAGACCCTCGTTCTTACGTTTCTCGGTAGGGGTATCCAGTTGCAGGAAATCGCGGAATGACTGTAACTGCACATCGAGGAAATCAGGATAGGGATAGGGGTTCCTCACTCGTGCAAAGTTTACTCTTTCTTTTTTTGAAGCAGACATTGACAATGAATTTTGTGACTCAAATGAGATTGTGTTGATAATCGAAATAATAGTCTGTTCTATCTAATGCTTACAGTCCATGCTGTGAAGCAGAAAAGCATGAAACAGCTTGATCGTCAGCATCATCAATAACAGCAAGCCGCCAAGCAGGGTTGCCGCCGAGCGGCTTGCTGCGATGAATCATTTTGCGCAGGTCAAAATTGACACAAAAAGGTTAAGAACCCACTCGCAGTGGCGATTCTTAACCTAAACACCCGTTAACAGGTGCTATTATTTCAGCTCAATCTCAGCACCCAGGCCTTCGATCTCAGCCTTGAGAGCCTCGGCCTCGTCCTTGCTTGCGCCCTCCTTGAGGGTTGCGGGAGCCTTGTCAACGAGATCCTTAGCGTCCTTCAGACCAAGGCTAAGGAGTTCCTTTACCTTCTTGATCACCTGGAGCTTCTGAGCACCAGCGGCCTTGAGGACAACGTCAAACGAGGTCTTCTCCTCGGCCTCGGCGGCGGCGCCAGCGGCGGGACCAGCGGCAACAGCAACAGCAGCAGCTGCGGGCTCAATGCCGTATTCGTCTTTCAAAATCTGAGCGAGTTCGTTAACTTCCTTTACGGTAAGGTTGACTAACTGTTCTGCAAAAGCTTTCAAATCTGCCATAATAGTATGGATTTAAAATTGTTTGTTTTTAATTTTGTTTAGTTTTCTTTTTTGGATAAGGTTTCCAGGACTCCGTGGAGCTTATTACCACCCGACTGGAGAGCACTGATAACGTTCTTGGCCGGCGACTGCAGCAGAGCCACAACATCGGCGATGAGCTCGTTCTTGCTCTTGATGGCCACGAGGGTGTCGAGATTCTGCTCGCCCACATAGACGGTCTCCTCGACATAAGCAGCCTTGAACGCGGGAATGGTTTCCTTTTTACCGCGGAATTCCTTGATGAGTTTAGCGGGCGCGTTACCCGTGTCGCTGAGCAACAGGGTCGTGGGGCCAGCCAGGGAGTCATACAGGCCACTATAATCGATGTCACAAGCATCCATGGCCTTCTTCAACAGGGTGTTCTTGACAACCATCATCTTGATGCCAGCCTTGAACGCTGCACGACGCAGGTCCACGGTCTTCTCGGCATTGAGGGATGTGGTGTTAGCCAGATAAACGACACTATACTTGTCAAGAGTTTCCTTGATCTTGTCGATCATTAAGGTTTTATCTTCCTTCTTCATTTTGATAATTCAATTTAAATGTTTAAGCCTCAATCGACTTGGGATCAACCTTGATGCCCTTGCTCATGGTGCTTGAAAGATAAATGCTCTTGATGTACGTACCCTTGGCAGCGGCGGGTTTCAGCTTGATGAGCGTGTTGATGAACGCAGCAGCGTTATCGCGGATCTGCTCGGGGCTGAACGATACCTTACCAATGGAGGTGTGTACAATACCACCCTTATCGACCTTGAAGTCGATCTTACCTTGTTTCACTTCTTTCACAGCCTTAGCCACGTCGGGAGTCACGGTACCGCTCTTGGGGTTGGGCATCAAGCCGCGGGGGCCCAGGATGCGACCCAGAGGACCTACCTTACCCATGATCTGGGGCTGAGTGATAATCACATCAATGTCAGTCCATCCGCCCTTAATCTTGTCGATGTACTCGTCAAGACCGACATATTCTGCTCCGGCTTCCTTAGCAGCGGCTTCAGCCTCCGGTCCACACAGAACCAGGACGCGAACCTGCTTGCCAGTGCCATGAGGCAGCGAGACAACGCCACGAACCATCTGGTTGGCCTTACGAGGGTCCACACCAAGACGTACGTCGATATCAGTTGAAGCGTCAAACTTGGTGAAAGTGATTTCCTTAACCAATGCTGCAGCTTCCTCAAGGGTATAAGCTTTCCCCGTTTCAACCTTCGCGTTGTACAACTTCTGATTTTTCGTTAATTTACTCATAATCAATAAAGTTTTTAAACGTTCTCAGGGAATTGACCCTTTACAGTGATACCCATACTTCTTGCTGTTCCGGCCACCATACGCATAGCCGAGGCTAATGTAAAACAGTTCAAATCAGGCATTTTGTCTTCGGCAATCTCCTTCACCTGATCCCAGGTCACCGATGCCACCTTAACGCGGTTGGGTTCTCCCGAACCACCTTTAACCTTGGCAGCCTCAAGCAACTGTACGGGCACGGGCGAGGTCTTGACGATGAAGTCAAAGCTCTTGTCGGCGTAGTAAGAGATCACTACGGGCAACACCTTGCCGGCCTTAGCCTGGGTGCGGGCGTTGAATTGCTTGCAAAAATCCATGATGTTGATACCCTTAGAACCCAGAGCGGGACCTACGGGAGGAGAGGGGTTTGCAGCCCCACCCTTAATCTGCAATTTGATCTGTCCAGCAATTTCTTTAGCCATTGTACAAATTCAATTTAATATGGATTAAAAAAAACATTGCAAGTGCGCTGCGGTTGCGTAACACCGACCGCATCATCACTCACGTTCGACTTGCGAATTATCCAACTTGAGCGGTGTCTCTCGTCCAAACACTTTCACCATGACCGTGAGCTCGCGCTTCTCCTGGTTGATCTCCTTGATCTCACCAATGAAGCCGCTGAAGGGGCCAAAGTTGACCTTAACCGACTCGCCAATGACATAGTCGTTGACAGCATCGGCAGCCTCCATCTCGCGGGCCTCGGCCTGACCAAGCATCGTCAGGATCTGCTGCTCGGGCACGGGTTCGGGACGACGGTCCCCCTCGCGCGAGCGCACAAAGTTCACGACGTTGGTCGTGTCTTGCAGCGTCACCTCAATGTCGGGAGTGAGCTCGAGCTTAACGAACACGTATCCCGAGAACATGGTCTTCTCCTTGAGGACCTTCTTCCCGGCACGCGTTGTATAAACCTTCTCGGTGGGAACCAGGATTTGAGAGATGTTCTCGGCAAACACAGGATTGTTCTTCCTGTATCCCTCGATCATTTCCTTCACCTTCATCTCCTTGCCCGAGATGGTACGCAGGATGTACCACTGATGCTTACCTTGAGACATAGTTGTGACTAGTGCTGTGACAGTTTGTTAAGATACTTTGTTGATTGAAACACACCGCACTCAAGAGTGCGTACTGGGGAGTGGCGGCAATCAGGCAGCCACGCCGTACACCAGATGCATCACACCATTGATGCACCAATCAATTACCCAAATGACCAGGGCCGCGATGATGGAAGCAACCATCACGATAATGGTACTATTGGCCAGTTCACTCTTAGTAGGCCAAGAAACCTTATGAACGAGTTCGTTATAAGATTCCTTGATATCCGTAAGCCTGTTATTAAAAAACTTCTTCATTTGTTTATTATCTTTCTTCTTGCACGGGAAGTAAGGCTCGAACTCACGACCTACGGTTTTGGAGACCGTCGCTCTACCAACTGAGCTATTCCCGTATTTAAAAGGGTCCGACCGGCTTACAGCCGGACCCTTTTGATTTTTGTTTATGCCCGTCAGGCTCCTTGCGGCGCCCTCAGGCCAGTTGATGACTAAAAAGGATTAGTCCTCGATGATGCCAGTGATCTGACCTGAACCTACGGTGCGGCCACCCTCGCGGATAGCGAAACGCAGACCTTCGCTGCAAGCAACCGGGGTGATCAGCTTGACGTCGATCTCGACGTTGTCACCAGGCATTACCATCTCGACACCAGCGGGGAGCATGATCTCACCGGTTACATCCAGGGTGCGGATGTAGAACTGGGGACGATAGTGGTTGTGGAACGGGGTGTGGCGACCGCCCTCTTCCTTCTTCAGGACGTAGATAGAAGCCTTGAAGTGGTCGTGGGGTTTGATAACACCCGGGTGGCAGATAACCATACCACGCTTGATAGTCTTATAGTCAATACCGCGGAGCAGCAGACCAACGTTGTCACCAGCCTCACCCTCATCGAGGATCTTGCGGAACATCTCAACGCCGGTAACTACCGACTTCATCTCGGCACCCAGACCCATGATCTGAACCTCATCGCTCACCTTAACGACACCAGTCTCGATACGACCAGTAGCAACGGTGCCACGGCCAGTGATTGAGAAGACGTCCTCGATAGGCATCAAGAAGGGCTTGTCACGATCACGCGGGGGCAGGGGAATCCACTCGTCAACAGCGTTCATCAGTTCACGAACGGTGTCTTCCCACTTGGGATCACCCTGGAGTGCACCAAGAGCAGAACCGCGGATGATGGGGGTGTTCTCACCGTCGAACTCATACTCAGAGAGGAGGTCACGAACGTCCATCTCAACGAGCTCGATCATCTCTTCGTCAACGTCGGGAGAGTCACACTTGTTCAAGAAGATAACCAGACGGGGAACGTTCACCTGACGGGCGAGCAGGATGTGCTCGCGGGTCTGCGGCATCACACCGTCGGTAGCAGCAACAACTACGATAGCACCGTCCATCTGAGCGGCACCAGTAACCATGTTCTTTACATAGTCAGCGTGGCCCGGGCAGTCAACGTGAGCATAGTGACGATTCTTGGTCTCATACTCAACGTGAGCGGTGTTGATAGTGATACCGCGCTCCTTCTCCTCAGGTGCATTGTCGATCGAGTCAAACGAACGTACATTGTCGCCAGAGATATCACCGTCCTTTGCAAGCACGGTGGTGATAGCTGCGGTCAAGGTAGTTTTACCGTGGTCAACGTGACCGATGGTACCGATGTTAACATGCGGTTTTGTTCTTTCAAAATGCTCTTTTGCCATAACTGTAAGTTGTTATTGAAAATTGAATGATAATAATATTCTTGTTGTTAGTGTTAATTGCGTAAATTACTCCACCCCCTATGATAACTTAACCCGCAATCAATGAGAGGCGAAGCATATTTACATCTGTGAGCCGATGGCGGGATTTGAACCCGCGACCTCTTCCTTACCAAGGAAGTGCTCTACCCCTGAGCTACATAGGCAATACTTTTTGTTCTTGAGCGGAAGACGGGGCTCAAACCCGCGGCCCTCAGCTTGGAAGGCTGATGCTCTATCAACTGAGCTACTTCCGCAAAACAAGTGGGTAGAGATGGATTCGAACCACCGAAGCGATGACGCAGCAGATTTACAGTCTGCCCCATTTGGCCACTCTGGAATCTACCCATTGTGTTATGTTCCTTGAGCCTCTTGTCGGATTCGAACCAAC
>Ga0247611_10003779_pt1 | contig 21935 bp, 29 predicted proteins | sample 177DNAGHGhighgp2_FD_192422 | JGI IMG/M metagenome (GOLD analysis project Ga0247611, IMG submission 192422) | Sheep rumen microbial communities from Palmerston North, Manawatu-Wanganui, New Zealand - 1770 DNA GHGhigh gp2 | ecosystem: Host-associated > Mammals > Digestive system > Stomach > Rumen... | reverse complement strand
TTTGACTATTTCTAGAAGTCTAGAGCTGAAGAAATGAAGGAGGTGAGGGATAGAGAGCTAGCTGTAAAAAAAGAAGACAGGAAGGCTTATTATGAAATGGTTCGTAAAAGAAAAGAAGAAGCGGAAGAGCGATTCAAGAAAAACGGACACAGAAGATACTAATTAGATAAAACGTTATAATATGATATTACATTTAAACTTAACAGAAGACCACTTGAAACTTGTGAGGTTTTTAAATGTGGAAGACAAAGACGATGATTTTCTCAAAATTAATAAGAAAGTCATGTTAACAATGCAAACTCATATATTGGATGATGTTGCAATGATTCTAGGATTGAGAGATAAGGCAATAAAGAACACAGAAGAGGATGCAGATGGAGCAGCATATCCAGATGATGTGGAGAAATATATGCTTGACACCTATAAATATGTGTCTGATAATCTATATCTAATTGAAACCCTTTTACACCAAAAAGTGTTTGAAGGAATAAAGCCGAATACCGAATATAAAGCGAAAGATTCAGACCTTATATGGGAAGAAGTAAAAGATTAACAAAAATTAAGAAGAAAAATTTGGCTATGTCAGAAAAAAATCGTATCTTTGCATCCGATGACGATGAGCCAACAGCATTGGCAGTCGATAGTGGGAAACCCATTCCGACATTAACTGGGGAATCAGCACGTATATTTCTTGAACGTGCTGCAAAAGTGGAGGAAGAGGCTAAAAAGCGTATGAATGAGCCTCCTACGTTGGAATCATTACAGCGTGAACTCACGTTTCAGAAGTTTTTTCTTGATAGTGAAGAAAGACAGCTTCAAGAAAGAAAAGAAAAGATAAAAGATTTAGAAAATAAAATAAAGGATTTAGAACGACAGATAGATGGCAAAAGCTAAGAAAAACGATTTTTCTTCAAAGTTTCGTGTAAATGACGAAATTAGAGTTGGCGGTAACGTCAGAATTGTAGGAGAAGGTATCGAGAGTAAGGTTGTAACTATGTCTGAGGCACGTAAGATTGCTGAAGATATGGAGCTTGACCTTGTGGAGATTCAAGGAAAATCAGATGTTCCTATTGTAAGGGTGTGTAACTACGAAAAGATGCTCTATGAGTTGAAAAAAGCTGCAAAGAAAAACAAGCAGCAAGTTAAACCACTCAAGGAGATACAGCTCAGTGTGAATATTGCAAAGCATGATTTGGAAACCAAAGCAAATAATGCTAAGAGATTCATTGAGGATGGTAGCCGCGTGCGAGTCACGCTTGCAATGAAGGGAAGAGAGCTATCTAGAAGGGAGGACAACAAGAAGTCTATCTTGGAGTTCATTGTTATGATGGATGATGTTGCAGTACCAGAGTCAACCCCAAAAGACGAAGGTAATAAGACCGTTGTTATCCTCAAGAAAAGGTCATAATTTAGTGTTTAACGAATAAAATAGACAATTAATGGGATTTGTAATAAATCTAAAAGCAGAAACTGGACTTGTAGACCGTTCAGAAAATACAACGAGATTCTACAAAGACATTAAAAATTACAAGCCTTTCGATAAGGACGAAGAGATTGAGTGGTTCACCAAGCTTAAAGAAGCTAAAGAGAACATGAAGCGACTTGAGAAATCGCTAGATAGGGAATCATATGTAAAAGCATGTCGTGACTACGAAAAGGTTAGGGAGTTTATCATCCTTAGTAATCAGAGATTGATTATTGCAGCAGCAAAGAACTATTCAACCACAGATACACTTACCGATTATATTGACGAGATTAATTTTGGTCTCATTGAGGCAATTGATAAGTATGATGTATCAAAGGGTGTAAAGTTTGCTAGCTATGCAATGTGGTATATAATTCGTGCCATTAACGCCTATAAGTATGGTGATGCAGAAATGGTACAGAAGAGTAACCTTTATAAGACGTTCCATGTAATGTCAAAAGCCAAAAACAAGTTCATGCAAGAGAATGAGCGTGAGCCAAGCACTGACGAACTTCTTGAGATATTGAATGATGTGTACGGCAAAGACATTAAAGACAAAAACGATTTGCTCGACCTTAATTACGCAAGTATTGATGTTGATGTAAGTGGTGATGATGACAACTATAGCGGTAGTGACGTTGTTAGTTATAACCGTGCAAGTGCATCGTATAATGAATATGAAAAAACTGAGACAAACGAGTTTAACTCAAAGCTCATTTCCTCTTTGTTAGTAGTGCTTTCTCCAAGAGAACAGCAGATTATCAAGATGCGCTTTGGTCTTTATGAGGACAATGGTCTTCATCGTGAGTATGAATTGAATGAAATTGCTGAGATTCTAGGTCTTACCTCAGAACGTGTAAGACAGTTGGAGTTAGGGGCAATGAAAACTCTTAGGGAAGAGTACGAGAATCGACTTTCAGAGTTGTAAGCATAAAAAAGGGTGGTGAAAACACTACCCTTTATTTAACTGCTATTCTACCTCTTGAAATCATTCTTTCGATTTTTGAAGCAACGTCTTTAGTCATTGGGCGTTCATGATTCAAAATCTTACGAAGCTGTGATTGAGCACCTTCTTCTGTGTGGTCTGGGAATATACTTCTTGCCACAGCAGCAATGTCAGTGTTCTCTTGGTCTACAGTGTCAGTGATTGAATCAGTGTCGCCTTTAGCCAATTTCCTATGTTTTCTTTCATAGTCATTATAGTCATAATAGACTTTACCACCACCTTTGATTCTACGCAACTTCTTAGTACCTTTCTTAGCTTTTTCAGCTTTCTTCTTGAGTTTTCTCTCTTTTCTCAAGTCATCTTGTGATAGGTTGGATTTATTTTTAAATGCTTTTAGCAAGCTTTTAATATCATCAAGTGTACCATCAGAAATGATAGACTCATTAACAAAGTTATCTATAGTTTCTTGAATAATATTATCAATTTTCTTCATATGAATTAAGTTTTATAACGTTATCTACTATAAATATCAATTTTTTTATAAAAAAACGTTAAAATATTTGGATATTCCAATTTTTTTTCATATCTTTGCAGAGTTGAAACGAAGAATAAAAAAATAAACTAGATATTATGAATACAAAGACAGCGACAAAGACAAACGCATTTCTCAGTGCAGTAGGTTTCAAGGCAACAACTTTGACTGAGAATGGTGCAGTGACAAACGTATCAACTGGCAGTGCAATCGTTGACCAGTTTGGTAAGGCTGGTAACTTCAGAGGTCGTCCAATTGAAGAGGTCTTTGCAGACCAAGCTCAGATTTGGGGTGAGAATCCAGAGGCTGCTTTGCGTTTCCCATTCTATCTCCGTATGGTAACACGTAAGGTGAAGGTAAACGCTGATAATGAAACCGATAAGGTTCAGAATGGTCAAGGTGCTCGTGATGAGTCTTTTAAGCGTTTGCTTTGGATTGCTAAAGAGCATCCAGAGGCTTTCTATAACAACATCTGGGCATTGCCTCTTGTTGGCTCATGGAAGGACATTTGGACTTTGATGTTCTACGACATCAAGGAGGATTTGAATGTCATCAACCAGAAAGCAATGTTTGAGGTTATCGCACAAGGTTTCCTTTGCGATACTCACGTAGACTTGGTTAAGAAGTTTATGCCTCGTATCGAGAGCCGTAGCAAGTGTACAACAGAGTGGAATCAGATTACCAATGACCTTGCGAAGTCATTCGCTAAGTTCATGAATCTGACCTACAAGGAGTATAACAAGACCAAGAGTAGTGGTACAGCCCACACTTTCCAGAAGCTCATTTGTTCTCGTAACTATGACGCTCTGAATTGGAATCATATTCCAGGTCGTGCCCTTAACCTCCTTGTGACAAGTAAGTTCCTTTCAAACCACAATTTGAAGGACAACTACACTCAGTGGATTTTGCAGCAGCTAGTTGCCAAGTTCACAGGTTACGTTTTCGAGCTTGCACGTAAGCTCCGTGAGGCACGTGGTAGCAGAGGCTACTACAGTGGTACAAAGAACCTCCCAATCGAGGTTAAGCACACACTTGACGCACAGTTCAAGGGTCTTGTCGATAAGGCTCGTGCCGATGGCAAAATTACTGAGAACGTATGGTGCTGTCTCGACACCAGTGGTTCAATGAGTCGTATGGCAGAGGGTATTAAGGACATCACTTGTGAGGATATTGCAAGTTCACTTGCATTGTTCTTCTCAGACCTTAACACTGGTCCATTCCACAACAAGCTCATCATGTTCGATGATGTGTCATACCCATATGACATGAAGGGTGATTCATTCTGCGACAGAATCATGAACCTTCCAAGCGTAGGTTGTGGAGGTACAAACTTCCAGTCCGCTGTTGAGGAAATCATCAAGATTAGGAAGCAGCACCCAGAGATTCCTCTTGAGCAGTATCCTACAACAATTCTTGTTGTTAGTGATATGCAGTTCAACCCAGTTAGCTATGGTTGGCGTTCAAAGCGCACAGAACCTACTAACTATGAGTACTCTGTAAGGTCATTGAAGACTGTATTCCCAGCTGAGTTCGTGGATAACATGAAGTTCATTTGGTGGGATTGCGCTTCAAAGAGAAAACAAGACTTTGCAGCTACAATCAACGATAACGGTTGCTATTTCTTCAGTGGATTTGATGGTAGCATCATTTCAATGCTGATGAATGAGGACGCTGTTAAGGATGAGGTAACTGGAGAGGTTCGCAGACCTACAGCAGAGGAACTTGTTGCAAAGGCTCTTAACCAAGAGATTCTTACATACGTTAAGCTGTAATGGCTGACGTATCTATCTATAATGAGCATCAATCAAGGTTGGTGCTCATTTTTTGTTAAACTATGTTAATGTATTTGTTTATGCAATTTTTTTTGTATATCTTTGCATAAACAAATTAAATAATTAAACTATGTTCTTTTTTTTCAAAAAAAATAGGTCTAAAAGGAAGAGGAATAGACAGAAAGCGGTTAGTAGTTCCTCAAAGAAATATGGAATTACACGTGAACAAATGGATTCTATCTCTCAAACCATTATGAGAAAGAAAAGATTAATGGTTTATGTAGAGTCATTTTAGTTATGGCAACTTGGACATGTAATTGCACCAAATGCGTACACAATAAATTCAGATGGTATTGTACGCATAAGAAAAGTTTTATAAGTCATCCTAGGTCAAATGGGTGCGGAAATGCAGAAAGAAAACTTTTAAATTTTAAACAAAATATAAAAATGAATCCATTAATTTCAGAACTTAAAGAAAGAGGTCTTTATGCGAGTACCTCTGGTAATCTAGAGGAATTGCTAAAGACACCAACTGTATTTTACGTAGGTACTGACCCCACAGCAGATAGTCTTCACCTTGGACATTTGCTTGCGTTCACTACTGCAAAGCTGTTGCAGAGTCATGGACACAAGCCTATCGTGCTTTTGGGTGGTGCAACTGCGTTTATCGGAGACCCCTCTTTCAAGGCAGAAGAGAGAAAGCTTCTTAGTGCTGAAACGGTAGCACATAACATCAAGGGCATCCATGCACAAGTAAGTAGATTGCTTGATTTCAACTCTGCTGAAAAGAACGGTGCAATCATGGTGAATAACTACGATTGGATGAAGGATTTCTCTTTCATTGATTTTGCACGTGAAGTTGGCAAGTGCATTAGTGTTAATTACATGATGGCAAAAGAATCCGTTAAAAAACGTCTTGAGCGTGACGGTAACGGCATGTCATTCACAGAGTTCACTTATCAGTTGATTCAAGGCTACGACTTTGTAGAGCTTTACAAGAAGTATAATTGCAAGTTGCAGATTGGTGGTAGCGACCAATATGGTAATGGTACAACTGGTATTGAGCTTATCCGTAGAATGGTTGGTGGTAATGACGCATGTATGCTTACATGGCCTCTTGTGACCAAGGCTGACGGTACTAAGTTTGGTAAGTCTGAAAAAGGTAACGTTTGGCTTGATGCTGAGAAGACAAGTCCATATGAGTTCTATCAGTTCTGGCTCAATCAGTCTGATGAAGATTCTGAGCGTTTCATTAAGATGTTCACACTCATTCCTCTTGACCAAATCAACGAAATGATTGCACAGCATCGTGAGAATCCAAGCAAACGTATGTTGCAGAGAAAATTGGCTGAATACATGACTGAAATGGTTCATGGTAAAGAAGCGTTAGATGGCGTTCAGCAAGCCACTGCATTCTTGTTTGGCGGCATTGACATTAAGGACGTAGACGAAAACGGATGGAAGTTCGTTAAATCTGAGGTAAACACTGTAGAGGTGTCTAAGGAGCAGATTGCTAGTGGTGTTACAGTTATTGACCTAGCAACCATGCATGATAAAGTACCTTCAAAGTCTGAGGCTCGTAAGCTTATCAAGAGCAATGGCTTCTCAGTCAATAAGGTTAAGGTTGGGGAAAAGGATACTGTTGACGAGTCAAACCTTATCAATGGTAAGTATCTGCTTCTCCAGAAAGGTAAAAAAGATTACACATTAGTAATTTGCAAGTAAAAATGCGACTTTTTGCTCCATAGTGATATTTATATTAAAAGAATATTATTATGGAGCAAAAATTAGATAACATTTACATTTATTTATGGGAAGAATTAAACACTGTTTATGTCGGCAGAACAATTAATCCTAAATCTAGGCATTATCAGCATAAACATACAAAAACAGACACCACTTATAAATTTTGTAGCGAACATGGCGTTGAGCACCCTAAAATGATAATCATTGAGAATGATTTGACAGTTGAAAAAGGTATTGAGCGTGAAAAATATTGGATAAAAGAATATAGAGAAAATAGTCCATATAATGTTTTAAATAAAACAAAAGGAGGGGAAATTAGTTTTAAACGTGGTAAACATTTATATACAGAAGAAGAACTTAAACAACACAAAAAGGAATATTATGAAAAAAATAAAGAATGGCTGTTAGCCATTCAAAGAAAATATTACCATAGTCACAAAAAAGAGATTAAAGAAAAAAGAAAAGATTATTTCAAAGAATATAATGATTCACATAAAGAAAAATACAAAAAATATCGTGAAGAAAACAATGAAAAAATAAAATCTTATAAAAAAGAATACCACAATAAAAACAAAGAAAAAATAAGTGAACAATTAAAAAACTGGCGCAATACGCATCAAAATGAAATAAAAAAATATTATGAATTACACAAAGAGGAATTACTTGCTAAGAAAAAGGCTTATCGTGAAGCACACAAAGAAGAAATACGTGAATATAATAAAAAATATAGGCAAAAATTAAAAAATAGGTAAACATGGTTGAAGTAATGTCTATTATTGGCTGGACAGTATTCGGTTGTGTATTTGTTGTGGCAACGGCATATTGTATTATGTCGTGCCATAACAAAGAATTCGACTCTGAAGTAAAAAAGAAAGAGATTGAGCTAGAAATTACTCGATTAAATAGTAATATGTCCTCTGAAAAATATGAGGGCTAAGTAATTAACAATTTAAATAAAAACCTAACATGGCAACTAGAAGCTGTATTATTGTTAAAGTCAGAAACAGTGATATTGGAACAACACAAAAGTATTCTGATGAAAAGTCAAAAGCCCCAGCAAACGATTGGGGTGGTAATGGTGTTGACAAATGCGAAGATGTGAAAATTGAGAAGCCTTACATGGGTGTTTACTGTCATTGGGATGGTTATCCTAGCGGTGTAGGTGCGTCTTTGAAGGTATTTGCTGACACATACGAAAGGGCATTGAACCTAGTGTTGGGCGGTAGTATTAGTAGCATTAATGAAGATGATTTTACTCATTATGCTAATAGGGATGGTGAAACATGGAGTCACATTGAACCAATCCAAGGAGATACTGCCATTGACGTAAATGCAGAGGTCAATGAAGATTATGCTTATCTATTCGATGAGGATAATGGTGGTTGGAAAGTTCTCAATATAGAGACAAATGAATTTGAAGACTACTAAATAATGTTAAAAATTGGGATAGTATTTGGCTATTCCAATTTTTTTTCGTATCTTTGCAAAAAATAAAAGTCAATATGGATTATCTAACAGATGAGTGGCTCATTGATTGGGCTAAAAGAAATTGTAAATCTAAAGAACAGTTGGACACTGAAAAGGCTGTTGCATTGGAGAATGCCAATAAAGTACTCTCTAAGCTCGATGGTGTGGAAATAACAGTAGACCCAATAATCTTTGACATTAAGGAATTTGAGTCAGCACATGCGTTTGCAGTAGCAATGTCTATTGCAAGTAAACGTTATGCGGATACTGACGATATTATTGTTAGATATACAAAGCCAGAAGACAAGGAAACTCACGAAATATACATTCAGTTTTATGTTCTGAAGAGTAAAGCAAAGATGTTCCAGAAATTCATGAGTGAGACAAACGAAACATTTGAGTTCTCTGTCGAAACAAGCAATGAGATTAAATCGTGTGTGAAATACCTTAATTCCATTGGAACTAAGGGTGAGGGTGGTGAGCCTCTTTCATCTAAGGAAACTGACTATGCCAAGGATATGAAAGATGCTTTGACAAAGGGCGAAAACAAGGTATTCGTCATGGTGAAGTATGATGATGAATTGGGTACGCCTTTACTTGAGTGGAATTTGGTTGGTGCTGATTATGAGTGCGCTAACTTTGAGGAAGTTAAAAGCAAAATTGACACAATAATCAAGAGCTAATATGCTACAGTTTTTTTTAATAGGATTTGGCATTTTTCTCCTTTGGGGTGTTACATCAATATACAGCGACCATGAGGAAGAAAAGGATAAGGCTAAAGAAGAGGTGCTACGTGATTACAATATGTTAATCAAAAGATGCAAGTGCGACCCAATCACACTTAATTGGGTTACTAGTCTTAATAAGAGATTCGAAAATTTTATGAGGTCTAACGAGTATCAAGTTAGAAAACCTTATGATAAATTCCAACTTAAGATTGCAGCTAAAGGATATTGTGGGTTAATTGCTTTTATTGCTGTTGATAAAAACCTCAACTTAAAGTTTGTTGTGAATTTCGAGCCATCAGCACATGATGGTGGTAAGACAGATTTGTACCTCAAATATTGTATTGGGTATGGCAAAGAAATAGATGATTTCATTAAGAAGTGTGAAGACACTGTGATGGAATATAAATTAGAGAACAAACGAATTAAAACAGTAGAAACAATAATAAACAAATAAAAATATGAAAGACGGTATTGAAAAGTATGTGCGTGTCACACCTCTTGACTATGCAGAGGTTTACAAAAATCTCGTAGGTGGCATCAAGTCGTATTGTGAGAAGAATCATATCAAGGCACTTGTTCTTGGTATCAGTGGTGGCATTGATTCAACTGTGTGTGCCGCATTGTGCAAACAAGTTGACCTCCCTCTTATTGGTATCAGTATGCCTTGTTCAACTAACGAGGCTGACGAGGTAAGTTCTGCTGCATTGGCAGGAAATGAGTTTTGCACCACCTTCGAAGAGATTAATCTTGAGGGTGTTTACGAAACTGTAGAGGATTTCTGTAGGGGAACTCTCCATAACATAGATGCCACTCCTATATCAAGGGGAAACATCAAGGCTCGTTTGCGTATGATTACACTATATGATATTGCCTCAAGGATGGGTGGTATTGTTGTTGATACCGACAACTTTACAGAACATTTCCTTGGCTTCTGGACTCTTCATGGTGATGATGGCGATTTTAACCCAATCGGCTGTCTGTGGAAGCATGAGGTGTACGGTCTTGCCAAGTGGATGAAGGAAAACGTTTACAAGGATTCAAAGGCTCTTGAGGCTGCTATCGCAATCATGCCTACCGATGGTAACGGTGTAAAGGCTGGTGGTGACTTGGCTCAGATTGCTCCAGGAAAAACCTACGATGATGTCGATGACATTCTCTATCATTGGGTGAATCTCTCTGATAAGATTAAGCCTATGTATGCGGCTGACGGTCTCACTGACTCTATAAAGAATACTCAGTTCGATAACGAGAACGAGAACGTTAAGCAGCGTAGAATGGAAGCTTGTCAGAAGAGTGGTAAGGAGTTTGTACCTACACTTGGTGACAAGTATGGCATTGACACTGTAAGAGGTGTATGTATGCGTTCATGGCGTAGTGAGTTTAAACGTAAGCAGCGTCCTTTCACTATCGACCCATTTAAGGGTACTATTCTTGAGAAAAACGGTAGCATTTTTTAATATAGAGCCATGCTTAAATACGTTGTAAGAATTAATCTCGATAAGGAGAAATACGCTGAGTGGCTTAAAAACGGTAAAGACTACGATAAACACAACCCAATTAAGGGTTGGGATGGTGTTGCTCCACTATACGGTGCTGGAAAGTGTTACTCCCTTCGTTTAACAACGAAGCTTGAAATGGCTATGCAGTACAATAAGGAGGAAGACGCATATCATTATGCCTATAATTGTACTGATGACTGCTATGCATGTAATTTCCCACCTATCCTCAACGCAGAGGTTGTGGCTATTGAGTTTGAACCCAAAGAGGTTGGTGTAACAAGAGTTTATGTACCTAAAAGACAGAGGCACTAATATATGGCATCAAAAAAGTTTGGTGAGTTAATGGGTGTTCGCCTTAGACGTAGAGAAGATGGCACAGAGCATGACGAATGTAGAAAGGCTAGGCGTGATGAACTAGACAAATATGATATTTCTTATTGCGGTGATGTCATATTTGAAATAGACCTTGCCAATAAAACCATCAATCGTTGTAATGTGAAATACATCTACAAAGATTATCATGGCGTAATGGTGTTCTATTATTGCGATATTAAACACAATCGTGATTTCAAACCAGACTATGATACGTTCTATGGTAGGAATATACCGCCTAACATGAAAATGACTTCATGTATGTATAATAAGTCAGTAAGTGGACTGATTTGTACTAACATGGAAGAGGCTGTTAAAAGGCTGAATAAGATAAATAACGGTAAGTACCTTGGTGCTCTCAAGGAGGGTGACAAACTCTATGTCGTAGACAAGGAGCATGATGTTGTTCATGAAGAGACCATACAAGAAATTTCTTATAACAACCGATGGTATAACGATAATGAGCATTTCAATATTTTAACTGAGCATTATCGTTTCGACTGCTATAATTCTGAATATGAAGAAAATGCTTCTAAATTCAGTGATAAGTCTTTTTATGTATCTGGTGAGAATTATCCAGATGATAAGAAATACTCTATCCACATGGATAAAACTGTAGCCGATAGAGCACTGAGAGAATACATTAACGCTAAAACAAAATCTGAAAAGAAAAAGGCAGAGGCACCAGAAATACCTGTAGGTACTCCAATACGACACACTGACAACAAGAATCAGAAGCTTCATTACGGTGATGTGGTTGCGTATGTCAGAAAAGATTGGGGAGGTCATACTGACATTTCCTTTGGCGTTGTGTGTGGCGATTCTGAGAAGAAAATCAAAATCTTCGATGGTGAAGAGGTTGGTAAAAAGAAGCGTAGTTGGAGCGATGAAAAACATGATGGAATTCATATGTTAGAGCCAGCCAATATTTTATTAGTTAGATTGGGTAAACAATGATAAAATACGCAATACAAGTTTTTGTAGACAAGAAACGGTTAACCACAGAAAAGTGGGAAGATGAAACTTGGCAGCACAGTATTGGAAGTTTTAAATGGAAACAGATAAAAGGATGGGATGGTAAATCACCACTATACTCTGCGTCCAATGCTTCTAATGCGTATCTTACGCCAGAATTTCATAAAGCCAAGCTATACGATAAGCTGTCAGATGTTGATTACTACGTAGCATGTATTTTTGATTCTAGGTGGAGTTTAACAAATGAGTATCCCATTCTTGGTGCTCAAATAGTAAAGGTTGATTTAAGACCTATTGTTCTTAGCCGCACAGAAGTTAGTAAGGATTTAATTACTGAGAAAGAGCCTGAATATGGGCATCGTTAAATAATGTTAAAAATCTGAGATTGTTTTGGCTGTCTCAGATTTTTTTCGTATCTTTGCACCATAAAGAAAATTAATCAATATGAGACAAAAGGATAAGTTAGAAAAGTACATAGACAAGCTTATTAAGGAGTATAAAAGTTGTAGTGTCGTTGAGGGTGAAAAGTCTCGTTACTACACCATCAATGGTAGAACACTTAGGGTATCTGACCACATTGGGGCTAATAGTAGTGGCAATATGTCAATCATCATACCTAACTTTAAGGTAAGCAATCTCTATGTTATTCATGCGCATACAAGCGGTGCTATTTCTGCGGTTGACTATGAAAAAGCCAAAGAGATTCTACGTGCATTCTTCTATATGTCTTCCATCATGCTAGAGATTGTTCAAGAGTCCATTAATATTGAGGTGGAAAAGATTGACCGATTTAATGCAGATGAAAAGATTAAGAAAATGCAAGAGGAAATTCTTACTTTAAAGAAATATGAGGCTATCGCAAAAACGAAACTCAAAAAGGGAGGAATATCTGGAGATACCATCTTGGGTTTGCCAAAGTCTTATTTTGAGGACAAACATATTAAAGTAATTGAAGCAATAATTAATAAAATTAAAAAAGATTTATGATAGAATTTTAGATGGCGGTAATCATTTTTGCTTTTTCATAATATTTATACAAAAAAAATAATATTATGGAAAAAAAATATTGTAAAATTTGTGGTAAAGAACTCAATAGACATAATAAAACTGGATATTGCGTCAAACATTTACCTAGAAATGGTGAAAATAACCCTTTTTTTGGTAAAACCCATAAAAAAGACACCATAGAAAGCATGAAAAAAAAATGTTCTGAAGCATCTAAAAAATTGTGGGAAAATAAAGAATATAGAAATAAAGTAATTACTAATGCTACTGGTGTTAAAAGAACTGATGGGTTTAAAGAAATTCAAAAAAAAACATGCATTAAAACAGTTTGAAAATGAAGAGCAAAAAAAGTTGAGGTCTAAAATAATGCGTGACAATTGGCAAAATGGTACAATTACATTCAAAATGCATGAATCTATTAACGAAAGTAAACAAGAAAAAGAATTTATTGGGCTGGTAGAAAAGCTTGGATATAAAATTTCGTTTAATTCATTTTTGTATGAAGAAAATGATAGAAAAAAACATTTATTTCCAGATGGGATAATAGAGGATGAAAAAATCATTATCGAGTATAATGGTAGTTTCTGGCACGCTGACCCAAGTAGGGGATATAAAGATTCAGATATAATTCATCATGGAATAACTGCTAAAGAGATTTGGGATAGGGATTTAGAAAAAATAAAAACGTATGAATCCAATGGATATTATGTTTTTACTGTATGGTCAGATTCTTTTTTGAGAGATAAAAATAAATGTATTGAAGATTTTATAAATTTTATTGATTATGTTAGAAATCAAAGGAAAATATTGTAAAGATATTAAAATATTTACAGATAACATAGAAGAAGAAGCATTATCTACCATATATAAAATGGCAGAATCTATGGCTTATAAAAATAAAAAAATAAGAATAATGCCAGATGTACACCAAGGAAAGGGTTGTGTTATCGGTTTTTCTTGCCCAATAGATATTGAGCATGATTTTGTTTCACCAGAAGTGGTGGGATGTGATTTGGGGTGTACAGTATCTGCTGTGTTTTTTGATAGAGAAGTACCAAAAGAAAATATTGCCGAGTTAGAGCATAAAATTAGAAAAAATATCCCTTTTGGGGTAAATATTAATGATAAATCAAAAATAGACGTAAAATTAATAATTAAACGTTTTAATGCGGCTCAAAATCGTTTGTGTTCTTTTTTTCCTATTTTCAGTGATTATAGGATTAATTTTGAAAATGAAAATGATTTGAAAACTTGGACTGATAAATTTCACATGGATTATGGGGTGTTTATGAAATCAATTGGCTCTGTTGGGTCTGGTAATCATTATCTTGAGTATGATGTTAATGACGAGTTGGGTAAGTATTGCATATGCGTACACTGCGGCTCACGTAACCTTGGCTTGAAGGTGTTCAACTATTGGAATAAAATTGCCAAGAGCATGACCATCAGTAAAGAGGAAATGCGTATGCTTACCGATTCCGTTAAGTCTAAGAATACTGATAAGAAGAAACTCGATGCAGAGATAAAGGCTGCAAAAGATGAATATCTGTCAAAAAAGATTCCAGGTTATCTTAGCGGTGAGAACCTTATGGGTTATCTTGTTGATGTGTTACTTGCACAAGAGTATGCTCGTTTGAACCACGAGACAATTATTGAGCAAGTGGTTGACATCTACAGAAAGATGGCAAAGGGTGTAAGCGTTGTTGGTACAATCCACACCACTCATAACTACATCGACTATGACCTCAAGGCACTTATGGGTAAGCCTAATATGATGATTCGTAAGGGTGCTATCCGTGCTTATGAGGGGGAGAGGGTAATCATTCCATTTAACATGAGGGATGGTATCTCAATCTGTGAGGGTAAGTCAAACGAGGATTGGAACTATACTGCTCCGCATGGCTGTGGTAGATGCCTCAGTCGCAGTAAAGCAAAAGAACAGCTAGATGTGGAAGAGTTCCAGAAGCAGATGGCAGATGCTGGTATCTATACCACCACTGCTGACAAGAAGACCATTGACGAAGCACCAAACGCTTATAAGCCAATGGAAGAGATTGTCAAGTACATTGAGCCAACTGTGAACATCTTATACTTTATGAAGCCAATGATGAATATTAAGGCTTCTGACACGAAAGAGGAAGATGAGTGAGAACTTTTTTGGGGTTTTCACTCACTTTTTTTTAAAAAAATTTGGAATTTAGAAAAAAATAACATATCTTTGCACAAAACAATAACTTTGATGCGAAAAGATATTAAAGGATTTGAAAATTATCAAATAACAGATGATGGAAAAGTTTGGAGTAAAAAGAGTAAAAAATATCTTTCACCACAAACAAATAATAAGTATCCTTATGTTCCGTTATCTTTAAATGGTGTGAAATATAATAAAAATATTCACAGATTAGTTGCAGAAGCTTTTATTGAGAATAAAGATAATAAACCAGAGGTTGACCATATAATTCCATTAAGTGATGGTGGAACTAATAATGTAAGCAATTTGAGGTGGTGTACATCTAAAGAGAACAAGAACAATTTTTTTACGAAGTCTAAATATAAGTTATCTAACAAAGGTAAATTAACAAAAAATTTACTTGATAAGATTTCTAAAAAAGTATACCAGTATACTTTAGATTGGAAATTAGTAAGGGTTTGGAATTCTACTAGAGAATGTGATAAAAATGGTTATTGCTATGCAGCAGTTTCTTCTTGTTGTAGAAATAAATACTTAAAAAATAAAAACATATACAAAGGCTATATATGGTCTTACGAAGACATTAAACAACATTAATATGAGCTTAGATGAATTAAAAAGTGCATTAGGTAGTAATACATTATCAACTTCTTCGGTTAGCGCATCTGCTTTAGCAAACATAATGAAATTCGTAGATGTCAAATTGTTAATGGATAGGCATACATTTGATTATTACTACGAAATGAAGGTAGATGAACTACTCAAATCAGAATTTCCGAAAGAAGAGTTGGAAACGCTGAAGAATCAAGGATGGTCATTCAGTCAAGATAATAAAAACCTTATTTTATATTTGAATAATTAATTTCTTAACAATTTAAATTTATGATATATGCTGATATTAGCGGCAGACTTGGTGCTGATGCAGTAATCAAGGATGCTAAAAATGGAAACAAATTTGTTTCAATGCGTATCGCTAGCAACGATTACATTGGTGGCGAGAATGTTACAACTTGGGTAAATGTTTTGTGGTCAGGAGACCGTGCTCTAAAGATGGCAGAACACATGAAAAAAGGTAGTGCTGTTATCGTAAGGGGTACTCTAAAATTCTCTTTGTATCCTACCAAAGATGGTGACAAGGCAATTTCTGTAGATGCATTTGCAGATAGGGTTGACTTCTCTAACAGTGGTAGTGGAACTACTCAGTCAAATGAGGCAGTAGCTGAAACTGGAACATTTAAGAAGCAACAACCTACAACAGTTGCCGCAGCACCAGCTGCAACCCAAGAGGTAGTTGACAACGGTGGTAGTGATGATGACCTACCATTCTAATCTTTAAATTGCCACTCAAAATTGGGTGGCATATTTTTAATATGAGTTGTGGTAAAAGAAAATACGATAAGATAGGTGCTATGTGGGCGTTAATTAGTTGTAGGTACAAACGTAACCGCAAGCATGATATGAAAAGGAGAGAGAAAAGAATCTACTATTGTAAGGAATGCCATGCTTGGCATTTAACACATTTAGATTAACATTCTTTAATATAGAAAATTTTGGATTTAGGAAAAAAATATATATCTTTGCACAGAAGATTTAAATTATAACTAAACATAATAGAATATGGCAAAAAAAGTAAATGAAGAGACATTAGTCGATGTTGAAGTAAAAGAGGTTAAGCCAAAGCGTAAGACAACTGTTAAGCGTAGTGCTGCTGAGAAAAGAGAGGCTGTAAAGGCTATCACTGACGAGGTAGAGGCTGAACTTAACGGTGAGACTGAAATCGCCAATGTGCCTAAGACAAGATTGTCTGATAATGGTGAGATTGACGTTAGCTTAATCCCAGCTCAAAAAAAGGCATACTACAATGAGATTGCCAAGGTTCTTGATGAAAAGGACTTGACAAGCATTGCTAGCTATGGCTCTGACCTTCAGAGGGCTATGGACACCTATTCTAGCGATTTCTTGAAGCAGTCATTTGACTCCAAGAATAGCATTGAGTCGGCTCAGTTGATTTCTAATCTGTTGGGTGAACTCCATGAGGTGAACATTGATGACCTCGAAGCACCTAGTGCAGTGAAGCGTTTTTTGAGAAAGATTCCTGGATTGCGTAGGCTCGTTGTATCTGTGGAACAGATTAAAGCTAAGTATGACACCATTGAGAAGAACATTGATGGTATCGTGCAGAAGCTTGAAACCGCACGTCAGATTTCTATTCGTGACAACAACAACTTGCAGAAGCAGTTTGAGAACAACGTGGACTATGTTGAGCAGCTTGGCGAACTCATCATTGCTGGTAAGATTAAGTCTCAAGAGCTTGACAAGCTCATTGAGGATATGAAAGCTAACTCGGAAGAGTATGACGATTACCAGATTAGTGATGTAGAAGAGTACAAGAACTCTCTTGATAAGCGTCTGACTGACCTTACCATGCTTCGCTATGCTTTCAAGCAGTCTCTCACACAGATTCGTATCATTCAGCGTACAAACATTATGAACGCTAACAATACGGAACAGCAGATTGCTATGACAATTCCTCTGTGGAAGAATCAGCTTTCATTGGCAGTGGCTCTGTATGACCAGAAGCAGACTCTTGAAATTAGTAGTAAGGTTGCTGATACGACCAACGAGATTTTCAAGAAGAATGCTGAAATGATGAAAACCCAAGCCATTGAGGTTGCAAAGCAGAATCAGCGTACAGTTATTGACATTGAGACTCTGCGTAAGACCACATCTGACCTCCTTGCTACTGTAGAGGGTGTTCAGAAAGCACAGCTTGAGGGTGCTCAGAAACGTGCTGCTGCTGAACAAGAGTTGTTCAAGCTTGAGAAGCAGATGTCACAGACTGCTATCGGTGTGGCCACTTCTACGCAACACGTAATTGCAAAGGAACTTAGAGGAAAAGACAAAAATCTTTTATCTGAGTAATCATGGGAAAAATAATTCCAAGTGATATACCACCACCATATCAAAAAAGCATCCCAATCAAAGTTACAAAAGATTGGGGTGTTTTAAACGTATTTTTTGATGAAAACAATAGTAATATGGTTGTTTTATTTAGAAACGGAACAACAGAAATCGTTAATCCAGAAATGTTAATTTCATACGAAGATATAACCCCATCTAGGAAATACTCAAATGTTAACAGAAATCAAGCAACAGTAGCAAAGGCTGAAGAGAAAATAGAGAAACTGTTTACCCAACCTAAAGAGTTGTTTGAGGCGGTGGACTTTAGTGAATTTGATATTGTTGAGGCTTCTGAGCCACATACACCCAAATTCATTGAGGGAGAAAACTATGCCCTTCAAGGAGTTGCTTGCGATGGTTTTGAAATGGAAACCAAAGTCTATAAACTCATTAAGGTGGTTGATGATTTCTATGGAACTAACATTAATTCTGTGATTGTTAAACAGATTGCTGGAGAACAAGGAATTATCTTCACTCTTTCCAAGAATGACTGTGAATATCACGGCATAGAGTATGAGAAGGGATTGCAGTTGTTCCCAAAAACTCTCAATTGGGTTAGGGTTAAGGAGAAGATACCTTTCGACAAAAATAACTTGGCAACGACTCCAGTAAGTGACGTGGACAATACTGTAAGATTCATTTTGTTAAGACTTGATGGTTTCAAGGATTACTTAGATGGGTATATTCTTACTCCTAGCGGACACCTCATTGGCGAGAAACACTTCATGGACACACTTAGGATTACTACCAAAGAGCCTATCGTATATGGCAATGGTTATGTAATCAACGATAAAACCAATCTTGACATACAGTTGGTTTATCCTAAGAATCTTGTGTTTAATCATGCAAATTTCATTTCTTCTGAAGACACGATTTTTGTTATGATTAAATTAAAAAGAGAGCATGTGAGCCCAGTTAACAGTGAATTTATTTCCATTGATGGTTGTTTCGGTGTAGAACCAAAATATCTAGATGGACTTTGCCCTAATGAATTCTTTGAGATTAGTTGGGATGAATTGGGTGCTTATACTGTTGAGGAATATGAGGCATTGAAAGCTGAAAGAGCTAGAAGAGAAGCAGCTAGGATTAAAAAGGCTGAAGAGGAACGTAAACGTAAGATTCTTGAAGAGGAAAAACGAATCAAGGAGCAGCGCAAACGTGCTGAGGATGCTGTTAACAGAATGAGGGGCTATCACATGAAGCTTCCTACATTCCCACACATACCAAATATCGAATTCAATGGTAGTATTGGGTCAATTGATATGATTGTCAATAGTCTTGATACCTATTTCGATAGCCTCACTAGTTCATTGGCAATACTTAATGAGGATTTAGGTACAATGGCTAAACTTGGAGGTGCTGATATTGTTTCAGTAATAAATAAGAGTATGAGAAGAAAATCTGATTCACAGTTTGGAAGATTATTAAAGCTATTAGAGTAATAAATGAAGAGAATCGTAAATGAGCCACGAGAAATTGATGGCATAAGGGTTGTTCAAGACTCATGGGAGATTAAGAAAGCCCTAGAAAACAAAGAAACTGTATATCATTGGGAGGCTGGTACGTCGATGAAGCCGTTAATCAACCACATGGAGTATTGCAAGATTAAGCCTTGTGTGCCTGTTGAGGTTAAAAGGGGTGATGCTGTGTTCTGTGTCTTGGAAGACGAATACGGACACGAATACCCAATGGTTCATCAAGTTTGGGAAATATCCGATGCTAGTCATAACGGAGAGCTTTGGTTCAAGATTGGTAGCACAATGTCTACTATTTTCGGTTGGACTAATCGTGTATATGGTATAGCAAAGGGAACTAATATCTACCAAGAAGTCACTCCAGAAATTAGGGCATCTTGGGAAGAGTATGAAACATCTAAACATGAAAGAGAATAATTTTTTTATTTTCTCTTTAAATTTTTTAAGAATATAATATATTTATAATAAACGACAAATTTTAATAATAATATGATTACATTTAATCTACATATAGAACAGCAGCCTCGTGAGCTTGGATATGAATATCCAAGACTAGAAGGCGTGTATGTATGTTAAGTGTAGACTCATATCATTTTATTATTATAATAACTAGGATTTAACGTGTTATATATAATGTATAGGTGGGTAGTCTACGTGATTATCCACCTAAAACTGTTTAAATATGTTAAAAGTTTGCCAAAAATTTGGATATTCGGAATTTTTTTCATATCTTTGCATCGTCCAAAGGGATAGAGCTTAAATGTTAGAGCGAATAAGCCCACCTCAAAGTGGCTACTTTATTATCAGTGTGGGTACAAACCACTCCGTTTGGACAATTATGGCGCATTCGTCTATCGGTAGGACACCAGATTTTCATTCTGATAAGAGGGGTTCGACTCCCCTATGCGCTACAAGTGGGAACATACAGCAAGTAATAATTTAAAAAATTAGTTACTAAATTTGGGTTTTAGAAAAAACGATTTTTATTTGTTCCCTTTACAATGGCCCTATCCTCTAACAGGTTAGGAGACCTGCCTCTCAAGCAGACAATGGGAGTTCGAGCCTCCCTAGGGCTACAAAAAGCAATGGTGTTGCGGATAGCTTAATGGTGTGCGCATAAAGATTCAAAGCGGTAGGGAAGCCAGCCCTACGGATATGGGTTCGATTCCCACAAGTAACAAACATGCTTCAAGTATATGCGTTTCTTAGTCTTCGGACTAAGTGGCATAGAAATACGCCTCTATACTTGTTTTTAATACGGCCTTGTCCTCTATTGGTAGGAGCACTGCTTTTCACACAGAGAAACTAGGTTCGATTCCTAGCTGGGCTACAGAGTGGGAACTAACAGCAAGTTTTATGTTAAAACATCAGACTTCCAATCCGAAAACGTTGAACACAAAAGTTCCCTTACAACATAAACTGAGACAGTGGATTTACGGATAATTGCCGTACTAGAGATTGCCTTTCAAATAATTACGATTGGATGAATCTATGTCTACGTCTAGCTAGGTCTCAGTTTAATTTTGGGGTATGGCGTAACGGTAGCGCACAAGTTTCTGGCACTTGGTTTGTGGGGGTTCGAATCCCTCTATCCCAACAACTGCATCGTATCAGAGGCATGGTTGTGGAGTGTTTAGAAAAATTGCAAGTTCTAAAGCTACAACTGGGACAAATGAGAGAAACAGTCAAAGAAACGAGGGGGTCGTTGCTAGCAGAGACCTTAAACATTGATACCCACGTTAGATATGACTCGAAAGCCAAAATGTTATGCATGTACTAGTAATGTTTTAATGTTTTGAATTTTGCTTTCTACGTGGGTTCGAATCCCACCGATGTAGCAAAAATATAATTACTGAGGCTGAGTTTGAATTAAGTGATGAAGAATCCTGAGAACTCTATGGGAATACTGAATTGACAGTTGGAAGACTTTGTAGTGGCAAATACGTGATTGAAGTCATAGGTACGTAAAGCAACGTGATGGGGACTGTGAAAGAGAAAAGCAGTGAGAATCTGCACCGTATCCAATAGGCGTTTGGTTAATTGCTCTAAGACAGATGTAGGTAATTATTTTTAATATAATTGGTTATGAATATCACTAAGAGTTTCGATGGTGCTTTCAAAAGAATGAAAGACCGCAATTGGGAAAAAATCTATGTGCTAGTAGATATACATGATACAGTCTTTGAGGCTTGTTACCATGATAAAGAAGAACACAAATGGTATCCTTATGCTAAAGAGGCTTTGGACATTATGGCTCATTCGCAGCAGATTTCATTGATACTCTGGACATCAACCTATAACAACGTCATTAATGAGTATCTTGAATACTTTAAGGAGAATGGCATAAGATTCGATTTTGTCAATGTCAATACTGAAACAGAGAACACAAGTCTCTCTTGCTTTGATGAAAAAACATATTTCAATGTAGGTATTGATGACAAGTTTGGGTTTGAGGCAGAAACAGATTGGGAAATAATTTACAATTACCTTGTAGAAGGTATTAGATTAGGGAAGTTTAAATGAAACACTAAAGCATACACAGTTCACCACTGTGGTCAATTCGAAAGGATTGTGGTTGAGAAACCTATGCTTAATCGGAGGGCTGCTAGGATGGTGGACTAGCACTGGTCTGTAAAACCAGCACATCAGAAACACTGGGGGTTCGAATCCCTCCACTCCGACAAATGCTAACACAAGTCTTTAGGCAACCTCTCTAAGAGCAGCATAAGACTATAGAGGATATAATGCAAGAATTCTAGAGTGTTGGCATTTTAATTCAGGGTGTACGTCAATAGGTAGAC
>Ga0247611_10003778_pt1 | contig 21935 bp, 16 predicted proteins | sample 177DNAGHGhighgp2_FD_192422 | JGI IMG/M metagenome (GOLD analysis project Ga0247611, IMG submission 192422) | Sheep rumen microbial communities from Palmerston North, Manawatu-Wanganui, New Zealand - 1770 DNA GHGhigh gp2 | ecosystem: Host-associated > Mammals > Digestive system > Stomach > Rumen... | reverse complement strand
ACGGATGGGTCGAATTCGGCCTTAATGCCTTCTATATCACTCTTGTAGTAGCCATCTGCTCCATCCTGTTCTCGGTGCTCTACAAGGCAGTCAAAAAGTAAAATCAATTCATCATGGCAAGAAAAACTCCGGAAATCAATTCAAGTTCGCAGGCTGACATAGCATTCTTGCTGTTGTGTTTCTTCCTGATGACGACCTCCATGGACGTGGACTACGGTATCACTCGTCGTCTGCCTCCACCCGTCGAGCAAAACGACGAGGACGTCAAGGTTAAGGAGAGAAACGTGATGAATGTAATGGTAAACAAGAGCGACAGGTTGCTGGTCAATGGCCGTCCTTCCGACATCTCACAGTTGAAAGACCTCGCCAAAGATTTCATGACCCCGCGTCCTGGCGACGAGACCGCTCCTGAAGTGGAAACCAAGACCTTCGACCTGGTGGGCGACGTGCTCATGTCGAAGGGCGTTATCTCACTCCAGAACGACCGCGGTACCTCTTATTCTATGTATATCAGCGTGCAGAATGAGTTGGCACGCGCCTTCAATGAAATGAAGGAAGATCTTGCTTGGAAGAAATTCCACAAGCACCTTGACCAACTCAATGAAGATCAAACCAAAGCTATCAACGACGCCGTGCCTGTACGTGTCAGTGAGGCTGAGCCCGTTGAGTATAAATCTAACTAAAGGAGGATAGAGATATGGGTAAATTCAGAAAAGAAGGGAAAAAGGAAGTGCCGCAAGTGAGCACCTCTTCACTGCCCGACATCGTTTACATGTTGATATTCTTCTTCATGATCACCACTACAATGCGTGATGTTGAACTGAAGGTGAAGAACGCCATGCCTAAGGCTACCGAGATCCAAAAACTCGAGCATAAGGCTCTGGTCTGTTCCATCTACATCGGCCCGCCTAAGGACAACAAACTCGGTACCGAATCACGTATCCAATTAGACGATGCTTTCGCCCGCCCGGCCGACATCGCCGACTGGATCCAGAAAGAGCGTGACTCGCGTAGCGAAGCCGACCGTCCTCTGCTGACCACAGCATTGAAGGTACACAAAGATACCCGTATGGGTGTCGTCACCGACGTGAAGCAAGAGCTTCGTAAAGTGGGTGCCTTCCGTATCACTTACACGACATTGAAAGGTAGCGCTTTGGAAAACTAAACTTCGGTTTGGTTATTAACTGAAAAGGGTGGCAGCACATGCTGTCACCCTTGTTCGTTTTATGACCAGTGAGAGTTATTTACAGAATGCTCTTGCTTTTTCTCCAGCTCCACACGAGGAGTATCACCGTCACTACCAAACTTGCAAAGACAAGTCCCACACTCTCTACCGAACCGAAGTGCTCAGCATCCACATTGGTGATGCCTTTGTTGTTTAAATAATAAATGAGGACTACGGTACCGTTGTTGAAGAAATGCATCAAAATGCTCATCCACAACGATCCTGTGATATAGAACATGTAACCTAAGAGCATTCCGAGAAACATGCGCGGCAGGAAGCCGTAAAACTGGAAATGGATGAACGAGAAGATGGCGGCCGAAAGGATGATTCCAACATGGACGTTCTTGCATCCTTTGACCAAAGCTTGCTGGACAACACCGCGGAAGGTCAATTCTTCGCCGATGGCCGGAATCAAAGCGATGATGAGCAGATTGAATAATAAGCCTCCAATTGTGTTCACACGCAGCATCCTTTCGGTGACTTCTGTCGCTGCCTTTTCCATGTTTTGCAGCCAGTCTTCAAGTTTTGGCAAACCCAGATGCATGCTCTCGTTCCATGTCGACAGTTGATTGGTGATGGGCAACGAAACGAACATCAGCAAAATACCAACGAAGAGCAGCCAAAAGGGCTGTACGCTTCTGAATCCAAGGTTTTGCAGGGGTTTCACTCTTCTGGTGATGAGGTAAAACACGATGGGAGGCACGATGAACATGAGTGCAGAACTGATGCCTTGGCCAAGTTTCAGCAGGTTATCGTTGTTGCCTATTACCATCAAAAAGGAGACGAGACCGCCAACTAAAGTGCAGACTAGGAGGATGACCAAATACAAAAAAATCCTGTATCCAACGGAATGTCTCAGGCTTTCGGTGAATAAATTGTCTTTCATTCTTGAATGAATTTTGCCGCAAAGATACACTTTTTGTACTTTTGCAGTGAAAAACTTTCGATTCCCGAGGCTTAAGGTCCCCGAGCCAGCTACTAAGGCAAAACACCGAAAGCGCTCCCTAATCTTTGAATCTTGAATCTTTGAATCTTAAATCTTGAATTTTGAATCTTTGAATCTTGAATCTTTAAATTGCTAACCGTGTATCCCCTTGCCCACCTCGAATTTGAGCATTATCCGCTGCTCCTTGCCCCCATGGAAGACGTCTCCGACCCTCCGTTCCGCTATGTCTGTAAGCTATTTGGTGCCGACGTGGTCTATTCCGAGTTCATCTCCGCCGACGGCCTCATCCGCGACTCGGTGAAGAGCATCAAGAAACTGGACTTTGAGGAGTTTGAGCGCCCCGTAGGTATTCAGATCTTCGGCAATGCCGTCGAGCCTATGGTGGAGGCAGCGCGTTATGCCGAGACCGCCCACCCTGACATCATTGACATTAACTTCGGCTGTCCAGTGAAGAAGGTGGCTTCGAAAGGCGCGGGTTCGGGCATCATGAACGACATCCCCAAGATGGTGGCCATCACCAAGGCCGTAGTGGAAGCCGTGAAGACGCCAGTCACAGTGAAAACCCGCCTCGGCTACGACAACGAGCACCGCGAAATCGTCGACATCGCCGAACGCCTGCAAGACGTAGGCATCGCCGCATTGACCATCCACGGCCGCCTGCGCACCACCAAATACAGCGAGCCCGCCGATTGGACCTTGATCGGAGCGGTGAAAAACAACCCGCGTATGCACATCCCCATCATCGGCAACGGCGACGTGGTGGACGGCCCCTCTGCAAAGTATTACAAGGATACATACGGTGTGGACGGCCTGATGATAGGACGCGCCACCTACGGGAATCCATGGATTTTCAGCCAGATAAGACATTATTTGGAAACGGGGGAGGAACTGCCTTTGCCCGATGTGAAGGAACGCGTGCGCGTCAGTAAGATTCATTTGCAGCGTTCAGTGGAGTGGAAAGGCGAGCATATCGCTTTGTTAGAGATTCGCAAGCACTGGGCATCGTATTTCAAGGGATTACCCAACTTCAAGCCATTCAAAATGCGGCTGATGGAGACGCTTTCAGTTGATGAAGTGTTTGGAATTCTTGACGAGATTAATAGTTACTATGACCATTAACTATGGCTTATGGCCTATGACTATGGCTGTTTTAACGGGGCTTTGGGTTCCTGCTTTTTTGATGGGATTATTATGTTTAAACAGTTAAAATACATTGATTTATGAGAAATTTTAGAAATTATGACGTATGGCATGCTGGAGTGGACTTCTCCGTACATGTTTATGAATTAACAGAGCAGTTCCCAAGAAAAGAATTGTACGCTCTTTGTGACCAACTTCAAAGGGCATCTGTATCTATTCCTTCTAATATTGCTGAAGGCTGCTCAAGAAGGTCGCAAAACGAATTTGCACACTTTCTTGAGATTTCATTAGGGTCATCATACGAAGTGGAAACTCAAATGGAATTGCACGCAGATTAAAATACGTGAAAGAAGAACAGTTTGAGGACATTATAACAGAAGTCCAATCCATTGAAAAAAGATTGACCAGTTTAATCAATACTGTTCGTCCCGAATAACCTAAAGGAAAAGAGACAAAGCCCCATCATCCTGTGGCCACTAGCCATAAGCCATAGTCATAAGCCATAGTCATAAGCCATAGTCATAAGCCATAGTCATAGGCCATAGTCAAACCACCCCATCCTTCAAAACCCCATTCTCAAACAAATTCCTCACCAATTCCTCACGACTGATATGATACGTATTGATTCCCAACGACTGGGCCACTTTGATATTCTTTTCCGTGTCGTCGATGAAAAGCGTCTCTTCAGGCAGCAGGCCTTCATGGTCAAGAATCAGTTCGAAGAAGCGAGGGTCGGGCTTTTCCAAATGTTCTGCAAATGAGAAATACGACTTGTGAAACAGCTCATCAAACTCGTTGTAGCCAAAGCGTAGTTGCAAATCTCTGATATACAAATCGTAATGGATGACATTGGTGTTGCTCATCAAGAAAATCTTGTAGTGTTTCTTTATCTTTTCAATAGCCTCAACGCGCTCGCGGGGGATGTCCAACAGCATGGCGTTCCAAATGGCATCGAAACGCTTGTCGGTCATTTTCCCTAATCCGAGAAGGGCTTTGGTTTTTTTGCGGAAGGTGGGGGCGGTGTAGATACCCGTGTCGAATTTGCTCATAATGTCGATAAACTCCTTTGAACGAGCAAGTTCCGAAGTCTTGATACCCAGTTTTTCAAGTTCCTTGTACACAATGGTTTCATCGATGTCGAGGATGACACCGCCGAGGTCGAAGATGATATTCTTGATTTTTGCGCTCATTTTTGAGAAATTTTCAGTCTAATTCGATGCAAAATTGTAAATTTGCAGCGCAAAAAGCAAGAAAAAAGGCGGAAATCTTTGCTTTGACCTTGTTTTTTTGCGGTCCCATAGCGCAGTTGGTTAGAGCAACTGACTCATAATCAGTAGGTCCTAGGTTCAAGCCCTAGTGGGACCACGACGATAAAGGCGAGGCTTCAAACAGAGCATCGCCTTTATTCTTTATTCATATTATTCTTCTTTTACAAACTTCCATTCGTCGGTTTCGCAAGAATACTCGTAGACATATTTGTTGGTGTCTTCAAACCAATATGCAAGCGTTATTTCGTTTCCTTCATCGGTGGCTGTCAAGAAGTGTACATACACCTCAAAGGTATTTCCTTTTAAATAATAATGAACTTCTATTACATTTATACCTTCCTTTAAATCCGCCTCATACTTTTTATTATTATTCCAAGAGATAGTCTCAAGTCCAATGTTCTCATAAAAAGATTTGTTTTGCTTTGTGGGACAAGGCCAACTAGGTAGACCATCGCAACACAATATTAGCGGATGACGAAGGATAGGCATGTTTATGTCTGATCTTTTCCAACTTTCATATTCTTTTTTGCTTTTTATAATGCATTCTTCCAGCATCAGTAAGAGTTGGTCTTCGGGGTCGTTGCTTGTCAGTGTTGTTTCAGGTTGGTCTGATTCTATCTGGGTACCCGTTTCTTGTGCTTGTGTAATCCCGCCAATTAGCAGAAATGCAAGCAATAATTGTAATTTGTGTTTCATTGTTGATTTTTTTTTGGCAAAGATAATGTTTTTTTTTCAGATATGCAAAGGCATTTATTGCATTTGGCTGTAATCTCTAGCCAAACCTCCCTGCGAGGTTTCTTTATAGAGTGAAGGTATGTCCTTGCCTGTCTCTTTCATCGTCTCCACCACCTTGTCGAACGACACGCGATGGTGCCCGTCGGAAAAAGTGGAGTAGATGTTGGAGTCGAGGGCACGGGCGGCGGCGTAGGCGTTGCGCTCGATACAGGGAATTTGGACAAGACCGCAAACAGGGTCGCAGGTCATGCCCAGATGGTGCTCAAGCGCCATCTCAGCGGCGTATTCAATCTGGGCGGGGCTTCCCCCAAACAGTTGGTTGGCGGCAGCGGCAGCCATGGCACAAGCCACGCCCACTTCGCCTTGACAGCCCACCTCGGCACCCGAGATGGAGGCGTTGGTGCGCACGATGTTGCCCACCAAGCCTGCCGTCACCAAGGCACGGACGATGCGTTGGTCAGTGAAATCATAACTCTTTGAGAGATGATATAATACAGCAGGCATTACGCCACACGACCCACAGGTCGGCGCAGTAACGATGACACCACCCGAAGCGTTTTCTTCCGAGACGGCCAAGGCATAGGAATATACCAAGCCACGGCTCTTCAAAGTGTGCGTGTAGCCCGATGCCTTGATGTGATAAGTGGCGGCTTTGCGGCTTAAGTTGAGCGGCCCTGGCAAGACACCCTCGGCCTGTAATCCACGTTCGACTGCAGCCTTCATCACTTGCCAAACCTCCAGCATGTAGTCCTCAATCTCTTTTTGGTTCTCGTATTCGTACACATATTCCCAATAAGTGCGTCCGGTGCGCTCGCACCAGTTGAGGATGTCGGTCATCTTCGAGAGCGGGTAGACCTCGGGCGACTCATCCAATTTGCCCTCTTCAGCCAGGTTGCCGCCACCTATGCTGAACACCTGCCATTCGCCGAGAAGGTTTTTCTCCTCATCGAAAGCCTTGAACAACATGCCGTTAGGGTGGAAGGGAAGGATGACCTCTGGCTTCCAAATGATTTCGGTGGGTGCCTGAAGGGTGTCGAGGATGGCCTTGTCGGTCATGTGGCCTTTGCCCGTGGCGGCGAGGCTGCCGTAGAGCGTCACCTCAAACGAGGAAGCATTGGGAAAACGGTCGTTGAAAATATGGGCGGCCTTCTGCGGCCCCATGGTGTGGCTGCTTGAAGGGCCTACACCGATCTTGTAAATGTCTTTGATAGTTTTCATGACTCAAATTGTATGATGCAGCGCAAAAGTATACTATAATTCAATGGTTGTTGAGATGGAAACCAGTCGATCTTTGATTTCCTCTTCGGATGGTGGTGTCGGGATGAGATACTCTATTTCTTCTGAGTAGTCAACATCTTCAAAATAGGATAGCTGTGATCGGAATAGTTTGTTGGAAAACAAGTCTCCATAAATTGAGGATGCTCTGTCGCTTAATTCATTCAAAGAGAACTTATTGCTCAATAAGAAATATAGATCTACGTAGTCTTTCCATTTTGACCGTCGTCCCAATGCATAGGCTTTCATGGCTGCCAAATCCAACAGGTCGGGGATGCGGACAATTCCGTCAAAAACATTGTCTGCTTTAATTTGGAAAGGATATTGAAAGAAGGTGAGCTTTACCTCATTGACAATTAGATTCATCTGGTCCGCAACATTCCATGAGACAATGGGCTTATAGCCATGAGATTGAATTTTATCAAGGTTTTTCTTGCGTTTGAGTGCAGTGAATTTGAATAAATCAAAATCTATGGAACGTCGATGGCCGAGGTAAAGGGCTATGGCTGTGCCTCTTACGAGGTAGTATTCTCGCTTGAATTTGCCTATTAAGGGCAAAAGCTCAATTTGCTTGCCGTTCAGGATTTCTTTGTGGAACATAGCGGTTGAAAACCAAAGTGAAAAAGTTGTATATCTGTGGGAAATAGTTCAGTTTTTGCCGTCCTTTTGCAGAGAAAAAGACATCAGCAACCTTTTCAATGCCCATCAGGTTAAACAAAGCCTTGACATCATTCATCGTGCCGTAGTTAAGGATGGTCTCCACCAAAAGACTGTCGCTGATTTCGCTTTTTTTGGCTTCGGGGGTATACCAAAACAAGGAGGCGTGTTGTGCTATGTAATCTGCGCGTGTCATGACGCTGCAAAATTAAGAAAAAAACTGTAATTTTGCAACTCAAATTAGCTCTTATGGAACAAGAAACTTCCCCCAAACCCTTGACCGAACTCGACGAACTTGGTGAATTCGGCCTCATCGACCAACTGACACAGGACTTTCCCTTGCGCAATGCCTCCTCGCTGAAAGGCGTTGGCGACGATGCCGCCGTCATCAACCACGAAGGCTACCGCACCCTCGTCTCGGTCGATATGCTCATCGAAGGCATTCATTTCGATATGACCTACTGCCCGTTGAAACACCTCGGCTACAAAGCCGCTGTGTCCAACTTCTCCGACATCTATGCCATGAACGGAACCCCCACGCAGATTGTGGTGGGTCTGGGCGTGTCGAGCCGTTTCTCCGTCGAGGCTTTGGATGAACTCTATGCGGGTATCCGCTTGGCTTGCGAACGCTACCATGTTGACATGGTGGGTGGCGACACGACGAGCAGCAAGACAGGTCTCGTCATCTCCATCACTGTCATCGGCATGGCTAAAGACGAGGACATCGTCTACCGCAGCGGCGCCAAGAAGAACGACCTCCTTTGCGTGAGTGGCGACTTGGGCGGTGCCTACATCGGCCTGCTCATCCTTGAGCGTGAGAAGGTGGAATTCCTCTCCAATCCCAACATGCAGCCCCAGCTGAAAGGCATGGAGTATGTGCTCGAACGCCAACTGAAGCCCGAAGCCCGCAAAGACATCGTGGAGCAATTCAAGACCTTGGGCATCAAACCCACTTCGATGATCGATATTTCCGACGGCCTGGCCTCCGAAATCTTGCACCTCTGCAAGGAATCGGGCGTGGGCTGCCAACTTTATGAGAACAAAATCCCCATCGACCCAACCACGGACAAGATGGCCAAGGAGTTCCAAATCGTGCCATCAGTGGCGGCATTGAGTGGGGGAGAGGACTACGAACTGCTCTTCACCATCGACCAGAAGGACTACGAGAAGATTCAGACCATGTCGGCGGACGTGACGGTTATCGGCTATATGACCGACGACAAGGGCGTGGCCGAGATGATTACCCCCGACAACCATGTCATCCCCATCAAAGCCCAAGGCTGGGACCATATGAAGAAAAGACAATAGCCAATGGCCTATGACTATGGCTGCCTCTACGTAAAGGCAAGCCATAGTCATAGTCATGAGCCATAGTAAAAAAAGAAATAATGCCAGAACTACCCGAAATAGTGAAACAAAAGCTCGCCGCGCTACCTAACAAGCCTGGCGTGTACCGCTATTTCGACAAGAACGGCACGCTCATCTACGTGGGCAAGGCCAAGAACCTGAAACGACGCGTCAGCAGTTATTTCAATAAGGAGCAATTCGGCAAGACGCGCGTCCTCGTGAGCAAAATCGCCGACCTTGAATACAGCATCGTCGATTCGGAGTCGGAGGCACTGCTGCTGGAGAACACGATGATCAAGCAGTACAAGCCGCGTTACAACATCATGCTCAAGGACGACAAGACCTATCCTTGGATCTGCATCAAGAAGGAACCCTTCCCCCGTGTTTTCCTCACGAGAAGAAAGGTCAACGATGGCTCGGAATACTTTGGGCCTTATCCCTCGGTACGCACAGCACATATCTTGCTGGACCTGCTTAGTCAAGTCTACAAGGTGCGTTCTTGCCGCACACCGCTGACGGAATCGGGTGTCGAAAAGGGCAAGTATAAGGTCTGCTTAGACTATCACATCCATAAGTGCAATGGTCCTTGCGAAGGCCTGATTTCCAAGGATGATTACAACACCATGATTGCCGAAATTCGGGAAGTCATCAAGGGCAACCTTGGGTGGGTGCTTCGAGGGTTGAAATCGGTAATGATGGACTATGCCTCACGTATGGAGTTCGAGGAAGCGCAGCTCGTTAAGGAGAAATACGACCTTTTGGAAGAATACCGCAGCCGCTCAACGGTGGTCAGCCAGTCGATTCACAATGTTGAGGTGTTCTCTTTCATTGACGATGACGAGACGTTTTATGTCAATTACATGAAGGTAAAGGACGGCGCGGTGGTGCAGAGCCATTCCTTTGAGATGAAACGTCGACTTGAAGAAACGTCGGAAGAGCTCTTGCTCTTGGCCGTCGCCGATTTGCGGCAACAGTTTGGTGACCATGCCCCCGAAATCATCGTGCCCATGAAGCTGGACTATCCCATTGATGAAGTGCAGATGACAATCCCGCAGCGTGGCGACAAGCTCAAACTCCTCGACCTCTCGCGCCGTAATGCCATGCAGTATAAGATTGACTTGGAGAAACAACGCTCCTTGGTTGACCCGGAAAGGCACCAGAAACGCGTGCTGAATAGTCTCAAGGAGGCTTTACAATTGGAGGAAGCCCCCAACGTTATCGAGTGCTTCGACAACTCCAACTTCCAAGGTGACTATGCCGTGGCAGGTATGGTGCAGTTTGTGAACGGCAAACCCAACAAGGCAGGCTATCGTCATTTTAACATCAAGACGGTGGAAGGCCCCGATGACTATGCCTCGATGAAAGAGGTGGTGCGTCGTCGCTATACAAGGTTGATAGAGGAGGGCAAGCCTTTGCCCAACCTCATCATCACCGATGGCGGCAAGGGACAAATGGAGGTGGTGCGACAAGTGATTGAAGACGAGTTGCATGTCAACATTCCCATTGCGGGCTTGGCCAAGGACGACCGTCACCGCACCAACGAGTTGTTGTTTGGTTTCCCACCACGAGTGGTGGGCTTGAAGCCTAATTCAGAGGTGTTCCGACTGTTGGCCCATATCCAAGACGAGGTACACCGCTTTGCCATCACCTTCCACCGCAAGAAGTTTGAGAAGGGCTTCATGCATTCCGAGTTGGCCGACATCAAGGGCGTAGGGAAGAAAACGGGGGAGAAGCTGCTTTTGGAGCTGAAATCGGTGAAAGGCATCAAGGAAGCTTCCTTGGAGCGGCTAACAGAAATCGTTGGCTCTGCAAAGGCGGAGATTGTTTACAAGCATTTCCATCCATAAAAAAAATCCGACGCCGTAGCATCGGATTTTTTTTGTTACTCATGTCTTCAACTGATTACTGCAGCTTGAAGAGCACAGGGATTTGATAGGACACACGCACGGCTTTACCACGCTGCTTGCCAGGCTTCCATTTCGGCAAGGACTTGATAACGCGCATGGCTTCCTCGTCGCAGCCGCCGCCGATGCCACGGAGCAGCTTCACATTGGAGATGGAGCCATCAGGCTCGACAACGAAGCCGACGAACACACGGCCCTGGATGCCAGTTTCACGGGCAATCTGAGGATACTTGATGTGTGTGGCAACATACTCAAGCAATTTGCCTTCGCCGCCAGGGAACGCAGGCATCTCTTCCACAATCTGGAAAATCTCCTGTTCCACGACTTCCTCTTCCACGACTTCAGGAGCAACGTACTCTTCAATGACTTCGTCCTGTTGCACGTCAGCGTTGATTTCGATGTCTTCAGTCTCAACGTCGTCGTTCACGATTTCGAGCTGGGTGGTCTGCTTAGGCACTTCCACGGGCTGTGGCTTTTGCTCTTCTTGCTTGGTGATTTCCACCATTTCTTCATCGATTACAACCTCTCGATTGAGAAGACTGGGGTCAATCTCGCGTTTGTCGTAGCTTTTGTGCTCGAAAGCCAACCATGCAACGAGCAAGCTGATTATCATGCCTATCTGCATGAACATCAGTTTCTTGTTCTCAAGATTAGCCTTAGGTGATTTTTTCTCTTCCATGGTACTATGTTTTTAGATTCTACTTTTCAATTTGACGTTGCGAAAGTAGTAATAATTTGCTTATAAAACGCAACTGAAACGAATTTTATTTTTTGCGGTGAAAAAAAAGATAAAAAACAAGTGCTCCGATGACCGTTCCGATACAGTCGGCGAGATAATCGAACCAGTCGCCCGTTCGTTTGGGAACAAGGTATTCCTGCATCAATTCGGTCAGTCCTCCGTAGGCAACACTGATGATGGCGGCGAGGAGAATTGCCTTTTTTTTGTCGGCTATGCTTTTGGAAACAAATTGTTTACGATATCCCCAAAGACAAGCAAAGGTAAATCCCGCATACATGATGATGTGCACTACCTTGTCAATGCCAAGGGCGGGCTTGACGCTGGGAAACAAAGAACCCGGAAGTCCGGTCAGAATCAAAATGATGATTCCGCACAGGATTCCCGGGTAGCTATTTCTTGTCAGACGTTCCAAGGGATTAACCGATCTTTGCTTCGTAAGCGGCGGCATCCAAGAGGTTGTCGAGCTCGGCGACGTCGTTCACTTTGATCTTGATGATCCAAGCTTCGCCATAAGGGTCGCTGTTGACGAGTTTGGCATTCTCTTCGTCGGCGAGTGCTTCGTTGACTTCGAGGATTTCGCCAGCTACGGGCATGAGGAGCTCGGCGGTGGTCTTCACGGCTTCGATGGCGCCGAATTCTTCTTGGGCGTCCAAGGTCTCGCCGACGAGGTCAGGGTCAACATCCACGAAGGTGATGTCGCCAAGTTCGTGTTGTGCGTAATCGGTGATGCCGACGTAGGCTTCGTCGCCTTCGAGGCGGATCCATTCGTCGTCGTTGGTGTACTTCAGATTTGCTGGAATATTCATTTGTTGTATGTTTTAAGGTTGTTTAATTTTAATTCGTTACCTTTTCAAATTTGGCTGCGAAATTACATATTTTAGTGGCTCATTCTGCAGTTTGGTGAAAATTTTATTGAGCTAAGCTGAATCTGAGGGTGATGCCACCGTATGTGGTGGAGTTTTTGAAAGTGTTGGCCACTTCTGGAATCATCAGGTCGTACTTGAAGAAGGCTTGTGCACTCAAGCGCTGGCTGAAGTTGTAGTCGGCAGTGAAGTAGACATTGATCTTGTTTTGGCCGGCCGAAACTTGGCTGTTGTTCTCGTCGATGCGGCGCAGAATGGTGATGTCTCTCTTAAAGCCTAAATCAAGTTTGAGTACCAGGTCGTTTTTGATGGTTTGGGTTTTACCGCTGCCTCCGATGGGTGTGATGTTGAAGGAGAGGTTCTTGATACGGTAGCCACCTCCGATGACGATTTCACGGCCATTCACTTCGGTGAGTTGGTTGTTGGCGAAACTCAGGGTCAGGGTTCTTGATTGCTTGAATTGCAAGTTAAAGGTCATTGAGTTTTGCAGACCAAGGTCGATGCCGATCAAAGGAGTGAATTGTTCGTTGAGGACGATTTGCGACATGTCATATTTCGGGATGATGACGTCGGAGTTCTCGTAGGTTTGAATAGTGTTGTTCTCATCGAAATAGACGTTGGTAGCCCACGAGTTGATGGCGTAGTTTGACTTGTAACCGTGAGTGATATTGACGGTCTTGAAGAGCTTTCCGATGGCAGGGATGTTGGTCAGGCCGTTGTAGGTGAGGTTCCAGTTGGGCAGCGGGATGCGCGGGAATGGGTTGAGGGCGATGGTGTTGGGGTCTTTGCCCGTGTAGGCGGCAATGAAGGAGTAGAGTAACACGTCCATCGAGCTCGAATTGATGCCTTTCGGGAAGTAGTCGCCAGCAATGCTGTCGTAGACGTATTCGTTGATTTGTTCGATCCATTGCGGGTTGTTGCGGGCAATGCGTTCGGCAATAATCTTTCGGCTGGCCTTGAGATTGTCGAATAGCTTCGACGAAGTGGAGTCGGCATGGTTCATGAAGGCGGTACCAGCCATGAAATAGCTCATGGTGAAGTTGCCGTTGTTGGTCGGGGTGAAGATGTCGAAGTTGTTGGTCATCTCGTTGTAGCGGAAGTAATGCTGCTTATTCTCGGAATAGTTGCGGTTGCCGGTGAAGTCGATCTTGAATCCCTGGAGGGGTTCTGTATTGACGCGATAGTTGATCGTCTCCGTCTTGCGGCGTACGTAAGGCGCACTGAGGATGGAGTCGGTGGTGAGCCAGCGATGGGCATCATCCATGTTGAGGCTGTGGAGGACAGCTTTGTCGTAGATGTTGTCGTCACTGCCGAAACTGCTGCCGAGCACGAAGCCTAAGCCAGGCGCCCAGCCCGCACTGTTCATTCCGAAATATTGGGCGAGAGGCATGAAACCGGGCAAGGTCTGTCCATTGTTGAGCGAGTAGGTACCTGATACTTTCTTGACAAGGGTGAGTATGCGAAGCGAGTTGTCCAAGATGGCCTTGCCGTAGTTCACTTTGGGCTTCAGATTGGTGGAGTCGGCAGTTTTTCCATCCTCACCTTTGCCGTCTTTTTCTTTGTCTTTGCCGTTGTCTTTCCCTCTTCCTTTGTTGTCTCTGCCACCGCTGTTGTTACGGCGCTGAGAGGTGTTGATTTGTTTCAGGTAAGGCACTTTGCTATAAAGCTTCGTGAAGTCGAGGGTGGCATTGCCTTGGATGTTGTTGGAGTTCTCGATGGTGTTACCCAGACGTGGCTGGATGGATTTGGCAGGAGCCGTCCAGTTGTAGGTGCCTTGATAGTTGGCACTGGCGTTAATCCAATTGAGAATCGGAATCTTGTTGATGGGCAACGTGTAGCTTGCGTTGAAGTTTTGCGTGAACCTCGACATCGAGCCCAGGTGCTTGAGCTCATTCTTGATGGTGTCTTGGTTTTTCTGCCAGGTCTCTGGGTCTTGGCTCTTGTCGACAAATCCTGCAGGCTCATAGATGTAGGCTTGGGCTTGTGCCGAATAGTCGAAGGTCAACGCTTTGGTGAGGTCGTAACGCAGCTGATAGTTACGGGTCCAATCCCATTGCTTGGAGAGGGTCGGCGTGATGTTGATGATACCGCCGCTCTTGTTGCGCATCTCACGCTCCGAATAGTAACGGTACATCTCGGTATTGAAGGTGATGCTCTTCGGCAGGTAGTAGAAGTTGATGTCCTTGATGATTTGCCAGGCGGGTTTGGCAGCCCATTTGGCTTTGGCAAAGGGCTCAACAGGCTTGGGGTTACCTGCATAGTTGTAGCCCAAACCACCACGATAGGCCTTCACCAAGTAGTATTTGATGTCTGTGTTCTCTTGGAAAGTCTCGTTGTAGGAGAAGGAGAGGTTGAAGTTCTCGATGTCGTAGATGTGCACCTTGGGCATGTTGCCACGACCGCTTCCAAGGCCTCTGTTGGGGTCTCTTTGGTTTTCGGTCGGGTTCTTGCCTTCTCCTTCGTTGTCTTTCTTTTTCTTGGCAACACGTTCTTTCCTGACATTCATGAAGTTGATGTTCTTCTGTCGGGTGTAGTCATGGATGGTCGAAGTGAATTCTTTCCTTTCCTCGTCGCTGTTCATGATGGCAAGAGCGTCTTTCAGCTTGATGTCGGGGTCGTAAGGGTTGTAGAGCGGCGTAATCCTGTTTTCGCCGTAGTCAAAGTGCATCGGGATCTTGAGTCCGGTGTTTTCGAAGAACTTGCCTAGTTCAAGGTCGGTGGAGACGTTAAACGTGGAATGGGCTTCGAAGGTGTTGTTGGTAATGCGGCTGTCCAAAGCACCGAAGCCAGCAGAGCTATATAATCCATTGACGGTCACACGACCCAAGTCGGCAAGGGTGGCCTCAAGGCGTCCTGTTGCCGCAATGCCGCCGTTGCTGTTCAAGTCAGTGAGACGCAGCTCATTGACCCAAACTACGGCACTCTTTGGCAGGCCGTCATCGACATCGGCAAGGTTCTGGCGTTTGGGGTTGCGGATACCGATCATCATGGCTTCCACATCGCTGATGCTCGGGTTACCAATCACTTTGATGGTATGATAGTAGTCTTTGTTGTCGACGGTGCCTTTCCTTATTTTTTCGGAATAGATGTAGTTGAGCTTGACGCCGCTATTGGGCTGGTTCATGGCTTCATTACGGCGTTGTTTTACCTGGACGAGGTCTTCCAAACGGATGTCCAAGTTGTTGATTTCTGGCCAAATGGCATCTTTGTTGGTGTAGGGTGTACCCCACGGGGTCATTTTCAAGGGCACTTCATATTCGTAGTAGTTCTCGGTGAAGTCGGTACCGATACGCATGAATACAGTCAGGTCTTGGTCTTCAAGTGGGCTGTCTTCGTGGGCGGCTTCGGCGTGGACGAACATCTTTAGGTATTTATACTGCCGTAGGTCGAAGTCGGCAGTCTTGTAGATGGCGCGTCCATCGCCGTCAACGAGGTTTTGCACGGTCATTTGCAGAGATTGCTCATTGATGTGGATGGTTTGGGTCATGCCGATGACGCGCTCTTGCATGATGCCAGGCGGGATGACGTAAGGGACGGGTGAACGACGACCGTTTTCTTCGATGCTTACAGCGGAGATGTCGAAGGTGGTCTCGTTGGAGATGTCGTTGGGCTCGTATTCACCAGGAGCCTGAATGCTTTGCGAGTAGGTGCGCCATTCGCCTTTCACAAGGTCGAGTGTGGCGAAACGCAGCACGATGGGACGCTGGAATTCGGTCATGAACATACGCATGAAGCGGATGGAGGAGTAGTCGTCAATGCGGCCAATGACTTTATCGGGCTGCTTGATGGGAATCCTGAATTGATACCAGGTGACGCCGCTGATTTGTCCGTTGGGCAACGAAACGCCGCTCGACTGGAAGATGTCGGCGATGTGGTTCTCGCCAACAATCATCTTGGCGGGGTCAAGGTCGATCTCATATTGGTAGTAGCGTTCCGATTCGCTAAGGGTGTTGTCATTGTTGATGTCCTCGGCATTGGGCAGGGTGGAGTTGCTGCTTTGATAGCCTTCGGTTTGCTGGAAGTCGGCAGGTGAGTTGCCGTCAGGACCATTGAAGCTCTTGTAACGCGCCAAGATGCTTTTGTGGACTTCATCATCGGGCGTGTCCCAGTCGTTGGAACGGAAATAGTGGTAGTTGTCGCCCGAGGGGTCGTCGAAGGCTTTGGTGTAGGCGGCTGAGCCTTCACCGAAGCGGTCTCTGATGATGTTCAGATAGACGTTTTCGAAGAAGCTTCGCTCGTCCAGGTCGCGCAAACCATCGTAACCCACGTCTTGGTACTGACGGGCTTCTGATGAGTTGCTGAAGGTTCCAACAAGGTCTTGCAGGGTGGGGACACGACCCCAAATGGTGGTGTCCACGTTTTCGACAGTTGCCGTGGCGGGCAGTCCGTTTTCGTAGAACTTGCGGCCATCGCGAAGGATGTCTTCCGAGATGTCACCCAAGTTGATGTAGAGCTTTCCGGGGTTGTTGGCAAATTCCTCATCGGCAAAGGGGTCCATCAGCCAGAATTCGATGTATTCGATGTTGGTGGCTTCAAAGTCGATCGATTCCATCTTGCGCATGATACCACCCCAGCGGCTCTGCGGGTCTTTGAGCTTGCCTTCTTCGTTGATACCTGCCGAGTAAGTGGACGGATTCACGTCGTAGTTGTAAGGACCACGCTCTTCCGGATAGTAGGCCAAGTTGAGCACGGAGATGTTGGTCTGTGTGCCGGCTTCAATGTCTCTGTTGGGGAAGAGCTCGGTTTCAAGTACCTGACGGACAGCGTTCTTCGATAACTCTTCATTGTCAACGTTGCTAGGACGGTAGTTGGAATTGCGGTCGTAGAAGGTGGAGTTGTCAATGACGTACCAAGCCAGCCTTGCACGGTTCTTACCGTAGTCGAGGCCTGTGTTGGCAGCCGCTTCGGGGAACATGTCGGTCTGGTTCTGTGGGGTACTGGCCAAATACCATAAGGTGGGCAGACGCAGGTCGATGGTCGACTTGGCTCCTTCAAAGTCGTCGATATAGGAAGTGCCGGGTTCGCTGGCCGACTTGGATAATCCAGGGATAAAGCGGGCAAACTCGCCGTCCACATTGATGCGCGATGGCGCTTTGGTGGTGATGCCAGGCAGGGCATTGATGAAAGTCGTCAACCAGCGGGCATCGGTGTGATAGCTGAGGTCGGCTCCATAGATGGTATTGGCAATGGCTTCCTCTCCGTAGTTAATCTTTTGGGTGTACGACTTCTCACCAAGATAAAGGAGGGTGGCTCCAGCATGGAAGTCGTTGGTGAACTCATGCTCGACTCGGGTGCCAAGGAAGGTCTTCCGGATGGCGCTGAAGCCTGAATTGGATTCCAACGAGATGTTGATGGGCGTGCCCGAGTTGAGGATGCCTTCGTTGAGGATAGTGACGCGACCTAAGGTGTAGTCGACGGTATAGTCGACGTTTTCAACGAGTTGTGCACCACCGGCAGTGACGGTAACGGAACCTTGGGCCACGTTCATGGCATTGAGGCTGATTTCGCTGCCCGACTGTGATGAATAAGAACCTTTCAAGCTGAATTTGTTCTTTTCTGAGTATTGCTCGGCTGAGGTCTTTGTCATCGTGTAAAGCGAGTCGTAAGCATATTTCTCGGCCAGGTTGGGCTCGTTGGGGAAGACTTTGGTGTGGATGTGCTTGCCGAAAGGCTCCAACACTGGGAAGAAGATACGTCCGTTCGATGCGTTGATGGTACCGCCTTGGGTTGCGGCATTGTTCAGGAAGTCAAACATACCATCACCACCAGGGATGGGGTTGTTTTGCGTGGTCAAGTTATCCAAGCCCATCAGGTGAAGCAATGAGACACCTTTCACTTCACCTTCGGTGAAATATCCGTATGGGGTGCTGTTGGAGTTGCCGTTGTAGAAGATGTTGAGCATGAAGTCGTTGGAGCTGATTTGATAAGCTCTTATGTTGTAGACGTTCTTCATCATCAGGTTCCAAATAGGCATCTTGGTGTTTACGGTAGTGCCTTTCAAAAGCTTGGTGACCAAAACTTTCGGCGAATTGATGTTTTGGTCCGAGAATTCACCGACTTGGTATACCTCGTCCGAACCGACGATGGTGTATTGGTAGGCGACGGCCAAGGTCTGGTTGGCATTGAGGTTGACATTCAAGGAGATGAAGCCCAGTTTTGAGTTCAGTGAGAATTCCGTATTGCTCAGGCGGCGGGCATTCTCCACTTTCTCGAAGTCGCGCCCCGAGACCATATAGCCTGACCTGCCGATGCGCATGGGGTCGTTGCTCATGTAGTTGGTCACGGTGCTGATGTTTCGGATTTGGGTCGTGTCCATGCGGCTGACCAAGTTGTTGGCACTGTTGCGCGGATACACTTTGTTGTCGGTTGGCGTGACTTCCGGGTTGTAGATCCAGCTGCCTTTGCCTTCGGCTAAGTCGTTTAATGCAAGTATGTTACGCGTGTTTTGTGTGGAGGAGTTGGTATTGGTGATCCAGACCTCGATTTTGGTGATGTTAATGCTTGAAGTGACGGTGGGTAAGGTGGATAAGGCGACCTCATATTGGTCACGGAAATATTGGCTGAGGAAGAAGTGTCGATTTTCTTCGTAGTCCAAGCAGCTGAGTTCGAATTTGTTGGTCTGGGCACCGCCTTGCACGGTGATGTTCTGCGACTCACTCTCCTGGTAGGAAACGATGGATGAGATGGTCGTCTTGCCGAACTTCAATTTGCTCTTGATACCAAACAGTTGCTGTGTACCAGTAATGAGGGTGCTGTTGAGCGGAAAGCTGACGTTACCGGCCTCCAGGAGTTGGATGATTTCGTCTTCCTTACCTTGGTATTTGAGGGCGAGCTTGTCTTGGTAGTTGAAGGTCGCCTTGGTGTTCTTGTTGATGTTGAAGTTGATTTTGTCACCGATTTTGGCCATCACGTTGAGTTGGATGTCCTGGTCAAAAACGAATTCGTTGTGGCGTTTGCGTCGTTCGGTCATCGATTTGTCGTCGCGGAAGTTGTGCTTGAAGCCAAAGGTGAGGTCGACGGAACCTTGGGGACGGATGTCGATGGTGTTGCTCCCGAAGATGGTCTCAAAGGCTTTGCCGCCGATGAACATGGGTGGGATGATGGAGTTGCCGTTGGTGGTCGAACGCGCGTTCTGGCTGCGGCGTTCTTTCCAGTATTCTTGTATGCCCTTACGGTTCTGATATTCAAAGTATTCGCTTTGTGTGAGGGTGGAGGGCGTGTCGTAATAGAATTGGCCGATGCGACGTTTGAAGGTGTATTGTCCAGTTACTGGGTCGTAGATGATTTCGGTCTCGAAGTTGTCGGGGTCGCTGAGGTAGAGCGGCGACTGGTTGTTGAGGTCCCAAAGTGGGTTGCCTGTGTTGACGGGGATGGGGTAGATGACTTTGGTCGTGTCGGGCTCGACGATATAAGGGTTGGGGTAGAAAATGTCATAGTTGCTTGCAGCAGTCAAACTAAGGGCTGGCGATAGGAAAAAGGCGAGGAGGAAAAGAATGCTGAATGCTGAATTATGAATGCTGAATGCTGAATGATGTCCCACATTCCGCATTCTGCATTCTGCATTCTGCATTTTCAAGATTCTTGTATGGTGTATATTCATTTAATTTCTAGTTTGTTACAAAACTTTAAGTGCTTCTTTGATCAGCGTTTCGACGTTGGCCTCGGGCATTTGTTTCAGCAAGTGGTCGAGGGTCTTGTCGACGGCGGCTTTGCCGAAGCCCAATATCGTCAATGCTGATAACGCTTCGGTTTTGATTGTATTGTCTGCCACGGTGAAAATTTCCGTCGGGAAGTCGTTTTTCTTCAGTTTGTCTTTCAGGTCGATGACGATGCGTTGGGCGGTCTTGGCGCCGATGCCTTTCACGGCTTGGATGGTCTTCACGTCATCGCTGGCAATGGCGTTGCTCAACTCGCTGACCGTCAGTGAGCTGAGGATAAGCCTTGCCGTGTTGCAACCCACGCCCGACACCGAGATGAGCAGTTCGAAGAGGTCGCGCTCTTTTGCGGTGAAAAAGCCGAAGAGGTTGTGGGCGTCCTCAAGGATTTGCTCATGCGTGAAGAGACGCACGTCTTCCTTCTCGCCGATGGCGGTGAAGGTGTTGAGCGTGATGTTGATGTAATAGCCTATGCCCTGATTGTCGAGAACGACGTAGGTGGGCGACTTTTCAGCTACTTTACCGGTGATGTAGGCGTACATTTGGGCGCAGTTTGTTTAAAACTGCAAAAATAAGAAAAAAAAGAAAACGACGAACACGGATGGCTTGGATTTTACAGAAAGGTTTTCCGTTTTGTCCGAACCGTCCGTGTTCGCTGGAAAAAGGTAAGGCGTTATTCTTTCACCACCTTGTCCGAATAAGTCTTCCCATCCTCCATAGTGACCTGCATCAGGTATTGCCCTGGCACGAGGCCTTGCAGGCTGATGGTTTCCAATTCTTTGCTCTGTGTGCGCACCAAGCGCCCTTGCATGTCGTAGAGCTCGACTTGCGCGGGCTTCACGTCGGGCGAGTACTGCAGGTGGAGCTGGTCTTGTGTGGGGTTGGGGTAATAGGCATAGGGACGGATGGCAATACTTCCGTCTTGAACAGTTGTCAGTCCGTCATCGGTGAGGAAGAAATGGAAGATTACACCACCACCAGCCTGCATGAGGTTGGCGGCATCGCCAACAATATATATCCCCTCCTCATTCCCGTTCTCTCCTTTCAGTATGTCAGAATATACTCCAGAACAAGGATCATATTTGGATGATAGAGGTTCATAACAACTGCGTCTCCAGATTAGGTTCAAATCTGGATCCAACTTAGCCACGGTCATGGTTGGTGTATCTTGCGGAGTTAGTTCTCTGTATACCAAGTATAGGTTACCGTCGGATGCCTTCTGGAAGCATAAGCAATGCGCATCAGTATACGGTCCTGGCCAGTCATTGAAATGAGCCAACGCTTTCCGCTGCATGGTGCGAAGCTCGTAGCGTGCCACTGCCAATCCACTTTCCTTATAATTGTAATTAGAGGCAGAGTCCCTCACATAAGGCGCTGCAACCAGCAAATCTCCCCCGTCGGGGATGACGAAGGTGGAATTCATGTTGGAATTGCCAAAATAGGACTCCTCCAATACCTGAATTTCATAATAATATAACGTATCATTATAATATGTCGAATCCCAATACCACTTATCCTCCAGCACTTTGTGTATGATGTAAGAGTTCTCCACGTGGAAAGCGGAATCGATGACATAGAAAATAAGGTTCCCGTTTCCATTCGTGCCCCACTGGTAGTATTGCCTTGGTTGCGATTCGAACTCCTCCATCGTAATCAGGAAATTCTGGTTTTCGGGCAAGGTGGCGGAATGCTTCACCGTCCCATCGAGGCCGACACGGGAAATGTGGCAGCTCCAACCTCCGTCAGGTCTTTCCGTGTAGTATTTCAATATCAGGTCGTTTTGGCTGTCGATCATATAACTGTCGATCATGTCGAAAGCGATGCTGTCGTACAGCGGAGCCAACACGTCTTGTTCATGGTCGATTTGCAGATCGTTGTCGGGGAAATGGCAGATGCGCACCGCCGTGCCCCCGTTGCCATCGGGCTCGATGTTGACGCGCAAATTGCCTTCACCGAGAGGGTCCTTAGCGAAGAGGAACCAAGGCGGAAGGCTGTCGGCTACAAACACTGAGTCGGTGTATTGCAGCTCGGTAGGGGACACTTTGTAGAAGATGTTTCCTACGATAATTGGGTCATTGCCGTTGGGGGTGGCAACCAACACATTGGAGACGATGTCACCGTCGCCTTGTTGCATGACGTTATTTATGTTAAAGATGCCGAAATCCGGACGATGGAACAAGA
>Ga0247611_10003776_pt1 | contig 21943 bp, 21 predicted proteins | sample 177DNAGHGhighgp2_FD_192422 | JGI IMG/M metagenome (GOLD analysis project Ga0247611, IMG submission 192422) | Sheep rumen microbial communities from Palmerston North, Manawatu-Wanganui, New Zealand - 1770 DNA GHGhigh gp2 | ecosystem: Host-associated > Mammals > Digestive system > Stomach > Rumen... | reverse complement strand
CAGGAGCTGGGTCATGTCGTATGTGAGTCGTCCGTTCTCAGCTTTTACAATTTTCCTGTCAGCTTTCACTGTCACCCTGTCGATCAAATAGTTTTCCGGCTGGAGTATAATCGTTCCGATATCCGCGATATGACATTGCTTCCAAACAGTTTTATAACCCACAAACGAAACTCTGAGCACTGCCTCGTCTTGATCAACCGGAATGGCGAAATATCCGCTTTCGTTTGACACTCCACCAGTAATAACGGCGCTGTCAGCAGGGTTGATCACCGCCACGTTGGCATACGCAAGCGGCATGTGGTGCTCATCTATTATTTTTCCGGTCAGACAGCGGCTTGTTTTTCGTACACACTCCACATATATTTCTTTATCCTCAGGTTTTATGGTCATTCTGATGGGATAAAAACCAATCATCTGCTGAATGGCATCGGGAACGGTTTTTCTGTTGACAGTAGTGGTGACATGGAAATCTTCCAGTTCGTCATACAGAAAGTTTATGTTGTAGCAGGACTGTGATTCCTGCAACTTCAGCAACGCATCACTGAAAGTCACATCATTTAATGTCATACTTACATGCTGTGCATTAGACTGTCCGTATGCAACAATTGTTCCCATCAACAAGAGAGCACACAAATAAAGGCGACGTATCATTTCACTACTATTGTATTATTTTCAACCAGAATGTTCAGTGTCTCAAAATTGTTTAGCCGTTCAACTGTCTTGTCAATTCCATCCTCATGATTCCAAATGAAATGAAAACGCAGCTTACGCATCTTTTCGTTTTGGAACAGCACAATCATGTTGTGGTATTGTGAAATCTGACTAAGCATGCTTTCCAGTGTTTCGTTGTTGAACACTACCGTGTTATCAGATACAGTGTCGGGCAATGACTGCATAATAGGCGTAGTGCTTTTTAAAGAATCGTCCTTTTCGATTTTGCCTTTTGCCTGTTTGGCATACAGCATACTATCCACAGTTTTTTCCTTGATTACAAATGTTGATTTTTCATTTTGTCGTCCTTTGCTTGAGCCATTTATTTCTTCACTTGTCTTTGTTTGTCTGAAAACATTAAAAAGCTGTATAGCTGCATAAGATATTCCGGTGAATAAGAGTATTCCCAAGAATACGGCTGCTATATTTCTGTATTTAGAGAAGTTAAACAGCGGACGGGCTTTGGATGGTTCAGACTCATCATCCAAAGCATTGAGTTCAGCCGAATGGGTAGCCTCGAACTCCGTCCATTCGCTGTCGAGATTAGGTTCTGACAGTTTTTCATCTTCAGACACAAGCGTACGTTTTACAAATGCCATCTGCTTTGCGAGGTCGTGCATCTGTTCGTCGTCAAGACACTGGCTTAGTTCCTCTTCTGTCATCGAATCAGGGTTCTCATGCATCTCGATGAACTTTGATATTATTTGTTCTTCTGTCATCATATTCGTCTATTTCACTAATTAAAAAATAGCTTTATTTTAGATATAGCCTGACGCAAATGGTTATGAACTGTCTGTCGACTGATTCCCAGATGTTCTGCCACTTCCTGGCATGTCAAGTCTTTGAGAAATCGTAGCTTGAAAATATTTATGCCAAGAGGTGTAAGGTGTTTGCTGATATATTCCATCAGTTCCTTCATTCTTATTTTTTCTTCATCTAAGGAATATACAGCAATATCTGTTTCTTCGGAAATAAGACGGAGGAAGCGTTGCCTCACATTTTTCCTCTCAATCGCATTGAGGCACTGGTTGCGGACAGCTGTCATGAGAAAGGCCTCCAGCGTTGTTTCGTTTAAGCTGATATTTTTGTCCAACAATCGTGCAAACACCTCACACACCGCGTCCTTGCTTTCGTCTTCGTCATAGAGGATAGACTCAGCATATCGGTACATCTGAATGTAGTGCTTTTTGAACAAAGCTTGTATTTCATTTTTTGTCATACAGTTATAATACAGTTAAGGCCATTGGGATGTAAAGCGGGTATGAGATATTTAACATTTTTTTAGATTGTCATAAAAATCGAGAGTCGAGAAATGTATGCAGGAGGGATTAATAATCAATATGCTGATGTGGAGGTAGGCAGACAGGGGGGTGGGCGTCTCGCCCGCTAAGATTAATTAAGAACTCTTATTTATTAATTAAAAAATAGGACTTTTCGATTGTTATGAGCGGGCGAGACGCCCACAACCCTGTATGGTTACGGTTTGAAAAGAAGTATTACGGCTGGAGGAACGTTTTAGATAATGAAAAGAGGCAAGCGTTGAGGGAGGCAGGTGCGATGGGTTGGTGATGCAACGTCGGGGGCAATGACGCCGGTAGGCGTCACCTCCTTCGGGCAGACACCAGCTAACTGCAATATCGGAAGGTGATTTATGGGTGAGTTGTATTCAAGGTCATAGGTTATATGCAGTGGGCTATCGGTTATAGACTTCACTTGAATCCTACGGTGATATAAAGGCGTGCCTGATTTTAATTGTTTGTTGGTGAAAACAGGTTTTACGGCTGGACGGGCGCACACAAGGTACGCCCCTACTGCATGCGGGGTAAGTCTACGAAATTGAAGGGGAGGATGGATACAAAGCATGCGGGGTTGCGTACAATGTCATATACCGAACTTCGGATATTCCCTATCATCATGAAGACAGCATGCGGGGTTGCGTATAATGGCATATACTATAAAATTCTACTAGTATCCGAGCAAGTTCAGCATTGCTTCAGCATATCTGCGTCCTAGTTCCCGATATCCAGCAGCATCGAAATGAAGGTTGTCGGGCAGATTTGTCAGACTGTCGGATGATATCACATGTGCAGTGGGAATTGTATTTGGCAAATCGTTGATTTGCTTGTTTGCAGCTATGCATTGTCCCTTGCCGTTTGCCTGCACCACTTCTCCGACCAGTAGAGGCACATCATCGGCATTGAGATTGAGGTCGGCAAGGAGTTGTTCGTATACCTTCTTCACTTTGTCAGCCCATTCAGGGTCACCTGTATTTGATTCTCCCTGATGCATGAGTATACCCTTTATGACTCCGTCTTCCTGTGCCTTTTTAGCCAGCATGAGCAGTCGCTGGTATGGATTGTTGTCGTATGCCTTCAGGATGCCTTGCATCCATCCGGGAGCCGTGGTCAGATAATCAGCTATCTCCGACTGCATGAATCCCTCAATCCTGATGCCTCCTATTGCCACATGGACCACCCCTACTCGTATGTGTTCAGGAAGCGACTTGATGAGTGTTCTTCCAAACCAGTCGGCAGGTGTCAATCCAGTATGTGGTCGGCAGAGCGGCGGCACGGCTTCACACCACTGCCCCATCACTCGTCCTCGTTGGGGATCATCAACAGCCGGCATAAGCATGAATCGCGGTCCAGGAGATTGGAAGTCCTGTGGTTCCGGGCGTGCGGCTCCTTCCATATTCGACTGTCCAAAACATAGATAGATATAAAAATTGGGGTCGGGCTGTGAATTCATATTCGTGCAAGCGAATGTGGTCAAAAAGACAAATAGCAAGGTTTTGAGGAATTTCATAAATAAATATTATAATCTTTTTAAAAAAAATAAAAAAATAAAACCATGTGGTGTATGTAGAAGTGCAACGTCTGGGGCAATGACGCCGGGAGACGTCACCTCCTTCGGTCATAAAGACGTTGTGTGACCATAACCGAATCGGTCATTAGTGAAAAGAAATGTGCTGTTAACAATATTCTTACATACAATCTAATGATCGATTCGGTATGATAATTAAATGCTATAATAGTTATGCTTTGTTGAACTTGTCCTTTGGTCGCTTGCATCGAGGACAGGTCCAGTCGTCGGGCAGTTCTTCAAAAGGCACTCCATCATGTTCTGCAGGGTCATAGACATATCCGCAGATTGAGCAAACATATTTACCAGAAGCCTGAAATTCAGAGAAGTCGATCTCTGCAAACACTGTAGGCACGGGTTTGTCGAGATCCATCACACGTTTTGCCTCGAGATTTTCGTAGCCTTGAGGAGTGTGTGTAGATAGATATACCGTTGGGTGTTTGCGAATGAACTCTCGTATACGGTTCTGCGTCTCGCGTGTGGCAGGCAGGTCGTCGAAGACGATGGATAGTTTGTCTTCATATAGTGCTTCGTCGCAATATGTGATATCACCATGAATCATATAGAATAGTCCATCGTTCTCCACTACGACAATGCTATTGCCATTGGTATGTCCCTTTGCTTTGATCATATATATACCGTCGCATATTCTCTGACTTTCAGGGAAGTTGTAGTATGCTCCATCGGTGAAACTGACAGGCACCAGATTATCCAGTCCTTGCAGTTCAGCAGCACTCATCTCGTCTTTATTAACATAAACCTTTGCATTTGGAAAAGACTTCAGTTCACCACTATGGTCAGGATGTCGGTGTGTAAGCAAAATAGTTGTTACCTGCTCTGGTTTGTAACCCAATTTTTCAAATGCCTCCATATATGTGCAGATATCTTTACCCGTATATGCCAAAGAGTTTTCATCGGGAACTTCTTCCGGTGTGTCAGTTGGCAAGCCAGTATCTACAAGGATTACATCTTTGCCCGTGTCGATAAGATAATTCTGAAGACTGCCGCGATAGCGGATATTCTTGTCGAACTTGTCGGTGCCTTCCTCTCCACCGAAGGCGAACGGCTGTGTATAGAAGCCGTCGGTTCTGAATTTTACTGCTTTAATTTCCATAACAATTGTTTTTTGTTATTATTAATTCAAATTTCGGAATATTAAAAATATATAATTAATCACCGTATATCATTCTTGCCATCAATCCGATGACAGCCATGTGGACTGGGTAGTAATAATAGAAGAACTTACCAAGCCATCTGCATTGTCCACGCTGTCCGTTGTAGAGAGCCAGTAAAGGAACAACGAGCCAACACGCGAGATGTAGCATTCCATAGGTTGGATTGTTGATTATAAAGAAAGCGATGGCATAAAGGGATATGAACAGCATCATCCATAGCATCTGCTTATGGAAATTACCTCTGCTACGTCCAATCATGAGAATGGCAAGCGGTGCGGCACAGCTCCAGTCGGATGTAGCTGTCAGCAAGCATCCTATCAATGTTATCGTAATTTTCATCCATAATGACATCTTTTCTGTGTCCCACACTTTCAGGAAAATCAATCCCCAGAGGAGTGGCCATGCAATGCTTGTGGCATTGAAGATAAGGTTATTGAAAGGATTGAAACTCGACATATTAAAATAGCAGAAAGCGAAATGACTTGCAATAGCAAGCAATAGTAGTCGCTGAAGGTAGCGACTAAAATTGTGTGTATGGTGATATCCTTCAGCCACGAAGAAAATCATGATTGGAGCTGTAAGACGTCCTATTATATGTAGGAGTATCTGTCGTGGCGTTTCAGCCTGTTCGTATGTCTCGATTCCCATCCATGCAAGATGGTCGATGGTCATGGCTATGATTGCCACCACTTTAAGTGCATTTCCACTCAATCCCTTTGTTATCGATATCATTATTTTTATTTGCTCTACAGAGATTAGGAGATAAGGAGTACAACCTAAGGGTTGTTTGTTATCTTACTATATAATGGTCGAAAATGATTGATAAATCTAAGATTAACTACGTTGAACTCGCGTATCGGTGTTTAGCAAATTATTCGTTAAGAGTTTTTTATCCATAATTCTTAATGGATGTATCGACTTCATTTTCATAAATAAAAAGAATAGCCGAAACTTGAGTTGTTTTCAGTTATGCAAAAATACAAAAAAATAAGTAAATCTGCTTACTAATAATAATATTTATACAATTTTTGCAAGTTTCGACTTGTTTTGAGAATACGAGAAGATGAGACATTAGTATTCTAAAATGAAAAAACATTTTAAAAAAAAACAAGCAAGCGTTGGAGAGGAGTAAGCTTATTAAAAAAGGACTTTTGGAATTGCCTAAGTGGTGGGTGGACGAGGTGCTCGCGCTGTATGGTTAAGATATGAAGCGTGATGGGCGGTTTGAGATGAGGAACGTTTTTATAGTTTTAAAAAAAATGGTGTTTTTCAAAAAAAATCGTAACTTTGCATTCGAAAAGTGCAAAGATACTGATGTATGGCTATTGAGTTCATGCACCATTCTTATTTATCCAAATTCATCTTTGTACATATAATTTTTATTCCATTTTGAAGCAGCCTGGTAGAGCTGTGTGGGGCTGAAGGTCTCGAAAACTCCATTTGATTTTTATGAAAAATATTGTATCAAAACGAGTGACAGCCACAATTCTCTCCATGTCGCTGCTCACCGTGATGGCTGGAGCCGCCATCGCCCCTGCGTTGGGCATCATCAAGGCTCATTTCTCAGATGCACCACAGTTGTTGGTGCAGTTTATCGTCAGCATGCCAGCCTTGCTGATTATCATTACCAATCTTTTTTTTCTTCCCCTGAGCCGTCATCTCCGCACCCGCGCCATCGCCACGACTGGTCTGTTGCTATATGTAGTGGCAGGTGCCGGTTGTTTCTTCGTGGACAACATCTGGGTATTGCTATTTCTGAGGGCATTGTTGGGTGTGAGCGTTGGGTTGATTATGCCTCTCTCGACAGGCCTGCTGGCATTCTACTTTCCACCTGAAGAGCAGGCGCGTCTGATGGGACTTTCTGCGGCGATGAATCAGATGGGCGGGGTGGTTGCCACATTGCTTGCCGGTTTGTTTGCCACTATAGAATGGAACTATGCCTTCCTTGTATATTTGCTTGGACTGATAGCATTGGTGATGGTGTGGGTATGGCTTCCTGATGAGCAGCTGGGTTCTGCCAACAAACGCGGAGTGCCGTTTCATCCTAAGCAACTGCTTAAGTTTCATCCGTCGGTGATAGGCATGTTGCTTCTGATGATGATATTCTTCATCTTCCCCACCAATTTTGCAATTATAGCCAATCGTCAGACAGGTCTGTCGACTGAAGCAGTTTGTGTCGCCACTGGTGGTCATGCCACTGTCGAATATATGCTTCAGGACTGACGACATCACAGCTCCCTACAAAGTAGGTCTTCTGCTATGCTTGGTATTCCTTATTCAGGTGTATGCCACACGTCATTTCCAGAGCTTACCACCAGTAAAAAAATCGGCTTAAAGAGTGTTAAACCCAAATCGGTCATTAGGCCGAAATGATGTAGAATTGTAATTATTCCAGTTCTTTTCATGTCATAACAACATTTTCTTTTGGCACCTTGCCTTCATAAGCCTCTCTATGTAGATCGCTACACCTTCAAGTCTTACAGAAGACAATCTGCTCAAAATAAATATTATTCTGACATAAAACCAAATAACCGAATTGGGTTAAAATAAGGTATATCCAAAGGTTAAAAAAGACTAAATATTCGATTTTACACAATTCCTTTAATAGTCATTTTTTATTAAATTTGTATAATAAAAATAGCATAAACAAATAAAAAAACAGCATTATGTCAAAGACAATAGAACAACTAATTGAGAAGAGTCGCAACCTTATTGAAGGTTTGCGCAAGCATGTTAAATAAATGGGTGAACGCAGTTTCAACAACTCAGAGATTGACCAGATGGAACAATCTCTGAAAGAGTTGTCGGCAGCCAACGACGATGTTGATCGTCTTCGCGACGAACTTCAACCAAAAGTGAAGCACATGAACGATTTGCTGGCCAAAGTTAAGACGGCTTATGCCGAATCAAAGAAAACACTCAAAGGCTATTATCCTCAAGAGCGTTGGGCCGACTATAGAATAACCGACAAGCGATAGGGCTCGGGGATAAAACGTAATATGACAATAAAAGCCTTCAAACTCCTAAAAATAGAGTTTGAAGGCTTTTATTAACGTGAATTAGGTATAAGAAGAGTGTCAAACAATCAGTAGGAGTGTTTTTTTACTTTAAAGGTGGAAATCAATAATTTAATCATTAATTTGCCACTCTTATGGATACTGCAAATTTAGTATAAATTATTTTGTATATTCGACGAGGACACTGCCCTTCAACAACTTTGCAGCAAATCTCCTTGCTGGTTTAACTGCATACAACTTCATATCTAAGAAACCATCCATGAATATTGAAATCATCTCTAAGAGCAGACTTATTGTATAATTCTTAAACCAAACTCTCATTATTATAGTACATCACCAACACCAAGAAATCCTGCATCCATGAGCATTGATGAAAAAACATTACCGTCAATCAGTTGTACGTTAGTCTCTTTTGCCTTATTTACACATTCCTCTGAAAATTTCTCAGAAGATGATAAAAGCCAATAAACCTTTGTATAGCCATCATCAAGTCTGTCATCCTTCAGGGCTTTCATCTCTTTAAGATGTACTATCTGCTCAGCACCCCAAGAACTTGTTTCTCCACGATAGTGTTTAACTTGAACATAATAGATAGTTTTCAGTAAATCAAAAGTTGCAATAACATCAACATCCTCATAATCCACTTTACTTGAAGGATTTTTTGGGGGAATAACAACTGAGCTGGCACCAACTCGTCCAAAATACCATTTAACAAGATTTTCAAATTTATCTGGATTCAACTTTGTTTGAATAATAGTGCGGATGCTGGGAGCCACATCGTTAATCTCATTTCTAAAGTGAATGGGCTTGTTTTTACGAGCCCCTTCAAAAGCTTTAATAACACTTTCTTTCAAATCGGTTATGCAGACGTTTGTCTGCCTAACCTTCATCCTTGATGTTAAATCACTGTCAACATAATCGTGTCTAGAAATGTCTTTTTGAATCAGCTTAACGTGCCTAGCAAAACCAAGATCAATTCTTTTATTTTCTTTATCTATCAAATAGCCATTATTGTCTCTAACCACAACTTCGTTATTCCAATTCTTAATGGTGACATCTTTAATATCCTTTACCATTATTGGTTCATCGTCCAACAACTCATATAGCGAGAAGGCTCCATAGGTCGGCACCACAACCCAATCCCCAGATTTCATCTCCCTGATAAAGTTCCACAGTTGGTACCTTCCTCTTGGAAGTTCATCCCACTCCGACAAGATCTTATCTTTCAAAAAGACCCAACCTTTTTCACCACGTACCCCTTCTATAAAACCATCTTCTTCAAACTCACTCCACCCATAGCTCAGATATCCAGCATCAAGCAGAGGATACGAAATTTCTGCAATGTGACTGATTCGATGTATCCAATAGTTTTTATCCATAATTTGTTGTATTATTTAAATGTTACTCGTGCTAATTCAATCATCATATTACCATTGTCCTTTTTTTTGGAATCTTTCCTTTAATAACCACGCATAATGTGAATCATATCGAGAAATGGTTCTGCGATACACTCCGCCTGGGTTGCCCACACCATCTTTAACATAAGCAATAGGTTTCACTATGAGATTAGAGCACAACGTAGCTCCATCTTCCCCGCTTTTGTAAATGTCATATTTTTCTACGTCTGCATCAAAATTATCACCGAAACGAGGTTCTTTTTCTTCGAAGTATAGGATTTCTTCTTCGCCTTTCTCGAAATCAAAAACTCTTCTTCCAATAGCTTCAAATGCTCCGACATAGCCGTAGCCTCCTCGTCTGAAAAGCATTATAATATCACCTTTACCAACCTGTTTTAGAAGATTCGTACGCCAATTCTCTTCATATTCGACAAGTGACAATTCAATTTCTTTTGACTTTGCTAAATTTTCCTCAATTTGCTTAAATTGTTGTTCTCCCAATGCATTGAAATGCCATGCCTGTCGCTTCAAAAATTTATCTTCATCATTATTACTTGGTGGTTCATGTTCTGTATTTATTTCAACTTTATCTGGTTGAATCATCTGCATGTCTTTTTCACATTGTTCTTCCTTCTGTTCTTTTATATTTAGTTCTTCTTCTTGTTTTTCTTGATTTATCAATGATTGAATAATTGATTCGAATTTATTCCAAAGTTTCTGTACTATATCCTTATTATTGTTGTTTTCATTATTGTTCCCATTTTTTTCACTATTGTTTGTATCTTCCCGTAAAATCTCTGTAATCCCCGAAAATAATATTGACATTTTAATATTTATATCCTTATCTATAAAATTATCTTTTTCATCGAAAAAATTTTTGTGGATTAATTTGAAAATATCTACGAGTACATTTGTCTTAGCGTAAAAACCAATAAAAGCAAATAATTTAGTACGCAAGTCTTTTATCTCTACTGATGTTACGTGATTATCACTAAGTGCAGCGTACATTTCAGAAACATAATCGGAATAAACTTGCAACTTGACACTGTATAGTTTCAACTTTCTTTCCTTGTCTTCCTCGTCTTTTGTCTGTCCATTAAGGAGGACAAGTGTAACTAATGCTGAAATCACAACACCAACAAATGCTGTAATAAGATTTGGACCAACTTCTTTATCTGGGGTCAAGTATTTGTAACTTGCAATAGCCACGAAAATAAAAACTATCACAAGTAAAATAAACATGTATTTAAGAGCTTTATTCATTATCGTAACATTTTAATCTAACTTTTCAAATTCAAAATCATTTACTGAACAGCAGGCTTTCTTGTAATCAAAACCATATATTTGCATGTACTGCTCTTTAATCTCAACTGCTCCATTGTAGAATGGAGTGGTAGTGTGCGACTTTGTAGTCACAATAATTGACATGTCTGGTGTCAATACTTGTCCATTAGAGCGTTTCACTCGTTTGGGCGTAATTCTGAAAACTTTGCTCATAGATTTGTGTCATTATTAAAATTAAGTGAATTCGGAATAAATAAGTTTAAATACCAATTGGCTTATCTTATGATTCTGTCGTGGAATATGTATCCATAATAGTTCTTGTTACTATTAATATCAGTGAAATGGACTTTTTTTCATAATAATATATTTCTAAGGGTTGATAATATTTTTTTTGTGTTTTATACACAATACAAAGATATGGAATATTATATTAAAAGAATATTATTTTTTGGTTCAAAATGGTTCAAAAAAGTCGATAGTAGAGCGAGTATGATGGTGTGAATAGAAGCGCAACATCGAAGTAAGTGGCGAAGAACCTCTACACCTATCTCGAGCACAAGTCCGTTGCACAATGGTAGTAGGTGGGTTGTTCGGTAAGTAGGTGACTCTTGAAAGTTGAGAGTTGAAAGTTTATAGTTTATGGTATATGGTATATTGTACAATAGGACTTTTTGATTGTCAAAAGCGGGCGAGACGCCCGCGCTCCTGTATTGTTACGGTTTGAAGATGTGTTTTTATGGTTTGAATAAGTCGTTTATCGTAGGTCAGTGCATCTTTGCACATTTTTACAAATAGAAAAGCCTTCAAACTCTCAATAATGGAGTTTGAAGGCTTTTGTTAACGTGAATTAGGTATAAGAACAGTGTCAAACAATCAGTAGGAGTGATTTTTTTATTTTAAAGGTGAGAACCAAAAGTTAAATCATTAAATACATCGTCTTATTTGTCTCTCACAGTGAAATCAAAATAAGTGTTTGGATATGGCTGGTTATTCAGAGTGAAGTGCCACCATTCATTGGAATAGTTTGTGAATCCGTGTTTTTCCATCACACGTTTGAGCAACATACGGTTCTTGTTGTGCTGTTTGTTGACATTGCCTCCAGGATATGAGCCCATATATGCAGTGTGAGACGGTGGTCCGAAATAATCGAAATGGTTTCCCATATCCACCTCTTTCTTCGAGTCGATGTAGCATATTGTCATGTCTATTGTGCTTCCTTTGCTGTGCCCCGACTTTCGTGCAATATATCTTGGGAAAAGATTCTTTTTTGCTATTGTTGGATAATAGTCGGCCTTATTCTTCTCATCTGGTCCTTGTGCCCAGCGTACAAAATGATTGACAGCGCGCTGAGGACGATATGCGTCGTAAATCTTGATTACGTATCCCATTGTGCGGAATTCGTCGGCAGCTTCCTTCAGTTTCCTTGCAGTCTGCTTAGTGACAATCGCAGCATTGGCATTATATCCGTCGACTTTAGCTCCCATGAAATTATTCGTGGTGTAATAACGTATGTCTTCAATCACATCAGGCACATAGTCTCTCACGAGCACAAATCCCTGATGAGGTTCAAAGCTCTGTTGAGGTTCTTTCTGCTTGTTTTTCCCATCTTCGGAATTTGCCGTGGTGCTGTCGGAGGGCTCCACGACGCTGTCGGCAGGCTGTGCAACAATTGGGGTTGTCGGAAGGACGGAATCCTTTGAGCTGGCAATAGTGTCGTTTATCGTTTTTTCGTCTGAACCCGCCACTTTATTTGCATTGGTGTTGCACGCCAGAGAAGTCAGTATGGCAATCAAAGAAATGCCGGACAGAAGTAATACAGATTTTTTTACTACTTTCATACTGCTAATGATTGATTTCTTTTTTAATTTATCTTGTGATTCTGTCGTGGAAAACATATCCAAGATACTTCTTGTCGGTGTTATATACCTTATACCATTTGTTGCCTGCTTTGGTGTAGTAGACAAAAGTACCAGTATTGAGTCTTCCTATGATTGCATAGTTTGTACCAGGTCCTTTGCGAATATTTACATAAGTGTCTACAGGGTCGGTTATGTAGCCATAATAATAGCTGGCGGAAGGGGTTGTGTCGTACCTGCTGTTGGGATTTACTCTGACAATACGGCTTGTGTGCATATAGCCCAAATAAGTGCTGCTGCGTGCTCCAGAATAGACTTTGCTCCATCCGTTTCTTTGTGGTGTGTAATAAAGGTACTCACCCGAATTGTAGCGGCCAACGATTGGAGAACTGGTTGATGCTCCTCGACGAACATTAGTGTAGCCATCGGGATCGGATACTCTGCCGTAATACTGTTGTGCGTTGATTGAAAGTGCTGATATCATCAGTATCAGCGAAAGAACCATTTTTTTCATAATAATATATTTCTAAGGGTTAATAATGTTTTTGTTTCACAGTGCAAAGATATAGAATATTATATTAAAAGAAAAATTATTATTAGGTTCAAAATAGTTCAAAATCATTTTTAATTATTATTATTCGTTTAGTTGACAAGTTGTTTATATGGGTAGAACGAGATTTAAGTGGAAATGATTTTGTTTTTGTAATCGGGGTTCAACGGTGAAATAATGGCGTGCCTGACTCATTTCGTTTATTGGTGAAAACAGGTTTTTACGGCTGGACTGGCGCACGCCATGCACGCCACTACATGATGACTGGTTGTGTGCAACGTCGTAGGCAATAGTTAATAGGTTGATGCTTTAGCGGATGTGAATAGCCATGTGCAGTTTGTTTTTTCGAGTTGGAAGGTGAGTTGCAGTTGCCATGTGTGGCGTCCACTTCCGAACACGGCTGCATTCACTCGGCTACGGCCTTTGAGCGTGGCATTATTACCATCCACAATGACTTCCATCTGCTCGTGTTCGACCGAATAATAGTTGAGAGTACCGTTGGCAATTGCTTGGAGATACTGCTGCTTGGACTGGCGCATTCCAGTCATGTGTATGAGCACGAATTTGTCGGCATGAAGTCGCTTCAGCGTTTCCACATCCTTTGCTACCATTGCCTCATACATTTCTCTATAGAGGTTTACTATCTGACTTTTGTCGTCCATATTATCTGATAACATTTATTGAGCTTCGTTGAGTATCTTTCTTCCGCCCAAGAACTATTATTTAGCCAAATGACCGACTTGAGTTTGATTCAAATCGGTCATTGTGAGTAATTATCCGTAGTTCTCAATAAGATTTTTCACGAACTGTGGATCGCCAAAGTTGATGGTTCCTGTATCATGTTGGTTCATTGTGGCAATCTGTGTCATATCCTCGTCGGAGAGTGTGAAATCAAACACATTGAGGTTCTGTTCCATTCGTTCCTTATGGGTGGATTTCGGAATTGCGACAATACCACGCTGAGTGAGCCATCGGAGAGCCACCTGTGCCGCACTCTTACCATATTTATTACCTATATTGGCGAGCAATTCACTTTTCACTACGCCTTCCACACCTTGTCCTCCAAGCGGTCCCCATGCCATTATTTTCGTCTGCGTTTCATTCAGCAAAGGTTTTATCTCGTTCTGCTGTATGAGAACGTTACACTGAAGCTGATTTACCATAGGTTTCACGTCCACATAGTGTGCGAAGTCGAAGAATCGTCCAGCCTGGAAGTTCGACACACCGATGGCACGCACCTTGCCGTCGCGATATGCTTTTTCCATGGCACGCCATGTGCCGAACACATCGCCATAGGCTTGATGTATGAGCAGTAGGTCGATATATTCTGTCTGCAATTTACGTAAACTTTCGTCGATACTTTTGGCAGCTTTCTCTTCGCCTGCATTGGATATCCACACCTTAGTAACGATGAAGAGGTCTTCGCGCTTGATACCACTCTTGCGCCATGCATTGCCCACGCCTTCTTCGTTTTGATATGCCTGTGCCGTGTCAATCAGACGGTAGCCCACTTCTAATGCATCACTCACACAACGTTCACACTCATCTGGGCTCACCAGAAACACGCCATAACCGAGGGCAGGCATCTCAACACCATTGTATAATTTGATATATTCCATATATATTTATTTAAATGAATAATGAATAATTATTTTAGTATTAGTAGACGAGTAAACGAGTTGTTAGAATCCCAGTCCTTTAAGCCATTTTTCCACCTTAGCTTTCTCAGTGCGCACCTCGTGTCCGTAGATGCTGAATCCTTTTATCACGTTGGCTCCAGGGAATGCGTCCTTCACGTCCTCCACGCAGTTGGCCAGTCCGCTTCCTTCGTGGGTAGTAAACGGAATTACAGTTTTTCCCTTCAGGTCGTTCTCATGCTTTTTGAAGAAAGTGAACATCACTTGTGGATATGTTCCCCACCACACTGGTCCACCGATGAAAACCGTATCGTAAATGCTGAGGTCTATATCACCTTCGTATGGTGGCAATTCGCCCTTTCGTGTTTCTTCCTTAGCGAGATTGATGAGCGGTGTATATGCCATGCCATCATACTTATGAGTTACGATTTCGAACTGTTCAGCCCCGGTTATTTCACTAATATAGTCAGCCACGATCTTAGTGTTGCCCACTTCAATATTTCCCACAGCATAGTTGTCTCCTGCATGAGAGAAGAACACTACCAATGATTTTCCGTTTTTTTCCATAATTGTTGTTTTTTTAGCTCCACCGCTACATGCCGTTGACGTAAGCAATGCAATTGCAGCTGTAATAATAGTTTTGATATTCATAATACGCACATTTTATGTTTCACATTGCAAAGTTACGATGATTATTCAGGAACTCATTTTCACAAAAAGCGTTATAATTTTCACTTTTAACTAAAATCGTTGTTTTTTTTGCAAAATAATATGTATTTTAGCAATCAAATAATAATATAATGAATACAGTTTTTCAATATTCCACTGATTTTTATGGCATGAATGACAAGGAGCTGAGCCATACATGTATGCACTTGCTCTGCCTCGAAGGCGAAGGTAGCTTTGTATTCAACGAACATTGTTATCACATCATGAAGAATGATTTGATTGTGATTCCCATGCCTACCCGTGTGAGCAACCTTGCAGCTCACAGCAACATAATCGTGGAGTGGTTTGCAGCCGACTATAAGTTTTTGCAGAACCTGCTTCCATCGAACAACTACAGCATAGGCGGCAGCATATCTCTGAATCAAGACCCAGTGATACGTCTGACCGACGAACAGAGAGAGCATCTGACTGAGGACTTTCATCGTCTGCGCAATCGCATGGGAGATGATCATCTGCAATTCTACCGAGAGCTGATGGGCAGTCTGTGTCTCACTATGATTTATGATATATTTGAGGCTCATTCTCAGCATGAAACATTAAACTCACAAACCGACCGCACGGCATATATCGTAAAGCAGCTGATGTCGCTTCTCTCCACTGGCATCAGTATGACTGAACGGAGTGTGGGTTATTATGCAGAGCGTCTTAATGTGTCGGCCAAATACCTTTCCGACACCATAAAGCGAGTGACGGGCCATTGCGTGAGTTCCTACATCGACCGTCATACAGTTCCAATATTGAAGGAACTCCTCAACGATGAACGTCTGTCGCTCACACAGATTTCCGACCACATGAATTTTGCATCGCTCTCCTATTTCAGCCGCTACTGCAAGAAACATCTCGGCATGTCGCCGAGCGACTATAGGCGGAGCCTGCAGCCAAGGTAAAAGAGAGTCGAGAGTCAAAAGAAGCTGGCGCTGTGGAGGTTGTAATAAGTAATAAATATTTAGGAAACCGAAGGCTCGACATAGCCAATTGGAGCCATGCGGACGGTTAATGACCAATATGGTGATATTGAAGTAATAAGTAGACAGTGGTGTGGGCGCTTCGCTCACTAAGATAATGAAGAAATATTATTTATTAATTTAAAAAATAGGACTTTTTGATTGTCAAAAGCGGGCGAGACGCCCGCGCTCCTGTATGGTTACGGATTAAAGAGAAATATTACGGCAGGACTGGCGCACGCTGGGCACGTCTCTATAGTGGATGGGGTTTATACAAGATCCTTCAACTATAAACTATAAACTTTTATCACAATCCCATACTTTTCCTTACTTTCAATGCATTGGCATCGCAATTGGTAAGGCGGAAGAGTTGATAGTTGCTGTGGTTCAGCGCCAGTCCGGCTTTTGCCAGAATTCGGTCGTAGTCGATTTCTGCAGTTGTATCTACATAGTGGCGTATTTCATTTAGAGGTGAGCCTGCAATTTCAGTCACTGACTGCCAAAATTCTTCTTCGGAGAATCCCCTCCCCAGGTCTTTAAAATATCGATAGTAGAGGAACCGCATGAGGTCGTCGAGGCTTTTCTCGGCATTTGTTGCATGACGTATTTCTATATCTATGAGCAAAGCAAGGATAGGTCCTTTGTCGTAGTAGGATATTCGCACGTCGGCCCCGTTTGCGGAGCGATTGAAGAAATTTAGCCAAATATCGTAGCTGCTCTGTCGCAAACTCATGTGCTTATGTCCATTCATGCTTTCCACTGTAGCAATTGATCCCGATAGATCTTTCAAGAGGTAGTCGGAATCGCATATTCCCGCGTTCATCATCAGGCGCGTTTCGTAATAGACAGTAAATCCCTCACTCACCCATAGCATAGGAGTGAACACCTCACGGTCGTAGTCGAACGGTCCGAGTTCTATCGGTCTTATGCTTTTCACATTATATAGATGGAAATATTCGTGAGTCACGAAACTCATATATCTCAGATACGCATTGCGGTCAGCAAACCGGAATGTGCCTTCGCTGTAGCATGCTTGTGAGTTCTGATGCTCAAGTCCGCCTCCACCTTTTCCCAGATGAATGAGACAATAGTTGTCGTAGGGCACATCGCCAATGAGGCGTGAGGTGGCAGAGACCATTTTTTTGAAGTCGTCCTTAAACTGGCTTTCAGCAAAACCGTCTGGTGTTTCGAGTGCAAATTCATATTTATGTCCTTCATGCATAAACTCTTCGGAGAAATGATTTCCGAAGAGGAATGGGCTGTCATAAAGTACGTCGAAGTTCTTGGAATAATAACATCCCGGCATGTTTCCTTCTTTCGCAAGCCCAGTTGAGATGCGTGTCCACGTGTCGGGCATAGTGAAATGTATATGGCAGTCGTGCGCTATGTCGCCATCTCGGTGCATGAACACTCCGTTAGGCGTAAGAAATCCGATAGTGTTCTCCACACGACTTTCAGCCACGCTACGTTCGTTGGCATAGATACGCCATCTCACCTGTGTTTTACTGCAGACAGGGGTAAATGCCCATCCATTCTTTCCCTGTTTCTCCCATTTAAGAAGTTTTCCCGTCTCGTCGGATACGGAGAAATCGGTGAGATACTTAGGATAATCTACAATCACATAGTAGCCTGGAGCCCAAACCGGCATCTTCAGCACGACAGGAGTTCCAATGGTGTCGGTGGTGTAGTTGAGCTCCACGTTGATATAATGTGTTTCAGGTTCGAAACTTACTTCATAGTGCATTTCGTATGCCGCAGCCGTCAGCAGAGCAGTGGTCATCAGGACTGTCAATACCAGTCGTTTCATTAATTGCTTGTATGGTTTCATGAGATAAATTTTGCTAATTAGCCAATATTTGAGCATTAGCCCTATAGAATTGTTTTATGCAAAATTATAAATAAATGTTATAACAAAAAAATAATTAAGTTTGAAAATGTCATGATTATTTGTTAACTTTGAAGACCCATAGGTATATATTAAAGTTGTCTAATTCTTCAATCTTACACAATCAAATATTGAATAATCATGGATTCATGGATTGACATCGACAATATAAGGAAATCGTCAGACGAAATTGAATATCACCCTCTCAAACCATTTATATTTCCCGATACCCGTATTTTGTTTCTTGGCAGTTTTCCTCCTCAGCGCAAACGCTGGTGCATTGATTTTTTCTATCCAAACTTTATCAATGACCATTGGCGCATTGAGGGACTGGTGTTCTACGATGACAAGAACCATTTCGTGGATGATTCAAACAAACGGTTTTGTCTGGAGGATATAATCAACCATTGTCGCATCCATGGCATTGGTTTCTACGATACCGCATTTGCTATCAGAAGACTTGCTGACAATGCTTCGGACAAGTTTCTGGAGGTTGTGGAGCCATCCGACCTAAGACGTTTGTGTTCGCTGTCTGAGCAGTTGCAGGTGATTGTGACCACAGGCACGAAGGCCACCGAGACGTTTTGCATGAATATGGGTATTGAACATGTTCCAAAAGTGGGTGCGCATGTAGATATACCCGAGCTGAATGGTGTGACTCTCTATCGTCTTCCTTCTTCATCGAGGGCTTACCCACTTTCGCTTGAGAAGAAAGCGGAGGCATACAGGAAGGTGCTGAGGAGAGTTGCTTTAACAAAAATCTGATATATGGAAACAAAAGGGAAAAAGATTCGAGAAGCGAAGTATGCGGGTCGTTTTTATGACAAAGACCCGGAGGCTCTGAAGACGAGTGTTGACCAATTGCTTGCTGCACATTCTGACAGAGAACGCTATGACGTGTCATCTATGATAGTGCCTCATGCCGGCTATTACTATTCAGGCAATGTGGCAGCATCGGCTTATATGTCGCTGAATCCCGAAAAGAGCTACAAACGAGTGTTTTTGCTTGGTCCAAGCCATCAGACATGGCTCGACGGAGCATCTGCCGACAGTGCTAACGACTACTACGCCACCCCACTGGGACTGGTGGCTGTTGACCGCAACATATCCCAAAAGCTCAACGATAATAACAACGAGTTCTACTATACAAAGAAAGCACATGAGCATGAGCACTGCCTGGAGGTTCAGCTTCCGTTTCTTCAGCGTGCGCTGTCGGAGGTTCCACCCATAGTTCCCATCATAGTGTCGACCGACGACTTCAGTAAGCTGAAGCATATAGCAGAAATACTGAAGCCTTATTTTAACGAAGACAATCTGTTTATCGTCAGCAGCGACTTCTCACATTATCCCAAGTATGACGATGCATGCATGGTGGACAAGAAAACAGCCCGTGCCATCGAAAGCGGTGATGTGTGGGAACTGATACACACTGTTGAGTCCAACATGCATGATGACATACCGAACTTGTCAACAAGCGCCTGCGGACTATTTCCCATCATAGTGCTTATGCTAATGATGGGAGGCCGTTTCGAATCCAGACATCTGATGTATCAGAACTCTGGCGATGTGGACATCAGAGGGGGGGATGGCGTGGTTGGGTACCACTCATTCGTTTTCCTACGTTCTGAAGCAGAGGAGCCATGCGGGTTTTCACTGACAGAGTCCGACAAGCAGAAACTGAAAGACATAGCTTACGGGAGCATTTTGTCAGCGCTTGAGCACAAAAGATATGACAAAGGCGACTTGTCGGCCTACCCATCCCTTTCAGAGCGTTGCGGCGCGTTTGTGTCGCTCCATCAAGACGGCAGGCTCAGAGGATGTATAGGTCATTTCGGTGAAGACATGCGTCTGTGTGATATCGTGGCAGAGATGGCTTGTGCAGCAGCGTTCGACGACCCTCGTTTTCCCGCTCTTCAACGTGATGAGTTGGGCCATACCGACATAGAGATATCGGTGCTCACGCCTATGCGTAGGATTCACAGCATCGATGAATTCCAGCTTCATCGTCATGGCATCTATATCCGCAAGGGCGGACGTTCGGGCACATTCCTTCCTCAGGTGGCCGACGAGGTGGATTGGACAAAAGAGGAGTTTCTGGGTCATTGTGCTCGCGACAAAGCCGGCATAGGCTGGAATGGGTGGCGCGACGCGGAGTTATATGTATATGAAGCAATAGTGTTTTGAGATGAAAGAATGTAGATACTATCGCAAGCTGGATGAAGGCGGCGTGGAGTGCATTCTGTGTCCACATCATTGCCACATAGCAGAGGGTCGTAGCGGGCTATGCAAGAGCAGACAGAATCGTGATGGAGTGCTGATGAGCCTCGCATACGGCCATCCCTGCGCCTTAGCCGTGGACCCAGTTGAGAAGAAGCCGCTATATCATTTTCATCCCGGCAGCACTTGCTTGTCGATGGCATGCACCGGGTGCAACCTGCGCTGCCACAATTGTCAGAATCACGAGATTTCTCAAGCTGCTCCCGACGAAGCAGGGATGTATCAGCTTTCGCCTGCTCAGCTGGTGGATATATGCCTACGCGAGGGTTGCCCTGGACTGGCATATACCTACACCGAGCCCCTCACATACATAGAATATGTGGCAGATACAGCACGATTGGCACATGAGCATGGACTTTGGAACATACTGGTGACTGCCGGCTTTGTGGAACAGGAGCCGTTATCCGACTTATTGCCCTACATAGATGCCGCCAACATTGACCTGAAATCATTCAGCGATGATATCTACAGGCGTGTATGCGGCGGAAGGCTCTCTGTGGTGTTGGACACCATACTGGCGATGCGTGATGCGGGTGTATGGATAGAACTAACCAACCTGTTGATACCAGGAGTGAATGACCAGATGGATATGATCAGCGATATGTGCCGCTGGATAGTGGACAATGGTATGACCGACGTGCCACTACACTTCAGCCGTTTCTTCCCACGATACAAGATGTCGCACCTGCAACCTACTCCTCTCGACACACTGAAGGCTGCTCGCGATATTGCGCTGAAAGAAGGCTTGGAAAGGGTGTATCTTGGGAATGTCTATTAGGAATGAGGAATCCGGAGGTTCGGCATAGGCAATCTTTGCCATGCGAAGGATGGATAAAGGATAATATATGAAACAACAAATTAAAAATAAAGATTATTAAACGACTAATGATTATATTGTTGTCGGCATTTGTGCTGACAGCTTCTGCTAAAGATGTAGCCATATACAATATCGTAGACTATGGTGCGGTGGGTAATGGCATTGCACTTGACCATGGTTCCATCAATTCCGCCATTGAGGCATGTAGCCACGGAGGTGGTGGCATGGTTTATGTTCCAAGCGGCACATATCTATGTGGCAGCATCCGTATGATGAGCAACGTGGAGCTTCATCTTGAATCAGGAGCCACTCTCTTGGCCGCTCCCTCAAGTATGAAAGCCTACGACGAAGCTGAGCCGTGGGAAGGAGTAGCGTACCAAGACGGCGGCCACACCTATTTTCATAATAGTCTGATATGGGCAGTAGGTGCAGAAAACATATCCATCACTGGTAGGGGTATGATAGATGGCAAAGGTCTGACCCGCCACGACACGGAGCGTGCTGGCATTCTTCAGGGCGGCAACATAGGTACAGGCGACAAGTCGATAGCACTTAAGCAATGTCGTAATGTATTAATCCGCGACATAACAATCTTCCGTGGCGGTCATTTTGCTATCATACTGACAGGTTGCGAGCAAGTGAATGTAGATAATGTGCTGATTGACACCAATCGCGACGGTATAGACATCGACTGCTGCAAATATACATCCGTGAGCAACTGCAAGGTGAACACACCCAACGACGATGCAATTGTGCTTAAGAGTTCGTATGCACTTAAGAAGCCTGTTTTGTGTGAGAGTAT
>Ga0247611_10003774_pt1 | contig 21945 bp, 18 predicted proteins | sample 177DNAGHGhighgp2_FD_192422 | JGI IMG/M metagenome (GOLD analysis project Ga0247611, IMG submission 192422) | Sheep rumen microbial communities from Palmerston North, Manawatu-Wanganui, New Zealand - 1770 DNA GHGhigh gp2 | ecosystem: Host-associated > Mammals > Digestive system > Stomach > Rumen... | reverse complement strand
CCTACTACTCCATTAGTAATAGTAACTGCATAATCTCCAAATTTAAGACATGCTTGTTTTATTGCATTTTTTTCTAGTTCTACTGCACCACTATTTGGCTTTTGGCCTGATACTTGTATTTCTAGTGTTTCAGTACCAACTAAATATCCTGTTGTCCCATCTACTGTATATGTTTCATCAGGCATATTATAATTTGATTGTCCAGATAATCTTCCCAAATAGTATTTATTTATACTATCTTTATATCCGTATGCAGAATCTTTTGCTGCACCCATTCTTGAATTTTCAATTATATTTAATATAATTGGGACTGTAATAACCGCAATTATTGCGAGTATTACAATAATAGCTAATAATTCTATTAGAGTGAAGGCATTTCTAGTTAAAATACCCCCCCCATTTTTACTATTAGCTAATTTTGTTTTCTTAAAAAACATAAAATTACCTACCTTTCATTCCAATAGAAAAATAGCTAAATAATTGGAGATACGCTACTTACCTACTCTTCTATCTGTATCAATAATAACACACTACATAATAAAAATCAAATGTTTTTTTTCGTAGGTTAGTTTATCTTTATAGTGTTTTACTAATAATTATTTATTAGTTTTATTATTATAAATGACCCGTTTTTAAGAGTTTTACTAGCCCGTTTTTAAGTTTTTTATATAAAAAAAGGACTTTTTTAGTCCTTATTCACTTCTTAGTTTTGCATTTAATTTTGTTTCTACTTTATTTATTATGTTATTAAATACTTCCATTACTTCTTCATCTGTTAGTGTTTTTTCTGGTGATGAGAATGTTAGGTTATATGCGATTGATTTTTCATTATCTTTGACATTTTCTCCTGTATATACATCGAATACATCTATATTTGTGAGTAGTCTTCCACCTGCTCTTTTTATTTCTGTTTCTATTTCTTTTGATGTAGTTTCTTTATCTACTATAAATGCCATATCTTTTTTTATTTCTGGATATTTTGATGATTCTTTGTATTTTATTGGTTTTATTGGTTTTATTAGTTTTGTTAATGATATTTCTGCTACGTATACTTCATCTTTTAGTGTACTTGGGTGTACTCTACCAATTATTCCTAATGGTTCTCTATCAAGTAGTATTCTAGCAGACATTCCTGGATGCATATTTGGAATATTGTCTACTTGGAATTCGTATCTGTTTTTAAATCCTGCATAGTCTAATAGATTTTCTATTATTCCTTTTATTACATAGAAGTCTGTTTTTATTTTGTTATTTTGCCATTTGTTTGTTATGTAATTACCTTTCATAAGTATTGATATTTTAATATCTTCATTGTATGTTTTATCGTATGTTTTACTTATTTCATATAACATTATGTCTTCTACTTTTCTTGTTTTATTGTAAGTATATACATTTATTAATGATGGTATTAGTGTTGTTCTTACAACGCTTTTATCTATACTCATTGGATTTGGTAATACTGCATTTTCTTTTTCTTCGTATTTGAATGTGTTAGCCATATCAGGTGATGTTAATGTATATGTTTTTGTTTCATTTAATCCTAGTGTTCTTAATCTTTTTGAGAATAGTTTTCTATATTTAACGTCTCCTATGTATCCACCTTTTCTAATATTTGTTTTAGGTAGTGTTGATACTAGGTTATTATATCCATAAAGTCTACCTATTTCTTCTGCTATATCATTTACGTTAGGATCTATATCTAGTCTTCTTTTTGGAATTGTTACTATAAATTCATCGTCTTTTAGTTCGTATTTAAAATCTAGTCTATCTAGTTCTTTTTCCATGTCACTAACTGAAATTGTTATTCCAAGCATTTTATTAATATCTTCTGATTTAAATTTAACTATTTTTTCTGTTTTATCTACTTTGTCATATTTTACTATTCCTTTTAATACTTTAGCATTTGCATATTTTTCTAGTAATTGACAAGCTCTATTAATAGCTAGATCAGTATATTCGGAGTTTAACCCTTTTCCAAATCTAATTGATGCTTCACTTTTTAGGTTTTGATTTTGTGCTGTGTATCTAATTGATACTGGGTCAAATATTGCGCTTTCTATTAGAATAGTTTTTGTATTATTGTCTACTTCAGTATTAACTCCACCCATAACTCCTGCTATTGCGATTGCTTCTTTTGCATTTGATATTACTATATCTTTTTCAGATAGTGTTCTTGTCTTTTCATCTAATGTTGTTATCATTTCATTTTTTTCTGCATCTCTTACTATTATTTTATCTCCAAGTTTTTCTTTATCAAAGAAATGAAGTGGTTGTCCATATTCTAACATTACGTAGTTTGAAATATCTACTACATTGTTTATTGATCTCATTCCTGCACTTGTAAGTCTTTTTTTAATAAAATCAGGTGATTCTTTAACTTCTACGTTTGTTACCATTTTAGCTAGATAGTATGGACATTTTTTTGTTTTTATATCTAGGTTGAAGTGATTATTTATATCATCATCTATTTCTTGAAAACTAATTTCAGGCATTTTTACTTTTTTATTTAGTATAGCTGATATTTCATATGCAAAACCAATGTGATAGTAACAGTCATTATTTCTATGTTTATGTATATCTAATTCATAGATTGTGTCTTCTAGTTTTAGATATACTAATGGATCAGTTCCAACTTTAGCGTCACTTCCTAGTTCTTCGATTCCTCTGCTATATGCTTCTTCTGTTTTTTCTTCTAGTCCCAATTCATATAAAGCGCATATCATTCCATTTGATTCTTCTCCTCTTATTTTAGAGGCTTTTATTTCAAAATTTCCTGGAAGAATTGCTCCTGGAAGAGCTACTATTACTTTTAGCCCGGTTCTAACGTTTGGTGCTCCACATACTATTTGTGTTGTTTTTTCTCCAATATTTACTTGGCAGACATGTAAGTGATCTGAGTCTGGATGGTCAACACATTCAATAACTTCTCCTATTGTTAGATTATCTATATGATTTGTTATTATTTTTTCTACGTTTATTCCTGATTCTGTTATTTTTCTAGCAAGTTCTTTTAAGTCTTCATCACTAATATCAATATATTCCGATACCCATTCTAAACTTATCATTATTCTCTCTCCTTTCTATCAAATGTTTTTAATTCTCTTAGGTCTGTATTGTAAATAGCTCTTAGGTCATGTATATCATATTTTTCCATTGCAAGTCTATCTGCACCGAATCCAAATGCGAATCCTGTCCAAATACTAGGATCGTATCCACCCATTCTTAATACGTTTGGATGTACAATTCCTGCTCCTGCTACTGTTATCCATCCTGAGTTTTTACAGATATTGCATCCTTTTCCTTTACATTTATGGCAAGTTATATCTACTTCTACTGATGGTTCTGTAAATTGATAGTAACTAGGATGAAATCTTGTTTCTGTTGATTCACCAAATAGTTTTTTAAATATTACGTCTAGTGTTCCTTTTAAGTCGCTTAGTGATATTTCTTTATCTACTACTAGTCCTTCTATTTGCATGAATTGATGTGAGTGTGTTGCGTCGTCATCATCTCTTCTATATGTTTTACCAGGACATATCATTCTAATTGGAGTGTTTCCATTTCCTTTTAACATTGTTCTTACTTGTACTGGAGATGTTTGACTTCTAAGTAGTATTTCTTCTCCTTCAATATAGAATGTATCTTGGGCATCTCTAGCTGGATGTCCTTTTGGAATATTTAGCATTTCGAAGTTATATTTGTCTTCTTCTATTTCTGGGCCGTCTACTACATCATATCCCATTGATATAAATGTTTCTTCTACTTCTTCTATTAGTTTTTCTAGTATATTTGGTGAACCTACATTTATTTTTGTTGAAGGAAGTGTTATATCAATTTTTTCAGATTCTAATTTTTTATTTAGTTCTTTTTCTTCTATTTTATTTTTTAATGAATCAAATGAATTATTGATATCTGTTTTAAATTCGTTCATTATTTTTCCAAATTCTTTTTTTTCTTCGTTATCTAAGTCTTTCATATGAGACATTAGTTCTGTTATTGGTCCTTTTTTACTTAGATAGATGTTTTTTAGTTCTGTTAGTTCTTTTAGTGTGTTAGTATTTTCTAATTTTTCTTTTATTTCAGTCCTTAAGTTATTTATTTTTTCTTGCATATAATCACCCTTTCAAATAAAAAAATCCATGAATTTAAGGACGAGATAACCCGTGGTACCACCTTAATTCATAGATTTACTATGCACTTTAATTCTCTTAACGCGAGATTACGTTATAAATTTTCTTTATAAAGCTCTCTAGACGAATTCATAAAATGTTATTGTTAGTTTCCACCAACCACTAACTCTCTATTAATAACTTAGATTATTACTACTTCTAGGTCTTTGCCTTTGGACTAGTAATATTATATATTATTTTTTTTGTTTTGTAAATTGTTTTTGTTTTTTAATTGTTTTTTTAGCTATTTATTACTTAATTTATCTACCATTCTATTTATATATCTATCTATAAAGTTATTATCTTTATTTATTATCTCTGCATCTATTCTTGTATTGTTTTGGCCTTTAATTTTTTCGTTTCTCATTCCTCGTCGTTCAGTTATAAATGTATTTTCGTTTATAAATATTGTTGTATTTGTTTTTGTTTCTGTTTCAAATGTATGACGTGCTTCTATATTTCTATATTTTCTTTTTATGAATTCATATAATATTAATGCTGGTGTTAATAGGAAAAAAGCTATAAATGCACTAAGTAGGTTTAGTTCTATAAAATTTATTATAATATTTAGCAGGTATATAGAAAGTATTTCTATAATTCCTGTTATTATATATAGTTTAAGTGAGTTTATTGGAACACTTCCTTTTAACTCTTTTGTTCTACCATTTACTGCGATATAGTGAATTTGTTTTCGTGTCCTATCATAATATGAGTATATCCATACAGGTAGGTATGCTGTCATCCATCTTGTTCCTATTACATTAACATTTTCTTTTTCCCATTTTATTCCTCTATCATAATTTTTAAGATTTTTATTTAATGAGTGTCTAGAAATATCTTTTATTTGAATTTCTATTTGTCTTTTTAAATCGTCTATATTAATATTTCTTTTTTCTGATGTGAATCCTATAAGATATCTTGATTCGAACCTTATACAGTTTTCTGTATCAAATGGCATTATGGCGTTGATTATATTATTTGTTTTGTCTTTTGTTTTTTTGTCTTTGCTTGTTTCTACTGTTAGGTCATCTATTGTTATATTGAATAGTCTTTTTATCTTGTAGACATTTGCGTCATATCTTGATTCTTTGCCATCATTTACCCAATATATTCTTGTTTGTTGTTCTCCAACGCCTTCAAAGTCACAATTTGCATTTACATCTACTAACATATATGGAAGATAAACGCCCATTACATTTTCTAGTTTGTATTCTTTTTTAAATCTAGGTAGTGCGAAGAATGTTCTAGATTTTACAAATTTATCTATTTCTTTTTTTGCTTCTTCTTTTGTTATTTTAAAAGGCAAAATTTTATCTGGTACTGCTCCATTTTCTATTCTTTCATTTATTGATAGTATTCCTCTACACCAGTGGCATCTTTTTTGTGTTGTTTCATTTGTATCTATCATTATTTCTGCTCCACAGCCATTGCATCTTACTGTCACGATGTTGTTAAAATCTTCATTTATATTTATAGCTCCTGAACCTATTATTGTTCCTTCTAATATTCCAGTTTCAGATTCTTCTACTATTTCTCCTTCAAATATTGCTTCACAGTATGGACAAAATAGTTTTCCAATGCTTGTATCAAAATATGTTTCTGTTGCGCCACAATTTGGGCAAAATTGTTGACCATTTTTTAGATTTCCTTTTGTTTCGATTATTCTTTCATTATTTTCATTCATTGTTTTCACCAATTTTATTATATCATATCTTGAATTATTTTTTTATTTTATTTATAATTGTTTTGGGAGGTATTTTATTATGGATGAAATCAAATCTAAAATTGAGGAAGTAGTTAAGAAATTAACTAGTGATAAGAATTTAGCTGATGAATTTAAGAAAAACCCTATTTCTGTTATTGAAAAGGTTTTGGGTGTTGATTTACCTGACGATGTTATTAATAATGTTGTTGAAGGTGTTAAGGCTAAGATGAGCGTTGATAATGCGAAGTCTTTATTTGATAAAGCTAAAGATTTATTTAACAAATAAAAGAAAGGGAAACCTTTCTTTTATTCTTGTGTGAATCTTAGTAAGTATCCATCTGGATCTTGTACTAGGAATTCTTTATCTATATATTCTTTTTCATTTACTTTATATATTGATTCTTTTATATCTTGATATAATGGATAGTTTGTTTTTAAAAGATTTTGTTTTATTTTTTCTACATCTTTTACTTCCATACTTATATTTATTCCTCTACCAAATGGATATTCTAGTGGTCCCGTTTCCCATACATCATTATCTTCTTGTATCATTATTTGATTTTGGTTTAGTTCAAGGAAGATAAATTTGTCTTCTTTTCTTTCATACATTATTTTGAAACCTAGATTTTCGTAAAAGATTCTACTTTTTTCTATATTTGTTACTGTTAGTTCTGGTATTAGTTTATTAAATCTCATATTATCTCTATTTGCATTACGTTTGTATTTGATTTTTGTCCTCTTTTACTAAATCCGCCTGTTATTACTACTTTATCGTTTTCTTTTAGATTAAATTGTTTTGTACCAATTTTTATTGTTTCTTCTACTATTTCATCTGTTGTTTTTAATATAGGTACTACACATGTTTCTACTCCGTAACAAAGTTGTAATGAGCGAGCTACTTTTTCATTTGGAGTTGTTGCAAGTACCGGACAGTTTGGTTTCATATTTGATACTTTTCTTGCAGTATATCCTGATAGTGTTGAAGCAATTATTAGTTTTGCGTCTATTTCGTTTGCGGCTTCTACTGTTGAATATGCAATCATTTCTGATATATTGTTTTTTCTTCCGAAGTCATAATTTCTATTTATTTTACTGTGTTTTTCTGCTTCTTCACAGATTCCTGCCATTGTTTTTACTGTTTCAATTGGGAATGCACCTACTGCAGTTTCTCCTGATAGCATTACTGCGTCTGTTCCATCTAGTACTGCTTGTGTTACGTCTGTTATTTCTGCACGAGTAGGTCTACTACTATTTTTCATTGATTCTAGCATTTCTGTTGCGACTATTACGTTTTTAGAGTGCGCTCTAGCTCTTTCAATTAAATGTTTTTGATAGAATGGTATTTTTTCCATTGGGCATTCGGTTCCAAGGTCTCCACGCGCTACCATGATTCCATCTACTTCTTCTAGTATTTCATCTATGTTTTTTATTCCTTCTTCTGATTCTATTTTTGCGATTATTTTCATGTTTGAGTTTTTATATTTTAATATTTCTTTTATATCTAATATGTCTTGTTTACATGTTACGAATGATGCTGCTAGGAAATCTCCATCATTGTCACATGCGAATTCGATATCTTTTCTATCTATATCTGACATGAATTTAATGTTTAGGTTTACTCCTGGAACTGAAAGGCTTTTTTTATTTCCAAGTATTCCTCCATTTATTATTTTACAGTTTAAGTAGTCGCTTGTTTTTTCAATTACTTCTATTTTCATTAATCCGTTTTCTAGTAATATAGCATTTCCTACATTAATTCTTTCTAGTGCTTCTGGATGGTTTACTGAGAATTCGTTTTCATTTCCTAAAATATGTCCTTTTACTACTTTAATAGTGTTTCCTTCTATTAATTCTATTTTATCGTTTTCTAGTTTATCATTTCTGAATTCTGGTCCTTTTGTGTCATACATTATCGCGATTTCTTTTCCAGTTATTTTTCTTACTTCGTTTGCTACATCTAGTGTTTTTAATCTATTTTCATCGTCAGCATGTGAACAGTTTATTCTTGCGACATTCATTCCCGCTAATACCATTTCTTTTAATGTTTCTACATTTGTACTTGCAGGTCCCATACTACATACTATTTTTGTTTTTTTCATTTTTATCCACTCCTTTAATACCAACTTAAACAATATACACTATTTTCTCATTTAAAGCAATGTTTTTTTAAAACAAAAACCACTTATTCGTGGTTCTTTACATCTTCAAACATTTTTTGCATTGTTTCGTTGTTTCTTGTTAGTTTTTTTATTGTTAAATCTTCTGCTTTGTTGTTTGCGAGTCTTAGATTATTTTCGCTTGATAGGAGTGCTTCTTTTGTTTTTTGTAAGTGATCTATGGTTTTATCTATTTCGTCTATCGCTTTTTTGAATTTTTCACTTGCTAGTCTATAGTTTCTTCCAAATGTTTCTTTGAAGTTATTTATGTTTTCTTCAAAGTGTGATATGTCTAGGTTTTGGTTTTTTTGTAGTTCTAATTCTTTTTTATATTGTAATGATTTATTTGATAGTGATTGTATTAGTGTTATTAAGGGAATAAAGAATTGTGGTCTTATTACATACATTTTTTCATATTTATGTGACATATCTACTATTCCATTGTTGTAATAATCGTTATCTATTTCAAGAAGGGACACTAGTACGGCATATTCACAGTTTTTTTCTTTTCTATCTTTGTCTAATTCTTTTAGGAAGTCTTCATTTTTATGTTTTGTTTGTGTTTCATCTGCTTCATTTTTCATTTCAAACATTATTGATACTATTTCTGTTCCTTCTTCATCAAAGTCTCTAAATATAAAGTCTCCTTTTGAACCTGTTTTTGCATCGTTATCTTTCTCAAAGTATGAGTTTTTAAATAGTGGTCTTAGTTTATTGAATTCGTTATTACAATGTTGTTCTAGTGATTCTCCTATCATTTTTGTTGATTGTCTGGCTTTAAAGTCTTTATAGTATTCTATTTGTTCATCTTTTGTTTTTATTTTTTCTTCGTATGTTTCTTTTATGTTTTTTTCTTTTATTATGTATTCGTTTTTTGATAGTTCTAGTTTATTATTTAGTTCTTGTATTTCTTTTTCTAGTTGTTGTTTTTCTTTATTTATTTCTAGTTCTTTTTCTTTTTCTTTAATATCTATTTTGTTTTTTAGGTTCTGTATTTCAAGTGTTTTATTGTTTATTTCATCTGTATATTTTGATTTTTCTTGTTCTTTTGTTCTTATTATTTCTTGTTCTAGTTTTGTTATTTCTAGTTCTTTTTTATTTAGTTCTTCTTTTAGTTTATTTTCTGTATTTATTTGCGCTAGTTTGATTTGGTTGTCTAGGTCTTTTTTGTGTTCTTCGTGAATTCTTTTTAGTTCACTCTCAAATTCTTTATCTCTTATTTGTTTTGTTATGTTTTCAAATTCTCTTGCGTCTATTTTAAATATTGTCCCACATTTAGGGCATTTTATTTCGTTCATAATTCCTCCTAATCCATTCTATTATTAGTGTTGTTATAAAGTCTATTTCGTGTTCTGTTAGTTCTTTATTTTGTTTTATGTGATGCCATTTATATAGACACTTTCTACAGCATGTTGCGGTTGCATGTTGTGCGATAAATACTGGATGGTTTTTCATAGGTGTTTGTTTTCCGTCGTTTTTTATTATTTCTGGTTTTAGTCTTTTATTAATTATTTCGTATGCTTGTGTTTTTATTTTTTCTATTCCGTTTTTTTCTATATATTCTATTTCTTTTCGTTTTAGATGAAAACTACTTCTAAATTTTGATTTTTCTAGTTTATTTAGTTTTTGTTGTATTACTTGTGACATTTATTGGGTTTACGTGCACTACTGTTAAGTAGATTTCATCTATTTTTTTTGTTATTTCTTTTTCTAGATTGTCTGCTATTTCATGGCTTTCAAATGTAGTTAAATTTCCATCTACAAATATTGTGAATGATATTTGGTAAAGGTATCCTATTGGTGTTGAGTTAAAGTTTTGTATTCTTTTTATTTCTTTATGTTGTTTTATTATTTTTAATACTTCTTTTTTTGTTTCTTCTCTTATTGCTTTATCCATTAAGACGTCGTATGATTCTTTGAATATTTTAAGTCCTGTTATTAGTATCCATGTACCTATTCCTATTCCGACTATTCCATCTAGTATAAATATTTTATATTTTGCCATTATGCAGGATATAAGGTTAAGTGTTGTTAATATACAGTCGTTTATATGGTCTTTAGAGTTTGCTTTTACTAGTAGGTTATTGTATTTTTTTCCTATTTTTGATGTATATAGATATAGTGAAAGTTTAGTTACGATTGTTATTATACATACTATTATTAGCCAAATATTGAATGTATATGTCTTTTTTAGTATAAGTGTTATTATCCCTTCTTTTATAATTATTAGTGCCATTAGTATCATCATTATGCTTATAAGTAGTGAATATATATATTCTGCTTTTCCATGTCCTAGGTTATGGTCTTTATCTTTTGGCTGAGACGCTATTTTATTTCCAATATATGTCATAAATGACGAGAATATATCACCAGCACTATTAAGTGAGTCTGCAATCATGGCTTGTGATTTTGTTATTAGTCCAATTGTTCCTTTTATTATAAGTAGGAATATATTGCCTATTATTCCTAGTGCACTTGCGCGTTTTGCGCTTTTAAATCTATCCATTTTTCCTCCTATTTTGTTTCTTTTATAATTATAACAAAAAGCACACAAATTGTGTACTATTTTATTAATTTACATATTAGATTTGCTGTTTCTTCTACTCCTAGTGTATCACTATTTATACATAAGTCATAGTTTTCTGGATTATTCCATTCTTGATTTGTATAGTGTTTGTAGTGATTACTTCTTAGTTTGTTTATTTTATTTATTTCTTTTTCTGCCTTATTTTTATCTAATTTATAGTATTTTGTTGCTCTTTTTATTTTGTCTTCCATATTACTATAGATAAATATTTTTATTATGTTTTTTTGATTCTTTAATATATAGTCTGCGCATCTACCTATTATTACACATGGTTCTTTAGCAAGTTCTTTAATTAGGTTTGATTCTTTTATAAATAGTTCGTCATTGTTATTTAGGTTATAGTAGTATCCATTATTTAGATTATCTAATATGCTTGTTTTTTGTTCGTGTTTTTCGATATATTCTGTTGACAATCCTGTTGTTTCTGATAGTTTTGTTATTATTTCTTTATCGTATAGTTTTAGCCCAAGTTGTTTTGCGACTAATTCTCCTATGTATCTTCCACCACTACCATATTCTCTTGATATAGTTATTACTACATTTGTTTTATTATTTATTTTTATTTCTTGTGTTGGTTGTTCTTCTTTTACTATTTTTTTGTTCATTGTTTTTAGTTCGTGTTTTATTAGTATAATTGATAGTATAAACGCAAATGAGTCTGCTACTGGTCCTGCAAATAGTACTCCTTTTAGTCCAAGAAGTTTTCCTAATATTATCATTGCCGGTATTAAAAATAATATTTGTCTTGAAAGTGAAAGTATTGAACTTTTTAGTGATTTTCCTATTGCTTGGAAGAATATTCCTGATGGTATTTGTATTCCATTAAATATTACTAACATTAGGTATATTCTAAATGACATACATGCGAATTCTACATATAGTTCGTCTCCTTTACCAAATATGCTTATTAGTTTATCTGGTATTGTTTGAAATAGTATGAATGCTACTAAGCTTATTATTAGACTTATTTTTAGTGTTGTTTTTAAGGTTGCTTTTACTCTATCATAGTTTTCTGCTCCGTAGTTATATCCAAGTATTGGTTGTGAACCTACTGCTAGTCCAACTATGATACTATTTAGTATTTGACTAATTTTCATTACTATTCCAAGTACTGTTATTGGTATTTCTGGTCCAAATTTTGAGTTTACTCCATATTTTTTTAGCATGTTATTTTCTACTGTTACTACTAGTACAAAGCTCATTTGTGTTATGAAACTACTAATTCCTAGTGTTGTTACTTTTATTGATTCTTGTTTTTTTAGTTTAAATGATTGTTTGTTTATTTTTATTGATTTTATTTTTTTTAAGTATAGTACGTTTAGTATAAATGTAAGTGCTTGACTTATTATTGTAGCAAGTGCTGCTCCTCTTACTCCCCATTTTAGTATAAATATGAATATTGGGTCTAATATAGTATTTAGTATTGCGCCTATTACCATTGTTTTCATTGCGTATGCAGGATTTCCATCTGATCTTATAATACTATTTAGTGTTGTTCCTATCATCATAAATGGAACTCCTATTGCAATTATGTATCCATAGTTTTTTGCGTATGGTAAGAGTGCTTCTGTTGCTCCAAATATATTTAGTAGTTTTGGCATGAATATTAGTGATGTAATACATAATAGTGAAGATATAATAACTGATAGTGTTATTGCGTTACCTACTCCTATGCTTGCTTCTTCTTTCTTTTTTTCTCCTAGTTTTATACTTAGAAATGCTCCTGCTCCATCTCCTAACATTAGTGAAAATGCTAAGGATATCATTGTTATTGGGAATACTACGTTTGTAGCTCCATTTCCTAAATATCCTACTCCCCATCCTATAAATATTTGGTCTACTATATTATATAGTGAGTTTACAAGTAGTGATATTATGCATGGTACTGAGAATTTCAATATCAGTTTGTTTATTTTTTCTGTTCCTAGTATATTTTCTTTCATATTTTACTTCCTTTCACTCAAAAAAACACATAATTGTGTTTTTTGACTATAGAATTATATCAGATTTTTTTTTATTTTTCAAATGTTTTTATAATTGATTTTCTATATTTAATTTTCTTCTAAACTTTTATAGTATTCATATCTTTTTATTGCATTTTCTTTATTTTGTTTTAATAGTTCTTTTGCTTCATTTGGATTTATTTTTTCTAACATGTTGTATCTTGTTTGGCTTTGTAGGAATTCGTCATATTTATCGAAGTCTACATTTTTACTATCTAGGTAGAATTTTTGTTCTACTGGGTTATAGTGGAATATTGGGAAGTATCCACTTGTTGTTGCGAGACGCTCCATTTCTATTGTATTTGACATTCCACCTTTTATTCCATGTGAGATGCATGGTGCGTAAGCTATTATTATTGATGGTCCGTTATAGTTTGTTGCTTCTTTAAATACTTTTATTAATTGATTAGGGTTTGCTCCTAGTGATACTTGTGCTACGTATGCATGTGGATATGAAAGTGCAATTCTTGCCAGGTCTTTTTTGGCATTATGTTTTCCATTTGTTGTGAATGATGCGATTGAACCAATTTGTGATGATTTTGATGATTGTCCTCCAGTATTTGAATATATTTGGGTATCTAATACTAATATGTTTGCATTATCGTTTGTTGATAGTACATGGTCTATTCCACCGAATCCGATATCATATGCCCAACCATCTCCACCAATTGTGTATACTATTCTTTTTGTTATGTATTCTTTTAAGTTTATTAGTTCTTTTGGACATGTGTTATAGTTAATACTTTCATATACTTCTAATGTTTTCTCATAATCATCATAGTTGTTTAACCATTTTTCAAATAATTCTTTGTTTTCATTATCTAGGTTATTTTCCATTATTTCTTTTATTTTATTTCTTTTAAAGTTATTTGCATTTAATATTCCATATCCAAATTCTGCATTGTCTTCAAATAATGAGTTTGACCAAGGGAGAGTGTATGGAGTTGATGGAAGTGATCCTCCATAAATTGATGAGCATCCTGTTGCGTTTGCGATTATTAGGTTGTCTCCAAACATTTGTGTTAGTATTTTTATATATGATGTTTCTCCACATCCTGCACATGCTCCATGGAATTGGAATTTAGGATTTTTAAATTGAATAGTTTTTAAGTTTTCTATTTTTTGTGGTTTCTCTGTTATATTTTCGCTTAGATAATCAAATATTTTTTGTTCATTTTCTCTAATCTCTAATTTATCTAGTTCTAGGGCTTTTGTATTCATTTTTCCAGGGCAAGATTTAACGCATAGTCCGCATCCAGTACAATCTTTTACTGAGATTCCTAGTATGTAGTATCCTTGTTTTGTTATTTCTTTGATACATCTTGTCTTTACATAATCAGGAGCATTATTATATTCTTCTTCACTTAATATGTATGGTCTTATTACTCCATGAGGACAAACTGTTGCACACATATTACATTGTATACAGTTATTATTCATCCAGAATGGAACTATTTCACTTACTCCTCTTTTTTCTTTTTTTGTTGTCCCTGCTTCATATATTCCATCTTTAGTACTTATGAAATCAGATACTTTTAGTTCGTCTCCTTTACGCATTCGCATTGCTTCATAGATGTTATTATATTGTGTATTTAGATTTTGTGTTTTAGTATCATTTATTTTTATTTCAGTTAAATATTTTTCTGCTTCTTCTATTGCGTTATAGTTTGCGTTTACTATTTCTTCTCCTTTTTTGAAGTATCTAATATGCGCATTTTCTTTCATTTCTTCTTTAGCTAGATTGTAGTCTATAAGATTTGATAGTTTTAGTATTACTGATTCCATTATTGTACTTATTTTATTTCCAAGTCCAGTATTTCTAGCCAAAAGGTATGCATTTATTGTGTATACTTTTATGTTTTTTTCTTTTATTATGTTTTTTAAATCTTCTGGTAGTGTTTCATTTAGTTCTTGTTCTGTTTTAATTGTATTTAGTATAAATATTCCATTTTCTTTTATGTTATTTAGTATTTCAAATTCTGTTAGGTATGATTCTTTTGTTACAACTACTATACTTGGATTTTCTACATAATATGTTGATCTTATTATTTTTTCATTAAATCTTAGGTGTGTTGTTGTTACTCCTCCTGATTTTTTTGAATCATATTGGAAGTATCCTTGTACGTAGTTATTTGTATTATTTCCTATTAGTTTCATTATTGATTTTGATGCACTTACCATTCCATCTGAACCATATCCATATATTAAGAATTCTTTTGAATTATCTATTTTATAGTTTTTATCTATTTTTAGACTTTTATTAGTAACGTCATCTTCTATTCCTATTGTGAAATCATTTATTGGATTTTCAAGCATTTCAAATACTGCTTTTATTTGAGCTGGTGTTGTATTTTTACTTGATAGTCCATATCTTCCACCTACTATTTTTATATTTTTTTCTTTTAATGCAGCAACAACATCTAGGTATAGTGGTTCTCCAATACTTCCTGGTTCTTTTGTTCTATCTAATACTGCAATACTTTCTACTGTATCAGGGATTACGCTTATTAAGTATTCTTTTGAGAAAGGTCTATATAGATGTACTTCTACTAACCCATAGTCTTTTAAATCGTCTATTGTTTCTTTGATTGTTTCGCAAACTGATCCCATTGCGATTATTATTTTTTTTGCATTTGGATTTCCATAATAGTTGAATGGTTTATAATTTGTTCCAGCAATTTTGTTTAGTTTTTCCATGTATTCGTTTACTTTATCTGGTAGTGCTTCGTAGTATTTATTTCTTGCTTCTGTTGCTTGAAAGTATATATCGTCATTTTGAGCTGTTCCTCTTGTATTTGGGTTATATGGATTTAGTGATTTTTCTTTGAATTTTTTTAGTGATTCATAATTTAATAATTGTTTGTAATCTTCTGATTCTAATACATCTATTTTATCTATTTCATGGCTTGTTCTAAATCCATCGAAGAAGTGTAAGAATGGCATACTTGTATCTATTGCGGTTAGGTGCGCGAGTGCTGCTAGGTAGTGTGCATCTTGTACACTAGATGATGAGATCATAGCAAATCCAGTTTGACGTGTAGCGTATATATCTTGATGGTCTCCAAATATTGATAGTGCATGAGTGGCTAGACTACGTGCTGCTACATGTATTACGCATGGTAACATTTCTCCTGCTATTTTATACATGTTAGGTATCATTAAAAGTAGTCCTTGACTAGCTGTAAATGTTGTTGTTAAGCATCCTCCTTGAAGGGAGCCATGAACAAATCCTGCTGCTCCTGCTTCACTTTGCATTTCTACTACTTTTACTTTATCACCGAATATGTTTTTTACATTTTTACTACTCCATTCATCGCAATGTTCTGCCATTGGACTTGATGGTGTTATTGGGTATATTCCTGCTAATTCTGTAAATTGATATGCGGACATGCTACATGCTTCGTTACCATCTACTGTTACTTGTTTTTTCATAAAATCCCTCTTTCTTTTTTATATTATAGCACGTTTTTGTTTTTTTTTATTATTTTGTTGACATATTTTGTTTAAAATGATATTCTCATTTTGGTGATTTTTTATGAAAAAACAGTGTTATATTAGTTGTCAGCTTTATTCTATTAGCGATAATTTTTGTATAGAGGATGGCTTTTCTTATAAAGAATGCGTTTTGAAAAATAAAAAGAAATATGTAGATGATATTATTGTTAAGGAATATTTTGGAGCTTTAGCTGAAGTTTTAACTGGAGTATTATTTGATTTTACTGAAATAGAGATTTCCGAATATTATTCAAAGTTATTAAAACGTTACATTATGAAGCGAAAAAAACAACGTTCTAGTGAACCTATACATGTAAGTTTATATAGTGAAGATTCTATGACTGCTCATTGCAGAAAATGTAATTATGATTATGTTTGTGAAGACGACATTAATGTTTATCGTGAAAATGTTATTTTAAAGTATGGGTCTATTGAAAATTATAGAAAATATTTATTATATTTAAAGAAAAATGCGAATGATATTTTAGAAAACGCAATTAATGAATTTGAAAATCAGAAATCTTTAAAGAAAGTTAAGCGTTAGTTTTAAAAAAAATATATAGGTTGTCTATATATTTTTTTATTATATATTAATAATATCTTTTGTGTTTATACATTTTTACAAATTGTGTTTCTTTTAATGATGTGGTACTCGTGCTTTCTTCTAGTAGTAATGAACTAGATTCTATTTTTTCATTTTGTGGTTTAAATGGGCCATATTCTTTTTCAAATGCTTCATAAACTTTTTGACTTTGTTCTTGAGATTTTTTTTGTTCTTCTGATAATTCTTTTCTTATTTCTAATCTTTCTATTGCATCAAGTATTAAGTTTAATTCTTTTTTTCTCCTGTCTTCGTAATCATTAAAAAGTTGTTTACCTATATTTACATAGCCTATTTTTCTTTTTCCTCTACTTGATTTTGGTGCTTTAAAGTTTGCTTCGTCTTTATATGGATTTTGACCGTCTGATATAGAATCATATTTTTGATAAAGTTCTTCTAGTTTTTCATTCCTTAGTTCCTTATTTTCTGATAATTCATAGATTGTAAATTTAGCTTTTTCTTCATAAATATCTTCTTTAGATATGCATGCATCAAATATTGGTATTCCATTGTATGATTGAAAAAGGTATGTATTGTTTTCGTCATATTCTCTTGTAGTTTCTATTCCTGATTTTTCAAGTGTCTTTCTTGCATATCCGAATATGTTATATTTTAGAATTCTTTTGAATAATTCTATATCTTTTAATAGTTCTAATTTTTGCTTACTGTATGTTTTATCATTTACAATATTTATTTCTAGCATTAAAAGTGATTTTAAATATTCTAGTAGTTCTTTATCATATATTCCACTATATTTTTCTATTTCTGTTTGTATTTTTTCAATTGAGAATCCTTCATTTTTATTTATTGATTTTGTTTTAATAAATTGAGGTTTTTCTACTGTTTCCATGTGCATTTCTCCTTTAATTGACTTTATTTTATCTTTTTGTATATTTGATTGTCAATGTTTTTTGTTGAAGTTAAAAACTTTTCTAGTTTTTCATCTGTATAGTTTGTTATTTTACCTGTTGGTAGTATTAATAATCTATCTATATTTATTTGTTTTATAAAGTCTATATTGTGGCTTACTACTATTATTGTTCCTTCATAGTTTTTAAAGTTTTCTCCTATTATTTTTTGTGTTTCAGGGTCTAAGTGGTTTGTTGGTTCGTCTAGTATTAGAAGGTTTGCTTTTTCAAGTAGTATTTTACATAGTGATAGTCGTGCTTTTTCTCCAGGAGATAACACGCTTGCTTTTTTGAATACATCATCTGCATAGAATAGAAATCTTCCTAGTATTGTTCTTAATTCTTTTTCTGAATATTCTTTTTTATCTACATTTTCTAATACTGTTTTATTTAAATCTAGTAGTTCTAGTTCTTGGGCGTAGTACGCTATATCTGTTTTATTTCCATACCAAATATTTCCATTAGTTGGTTTAAGTCTACCTAGTATTAGTTTTAAAAGTGTTGATTTACCTACACCGTTTTCTCCTACTATTAGGAATCTTTCTCTGTTTGTTATTTGGATTGATAGATTTTTATATAGTGGTTCTTTTTCTTCATAGTTAAATGTTATATCGTTTATTTTTATTGGTATTTTTGATCCTTCTCTATTTGGTTTTATATTTAGTCTTAGCTTATTATATTTCTTTTCTCTTAGTTCTAGGTTTTCTAGTTTTTTAGCTAGTTTTTTTTCTCTATCTTTTCCCATTTTCTTTAATGCATGATTTGTTTGAGATGCCTGTTGCGCTTTTTTTATAAAAGTTTGTAATTCTTTTATTTCCTTTTCTTCTTTTTGAATTCTTTTTTCTTTTAATTCTTGTTCTAGTTCTAGTTTCTTTTTATATGTATCGTAGTTTCCTTCGTATACTGTTATTTTTTTAGTTGTTTTATTTATATACATTATTTTATTTACTATGTTATTTAAGAATTTTATATCATGGCTTATTACTAATACCATTCCTTTATAGTTTTTTAAGTAGTTTTCTACATAGGTTCTTGTTTTTTCATCTAAGTGGTTTGTTGGTTCATCTAATAATAGTATTTCTGATTTTGAGTATAGAAGTCTTGCAAATGCGATTTTTGATTTTTGTCCTCCTGATAAGTCTTTTAGTTTCATATCTATTAAGTCTAAATCAATATCCATATTTTCTATTATTTTTAATAGTATATTTTCGTATTTATAACAGTCATAATACTCTAATTTTTCTTGTGTTCTTGATATTTTTTTTAGCGTTTTATCGGTTGGATCATTAGAGGCCTCTATATATAGATTTTCTAATTCTTTTTCTAGTTTTTTTATTGGTCTTCCACTTTCTAAATATTCTAATACTGTTATATTTTCATCTTCAATTATTATTTCTTGTGGAAGGTATCCTACTGTTTTTTTATTTACTATTTTTCCACTATCTAATTCATGAACTCCTAATATTACTTTGAATAGTGTTGTTTTACCTGCACCGTTTACTCCTACTACTCCTACTTTATCGTTATCTTCTATTATAAATGATGTATTATCATATATTAAGTTTTCTCCAAATGTTAGTGTTAAGTTTGAACCTCTCATGTGAATCACCTTTTTCAATTATACAAAAAATATAGATTTTAGTCTATATTTTCTTGTGTTAAGAAGTTCATTATTAGTTCTATTAGTATTTCTTTTTCTTTTGGATTAGACTGTGCGATTAGAAGTGTTAAAGCTACTAGAGTGTTATTGTCTATTACTCTTTTATTATTTTTATATAGTATATTATAGAAATCTAGAAAGTATATAAATAGTGTTGCGGCTATTCTTTTGTTTCCATCTATAAATGTATGATTTTTTGTTATTAAGTATAGGAAGTTAGCTGCTTTTTCTTCTATTGTTTTATATACATCATGATTATCAAATGATTGATAAATATTACCTATAATTGATTCTAAGCCTTTGTTTCTTTCTAATGCGAATAGATTAGAATCATTGGAAAATCTTAATTTATTTATTATGTCTATGCAATCCTCATATTTTATTTTTATGTCACTGTTTGTTCCTTTTGGTTTTGACATAGTTCTGTGATCGTAGTCATCTAATAAGTTTAAAGCATTTGAATAATTATTTATTATCTTTATTATATCTTGGGCTTCTGTTCCTTTTAGTTCATGGTCTATTCTTCCAGCAATATCTATTAGTTTGACTGTCTTTTCCAAATACTCTAATCTTTTTTCATTTACTGCATATCCTTTTATCATGTAGTCTTTTAATACTTTTGTTGCCCATTTTCTGAATATTACGCCATTTTGACTTTTTACACGATATCCTACTGATATAATCATATCCAAATTGTAGTAATCAACCATATGTGTTTGAATTTTTCCCTCAATTGCGCCATGTTTAGTGGTTGTCGCAAATTTTGCGACAACCTCATCATTAGCTAATTCTTCTTTTAGTGCATTATTTATGTGTTTTCTTATTGTTTTAGAGTCTCTATCAAATAGTTTTGCTATTTGTTCTGCGTTTAACCATACAGTATCATCCATCATATTAACTTCTAATTTTACATCTTGGTTTTCAAATATTATTATTTCATTTCTCATTTTTTATCTTCTCCTTTTTTCTTTTTATAATTTTTTGTTTTTTTACTACCTCCTTTTTGGGTCAAAAAAAAGGCATACTTTCCCCTTAGAAAAGTATACCCGCATCATGCATATTTCTATTTTGCCTCTAGAAATACACCCTATCGTCCCAAATTGTCATATAAATATCAGGCAAACTATTTAATACAAATTAATTGTACATTAATTTTATGTTAATTACAATAGTTTTGTTAAACTTTATTTATTTTTCGTAATTCCATAGTCCAAGTTTGCCATTTACTTTTATTTTTTTATCATATTTTTTTATATTTTCTAGTTTCCATGCATAGTTCTCAACATGTCCACTATTTCCATATACTAAACTGTTTTTCTTTTTTAGTTCATTATCAAATTGTTCTGTTACTTTTATACAATCTACTAGGTATGCTTCTCCTATTATTTCACCACAACTATATTCTAGATTGTATTCTTTGAATTTTTTTGCTTGATTTTTTTCTAATGATTTACCTGCATGTATTAATATTTTTCCTCTATAGTTTGTTTTCCAACTTCTAAATTCATATTCTTTGTATCCTTCTATTATTAGTGTTGCCCATGGTTCTTTTATTGTTAGTGCTTTCATATAACCCTTTCTATTTCTGTAATTACTTTTTCGTACATTAGTTTTTGAAGTTTATCACCTGGATGTAATCCATCGTTTTTACATCCTTCTCCATATGTTATATCTTCTATTTTTATATTATTGTTGTTAAGGTAATCATTTATGTATTGGTAGATATCTATCAATATTACTTTTTCATTTATAGATACTTTTTTTATTATTTTTACTATTTCATCTGTGTGATAAATTCTATTTAAATAATTTTCATTTTCTTTTGTTGATGGTGGTGGAGTTAATAATATGATTTTTTTATTTTGTTCTTTTATCTTATTAATTATTTGTGTTAGATTATTATATAATTCCTCTAAGCCATTATTTCTTTTTCTATCATTTAATCCCATAAGAATAAAAATCATATCATCTTCTTCATTAATTAGTTCCTTAAAGTGTTCTAAAATTTGATATGTATATGCTCCTCCACATCCTAGGTTTTCTATTTTAATATTTTTATTTTTAAGACGTTTTTCAAGCAATCCCCACCATGAATTTGGTGCAATTCTTTTGTAAAAAACACTTACTTCATCCTCAAAAATAATTTCATTTGTATCTATTAATTCTGAACTTCCAACACCTGCTGCGATGCTGTCACCTATTATTTTTATTTTCATGTAATCACCTAAAATAATTATATAATTTCTATTATTTTATTTCAAGAAAAAAGGCTAATTTAATAGTCTTAGTTTTCAATGCATGAATTTGTTAACATAATTACACTTAATAGATCATTATCACTTGTATGTTCTACAAATTTTATTTTTCGTATTTCATAATCAATACTTCTTATATGTTCGCATAGTACGCTTCCTTTAATTTTTTTAGAATCTTCTAATTCGTAATGTGTTGGAAACTCTTTTATATTTGATGTTATAGGACATAGAATTGCCATTTTTGTATTAATATTAAATACATCGTTACTTATAATTATTGCTGGTCTTTTTCCTTTTTGTTCATGTCCTTTTGTTGGATTGAAATCCATATATACGATATCACCTTGTTTTGGAATGTATTTTACCATATTTCCCTACCTTGTGGTTCATCCCATTCAAATCTTTT
>Ga0247611_10003773_pt1 | contig 21965 bp, 15 predicted proteins | sample 177DNAGHGhighgp2_FD_192422 | JGI IMG/M metagenome (GOLD analysis project Ga0247611, IMG submission 192422) | Sheep rumen microbial communities from Palmerston North, Manawatu-Wanganui, New Zealand - 1770 DNA GHGhigh gp2 | ecosystem: Host-associated > Mammals > Digestive system > Stomach > Rumen... | reverse complement strand
CTGGGGCGCCTGAAGTCCGTGACCGAGAGGAGCGGCCTAGGGCGAAACAGGTAATTGGGGCTAAGTCGTAACAAGGTAGCCGTACCGGAAGGTGTGGCTGGAACACCTCCTTTTTGGAGCGTGTCCGAAGGCACGACGCCCGTGGAAAGCGTGTACAAGGTTGTACCTTTAGTCTTTCATTATTTATACAGGCTCTTAGCTCAGTTGGTTAGAGCGCTACACTGATAATGTAGAGGTCGGCAGTTCAACTCTGCCAGGGCCTACCGAAAAGCCGGACGCCAGCCCGGCTTTTTTTGTGCCATCCGGTCACCTTTACCGGCGACCCGGCACAACCTTGGGGGTATAGCTCAGCTGGTAGAGCACCTGCTTTGCAAGCAGGGGGTCGCCGGTTCGAATCCGACTATCTCCACGAAACGAAAGGCCGCCAGACGAATGTCTGGTGGTTTTTTTGTGCAGTGGCGGCAGCCAAGCTTGCTTGGATGACGTTACTGCACGAAAAAACCAAGCGGGTGCTAGCACCCGGCGGCCTTTTGTTTCAAGTGCCCCCGCGGAGCGGTTGTCGGATGCCGCTTGCGGAATCCGACTGATTTCCTTGTCGGCCCAAGGCCTCCGAAAGGCTCGCGTCGGTGACCTTTTTTCGTGCAGATTCGTTTCATACTGCAAATCTACTAATTATCACGAAATCAGTGCGAAACGCCCCTTTTTACACTTTTGTCGGTCAAAAACAGAAGAATAAGGGTGAAATGGTTGTTTTTGCACTTTTGTGAGGAGAGATTCCCAGTCGAGCCAGGAATGACAGATTTCCCATAAAAATGCGTATCTTCACGCAGAATATGCAAGAGAGGGACATCATACGCATCCGGGGCGCCCGGGAGAACAACCTGAAGGACGTCTCCCTGGACATTCCCAAATACAAGATCACCGTCTTCACGGGCGTTTCGGGCTCGGGGAAGAGCTCGCTGGTGCTGGACACCATCGCGGCGAAGTCGCGGCGGGAGCTGAACGACACCTTCCCGACCTTCGTCCAGCAGTATCTGCCCAAGTATGGCCGTCCACACGTGGACGAGATCGAGGGACTGCCCATCGCGGTGGTCATCGACCAGAAGAAGCCCGCCAAGAACTCCCGGTCCACGGTGGGCACCTACACCGACATCTATGCCCTGATGCGGCTCCTGTTCTCCCGCGTGGGGAAGCCGTTCGTGGGCTATTCCGACTCGTTCAGCTTCAATCACCCGCAGGGGAGCTGCCCGCGCTGCTCCGGCCTCGGCGAGATCCGGGAGCTGGACATCCACAAACTCGTGGACTTCGACAAGAGCCTCAATGACGAGGATACGATCCATTACATCGCGTTTGGCAAGGGTGGCTGGCGTTGGATCCGGTATGCCCACAGCGGCCTGTTCGACCTGGACAAGAAGATCAAGGACTACTCGCCCGAGGAGCTGGACCTGTTCCTGAACAGCCCGCAGATCCGGCTGAAGAACCCGCCCTCCAACTGGCCCAAATCGGCAAAATACGAGGGCCTTATCCCCCGGATGTACCGGTCCATCATCAATTCCGAGGAGGGCCTCCTGCATGCGGCGGTGCTTAATCCGATGCTGACGATGGGCACCTGCCCCGACTGCGGCGGCACGCGGCTGAATCCGAAGGTGTTGACCTGCAAGATTGAAGGGAAAAACATCGCCGAGGCCTGCGCGATGTCCATCTCCCGGCTCAACGCCTGGATCCGGGACCTGGCCGATCCGCTCGCGGTGGACCTCAAGGCGGCCATCGGCGCGCGGCTCACGGCGCTGGAAGAGATCGGCCTCGGATACCTGAGCCTGGACCGTCCCGTCGGGACGCTGTCCGGCGGCGAGGCCCAGCGCTGTAAGATCGCCAAGTACATCAATTCCTCGCTGGCCGATGTCCTGTATATCCTGGACGAGCCCAGCGTGGGCCTGCACAACCGCGACATCGAGCGGATGAAGCGCTCGGTCCAGCGCCTGCGCGACGCTGGCAACACGGTTCTCCTGGTGGAGCACCACCCGGAAATGATCCGGATCGCCGACCACGTCGTGGACCTGGGCCCCGGCCCGGGCATCGACGGAGGCCGCATCGTCTTCGAGGGCTCCTACGACGCCCTCCTCCGTTCCGGCACGGCCACCGGCTCGATGCTCGGCGCTCCGATGCCGTTCAAAGACTCGCCCCGGTCGGTGAGTGACTCTTTCCACCTCGAAAACGCCACCCTGCACAACCTCAAGGACGTTTCCATCGACCTGCCCCTGGGCGTTTTCGGTGTCGTCGCGGGCGTCGCGGGATCCGGCAAGAGCTCCCTGATGGAATGCTTCCGCCGGGCCTATCCGAACCCGGACGAGGTGGTATACATCAGCCAGGAGAACATCGGCGTGAGCCTGCGGTCCACGCCCGCGACCTACATGGAGGTGGCCGGCGATATCCGCAAGGCCTTCGCCAAGGCCCATAAGATGAAGGAGGAATACTTCACCTTCAACGGCAAGGGTGCCTGCCCCGTGTGCGGCGGCAAGGGTGTCATCGTGTCGGAGATGGCCTTCATGGATGCCATCGAGACTACGTGCGAAGCCTGCGGCGGCCTGCGCTACGCGCCCGAGGCCCTGGCCTATACCGTGACCGGCGCCACCGGCGAGACGCTCAACATCGCCCAGGTCATGGACCTTTCCGTCCGCCTTGCATCGGCCTTCTTCAAAGGAACCGTCATTGAACAGAAACTGCGGCCCCTCGTGGACGTGGGGCTGCAGTATCTGCACCTGAACCAGGCGCTCTCCACCCTCTCGGGCGGCGAGCTCCAGCGCCTGAAACTGGCCTCCTACCTGGGTGTGGAAGGGAAAATCTTCATCATCGACGAGCCCACGGACGGCCTCCATACGAAGGATATCCGCCACATCATCCGCCTCTTCGACACCCTCGTGGACCGCGGCAACACCGTCTGGCTCATCGAACACAACCTGGACGTCATCCGCAGCGCCGACTGGCTCGTCGAGCTGGGCCCCGGCGCCGGAGAGGACGGCGGCCGCGTCCTCTACGCCGGCCCGCCCGCCGGCGTCCGCGCCTGCCAGGAGTCGGTAACGAAGGATTATCTATGATTACGTAAAGACTACGCCAGTATGCACGAACTGAAATGCCCCAAGTGCGGAAGTGTCTTCACGGTCGACGAGGCCGACTACGCTTCCATCGTTTCCCAGGTCCGCGGGACCGAATTCAACGCCGAGGTCCAGCGCCGGCTGGCCGAACTGCATGCGCAGTATGAGGCCGAGCAGCGGGCGAAGGCCGTTACGACGCAGCAGGCGTACCAGACGGAGCTGTTCAAGAAGGATCAGGCCATCCTGGCGAAGGAAGGGGAGATTTCCCGCCTCAAGGAGCAGGTGGCTGCGCTGGGCGATCGGCAGAAGCTGGCCGTCGGGACCGCCGTGGCCGCGAAAAACGAGGAGATTGCGAACCTGAACGCGTCCATCCTCCAGCTACGCTCCTCAGCCCAGCTGGCTGCCAAGGAGGCGGCGCTTCATGAGGACAATGTCCGTAAGGAGTACGAGGCCAAGCTGAAGATAGCGCAGGAGCAGGTCGACTACTACAAGGACCTAAAAACCCGGATGTCCACCAAGATGGTCGGCGAAACCCTCGAGGCGCACTGCAGCAACGTGTTCAACGGAGAGATGCGGCCCATGTTTCCGAACGCCTACTTCGAGAAGGACAACGATGCTTCGCTCGGCAGCAAGGGCGACTTCATCTTCCGGGATTTCGAGGACGGCGTGGAGTACATCTCCATCATGTTTGAGATGAAGAATGAGATGGACGAGACGGCCACCAAGCACAAGAACGAGGACTTTTTCCGCAAACTTGATGCGGACCGCAACATGAAAGGCTGCGAGTATGCCGTGCTGGTTTCCCTCCTGGAACCGGACAGCGAGCTATACAACGGCGGCATCGTCGATGTTTCCTACCGCTATCCGAAGATGTACGTGATCCGTCCGCAGTTCTTCCGGCCGATCATCACCTTGCTGGTCAATGCTGCCAAGAAGACGGTAGGAATCAAGAAAGAACTGGAGATTGCCCGCAGTCAAAGCGTGGACGTGACCCATTTCGAAAGCCAGCTGGATGCGTTCAAGGAGGCCTTCGGCCGCAATTACCGTCTGGCCAGCGAAAAGTTCAAGGCCGCCATCGACGAAATCGACAAGTCCATCACGCACCTTCAGAAGATCAAGGACGCCTTGATCGGCTCCGAAAACAACCTCCGCCTGGCGAACGACAAGGCCGACGCCCTCACCATCAAGAAGCTCACCAAGGGCAACGAGACGATGACGCAGAAGTTCGCCGAAGCCGCCGAAGCCCGCAAAGCCGCCGACCGCGCCGCAGGCCCCGATGACCAGGATCAGCCGTCCGTTTAGTCGTATTCCTCAGAACCCCGACCCGAACTGCACCCAGTACTTGTCCTCGAGGGCTTCCCAAGCGCGGACGCTTTCCTGGTAGATGTACTCGGTGTAGGCGTTCAGGGCCGGTGTGGAGACGGGGCCGGTGGGGGCGCCGTCGAGGGCGAGGTTCTCGAGCCGGAGGATTTCTTCGTTGAAGCCGGCTTTGGTGCTCTGCCAGGAGAGGGTGGCGAGCTTGTTGGCCCGGCGGAACTGCCAGAGGGCGCAATCCTCGACATACTGCTTCTGCCCGCAGGTCTCATAGGCCTTCGGGAGGGCGGTGGTGCCGCAGAAGACGGGGATGCGGGGACTTTGGCCGGGGTTGTCTAGCGACAGCCAGCAGACGCCGCCCACCTCGTCGGGGAGCCACGAGCGGAGCTGGGTCACGTGCGAGTAGGCGCACCAGGCGACGGCCACCGTCCGCCGGAATTCGACCGTCCCGGGGGCGATAGTGTTCAGGGTGTTCCGCAGGGTGGTCGTCAGCCACGGGTTCGCGATGGGGCTTACGACCGTGTCGGCCGGATGCTGCCGGTTGGCGGCGCGGGCCATCTTGACCCCCTTGGTCATGTCGAAGTCCGTTCCTTCGTAGGTCTCGCGGTAGAGGGCCATCACCTCCCGGATATCGACGGGCTTCTCGGGCTTGACGGAGAAGGGGAGTTCGTCCATGTCGTAGGTGAGGCCGAGGGAGGGCGCGAAGTGATTGAGGATGAAGTACTCGCGGTCGTTGAAGTTCTTGCCCTTGGCGTAGTCGGTGTTGAAATACTTCCAGAAGATGAAGTCGCCTTTCCCGTCCCAGAGGCCGTTGTCGATGGCGACTTTCTCCACATTGGCGGAAGCCATCATGTCCTTGCTCTTCCGGTCGATCTTGCCGATGCGGGGGATGTTGGCGGAGACGGCGATGTGGTCGTCGGGAACCCGCTTCGCCACCCAGGCGGCGCCGATCCGGTCCTTGCCGATGCCGACGATCTCGAACTGCCAGACTTCGTTCTTGTCGGCGACCGTGAGGCATTCGCCGCCGTCGCCGTAGCCGTATTGCTCCGCGAGGGCGCCCATCAGCCGGATGGCGTCCCGGGCGTTGTCACAGCGCTGCAGGGCGACCCGTTCGAGCTCCTCGATCCTGAACCAGCCGGCGGCGTTCACGAGGGTGTCCGGACCGCCGAAAGTGGTTTCGCCGATGGCCAGCTGCTTCTCGTTGAGGCAGGGGTAGGCCGTGTTCAGGTAGGCGTAGGTATGAGCCGCCTCCGGGATTTCGCCCATGAGCCTGACGCCCGTGGTGTCCCCGCGGAAACTCGTATGCATGGTGCCCCGGAAGACCGGGTGCATGGTGCCGGGCGCGTGGTCGGCGGCGGGTTCCACCTGGGCCCATGTCCGGTATCGTCCGTCGCAGGTATGGGATGTCATCACGGAACCGTCGGTGGAGGCCTTCCGGCCCACCATGATGGACGTGCAGCTCTGGCCGTCGAATTCCTGGGCGGAGAGCAGGCTGCCGATGGCCAGCGCGGCCATGAGGGTGAAGAATCGTTTCATGGGCTAATCGTTTGTCCAAAGTTAAGGAAATTCCCGGAAAAAACCGTTTTACGCGTTTCGTGCGAAATCGGCCCCATACGGGCCCGGAAGCGGCCTTTTCACGCAAAAGTCCGGGATTTTTGCGTGAAATGCCCCTTTCCTGCGTTCTCCGCGGCTCCAAAAATCGGCCTTCCAGTGTGCTGGAAGGCCAATTTGGAACTTAAACGTTTAATCTTTTGGGGAAACGGCTCTTTTTCCGATGTTTGCGGGAGAACTGTAAGATTTGTGCGTATGAAGAAAATCATTGAAGTCATCCGTTACGGAGAGAATGACATCCGGTTCCACACGGACATCGACCCACTGAAGGATCCGGACACCATCCATCAGACCGTCACCGAGCTGGCCATGGCCATGATGACCACCCTGTGGGGCGGGAACGAGCAGGCCGTCCTGGCCATGATCCGCGCCCTCGCCATCGCCGACCTCGGCGTCAGTGTGAACCGCCGCCAGATGGTCGGCTTCCTCGACGATGCCTCCGGCATGCTGGAAGCCTCCATCCGCGAAGCCCGCCAGGCCTTCGAACAGTCCGGCGGCAAAGTCATGGTCTTCGGCCCCGGCGTCGCCCCGCCCAAGTCCCGGAGCTAGGCGATGCGGCGCGTCGTTCAGCGGGTGCTCCCTGACGGGACCATCGGCAATGTCCAGCCGTTCCATATCTGTCTGGAGGGTCTGGAGAAGGCCATGCTGTGCCGCGATGACGAGGATTATGACGCCTTTGTCAAGATCATTTGCCTGGCGGCCAGGCGGAAAAACGTCATCGTAGTCATCTACGTGGTCGTTTCCAATCATAGTCATGTCACTGTCCTGGCCCGATGCCAGGATGACGCCAACAGTTACGGTGAGGAGGTGAAAAAGATGGCGTCAATGTGGGTGTCCGGCCGATATGGGGAACGTAAGCGGCTTCGCGGGTTGGACATGAAAGCTCCTTGTCTGGACAGTGACTGGTATCTGCGCAATACGCTCGCCTATATTCCGCGCAATGCCTTGGACAATGGTTGTAATGTCAACGAGTACCGTTGGTCGGGCTACCGGGCGATGTTCCGGGGCCGAATTCCTCCCGGGGCTCCAGGACCCGTTCGGAAGGTCGCGGAGATGACCCGCCGGGAACACCGGGCTATATTCCATACGGGAGACGACCTTTCCGCTGTCCCTTGGCTGGTCGATGCCGATGGCTGCCTGGTACCCGAAAGTTTCTGCGACACGGACTATCTGGAGCAGGCCTTCAACTACGACCAGGCGTATTTCATCCGGACGATCGGGACAGTGAACGTGGCGGAAATGCGTCAGCGGCTCGTGGATGGGCCTCGGTCAATGCATACCGACGGCGAAGTCTTGAAGGATGCGGCGGCCGAGGCTCAACGTTGGTTCGGAACGGACCTGTCCGCCTTGAGCTTCCTCCAAAAAACGAGGCTCATCCCTTTCTTCAACCGGACGCGGAAAACGACCGTGCGGCAATTGGCGCGCGTCTTCGGACTGGACCGGGAGACCGTCAAAGCCATCCTTCACCCTCGATGACGAGCCCGTGGCCCTTAGCAGGTTAAGCCAATGTACAAGGTGTGATTTTTCGTGTCACACCTTGTACGCAGTAAAGCCCTCTGACGGTGCTGGAATGGCATTCCTATGTACAAGGTGTCCCACATAAAAACACACCTTGTACAAAGGGGAGGGAAAAGGCGCCCCAGAGGGCCCGAGAGGGGGGCGAAGGGGCTGCTAGAGCGAGCCGAGAGCCTCGCCACCCCGGACGAAGACCGGGATGGTGGCGAGGTCGACGGCGGTTTCGACCCACTGGCCGCCTTCGTAGGTCGTGCCGGTCCAGTAGTCACGCCAGCCGCCTTCCGTCGCCGGGAGATACGTGCGCCAGGTGGTGACGCCCGGGGCGGTGACGGGATGGACGAGATAGGCGGGGCCGAACATGAAGGTGTCGTCCTGCCGCAGGGCTTCCGGATCGTCCGGGAAGTCGAAGACGAGCGGGCGCATGAGGGTGTAGCCCTCCTGGGACACGCGTTTGGCGCAGTCCAGGATATAGGGTTCCAGCCGTTTGCGGAGGTCCATGTAGGAGGCGATGATCTCGTAGGTCTCGGGGAAGTAGTGCCAGGGTTCGGTCTGGCTCATGTAGCCGTGGACCCGCATGAAGGGCAGGAAGGTCGATGTCTGGACCCAGCGGATGAGCCGCTCCTGGTATTCGGCGGAGGTGTACTGGTCGCCAGGGCGGAAGAAACCGCCGGCGTCGAAGGTCCACCAGGGCAGGCCGGAGGCCATTTGGCCGAGGCCGCCCGCGATCTGCCGCCGCAGCGTCCCGAAGTCGTTGCCCACGTCGCCGGACCAGGTCACGACGCCGTAGCGCTGGGCGCCGGGGAAGGCGCTCCGGGTCAGGATGACGGAGGAGAGCCCTTCGGCGGTCAGCGCCTCGTACATCGTCCGGTTGACCATCAGCGGATACACGTTCCGGTACCATTCGCCCGGAATCTGGTCCTTGCCGATACGCCGGCCCGCAAGGTCGTCATTCTCCGGTTCCGTCGCATCGAACCACCAGGCGTCGATGCCGTACGGCCGGGCGAGGCTGTCCACGAAGTTCTGCGCGTAGAACGCGGCGACCTCCGGATTGAAGAAGTCGATCCAGTCGGTCCCCTCGATGTAGCTGCCCCGCTCTTCCAGCCGTTTTCCGAGGTTCGAATTCTTGTCCACCTTGGACCAGACGGAGATCATGAAACGCGTGCCCTGGTCATGCAGGGTGTCGGTCAGCGCCTTGGGATCGGGATAGTGCTCCTTGTCGAACTCCATCGAGTTCCAGCCCGTGGGGCCCCACCACTGCCAGTCCTGGACGATGACGTCCAGCGGCAGGCCGCGCTCCTTGAACTCGCGGGCGTTGGCGATGATTTCCTCCGACGAGTGGTAGCGCTCGCGGCAGTGGATGTAGCCGAACATCCAGTCCGGCATTTCGGGGACGGGCCCTGTCAGGGTGCGGTACGCGCCGATGGCCTCGTCGGCCTTGCCGGCGAACACCGTGTAGTCCAGCGCCGCGGCGACGGGGGAACGGAAGGTGGTCGCGTCCTCGACCTTCTTCCAATAGAGGACCGGGTTGTCGGTGCGGACGCCCTCGACCGCGAGCGTATGCGTTCCGGCGGTCAGGTCGACGATCGCAGATGTGGTCGGAGGCAGCCAGGTGTTGGACACGTCCACGATGGGTTCTCCGTCGATGGCGAGGTAGTGCCGGCGCGACATCTTCTGGCCCACGTCTAGCAGGAGGGAATAGGTTCCATCCTCAGGAATGTCGATGCTGCCGGCGAAGGACCGGGAGAAGCGGCGCTCCCGGCGGTTGCCCGCGGTGCCGGTGGCGTTCACCGTCTGGCCCTCGCCGTCCTCGCCCGCCACGGCCAGCGCGACGGACTGGTCCGCCGGATTGAAGTCCGTGAGACCGTAGTTGTTCCAGAGCAGGCCATATCCCTTGTTGGACAGGATGAACGGCAGGGCAATCTGTGTGTTCACCTGCGTCAGCCGCCGCGTGACGCCCCGGACGTTCAGGAAGCCGTCCTGGAACTGGCCGGTGCCGTACAGGAACTCATCCTCGGGGGAGGCGAGCCGCAGGGTGGCGCAGTAGGTGGGCTCTCCCTGGACGGTCGACGGGACGAGGCTGTGACCGTCCTCCCGGAGGAGCACGTTGCCATCGGCATCGAAGAAAGTCAGGGCGCCGTTTTCATAGCGGGCGCACATCTTGGCGGTGCGCACTTCGACGACCCCGCCTTTCTTGGTGACGTCGAACTTGGGCACGGCCACTGTTTCCGTGTAGACCAGTTCGGGAAGCGGTTGATAACCGGCCGGTTCCAGGCGGACCCGGATGGCATTGTCAAGCAGAGGCTGCAGGACCAGCGTTCCGTCCTCGGTCGGGATACGGACTTCTTTCTGCGAACAACCGGCGAGCAGCAGGAGGCCCGACAACAGGATTAGTATCTTTTTCATGGTCAGAAGGATTTTGTAATGGTCAGGACGCCGGCGGAGAGAGGCTCGACGTGAAGGGTTACCGCGTTGTCCCGGAAGGCGGGCGTCGCCTGCTTCCGCGCGACGGCGTGCTTGTCCGCCATGCTGTTCGCAGCGGTCAGGGAACCGGGGGCATAATAATCATAGGCCGTGCCGGCGATGCCTTTCCAGTCGCCGGAGATCGTCAGGTCGCAGGCGTTCTCGGTGGGGTTCACCACCTTCACGATGACATCGCGGCCGTTCTCGGACAGGGTGGTGACGACGCTTAGGTCGCCGGTATTCCCTTCGTAATCAAGCCGATACCGGGAGAAGTGGTCGTACCAGAGTTCGGTCACCTGGTAGTTCGGGGCCACGAACAGGTCCTTGTAGTCGAAGTTGATGAAGGCGTTGTTCCAGTCCGGGGCGTCGGTGCGGCGGATGAACAGGGCGGCGGCGCCCATCGCGACGACGTCGCGGGCCTCGCACGTGTTCAGGAAGCCGCCGGCGAAGAGGCCGGTGCGCCAGTCGGTGCTGTTCAGGTTCCATTCGGAGATGAACAGCTTCACGTTCGGGTTCGGGCAGGCGGCGATCATCTTCGCGTAGCGGTCGTACTGCTCGCCGAGGCGCTTCGGCCCGGTGGCGTAGCCGCCGGCCTGCTCGTAGTGGTGGAGGCTCAGATAGTCGAAGTAGTTCGCCGACCGCTGGAGGAATTCCTCGTCCTCGCGGAAACCGCCGCAGGCGATGATCTTGATGGACGGATCCACTTCCCGCATGGCCACGGAGAACTCCCGGACGCATTTTTCGTAGCGGTCGATGCCCATCTCCCACATCTCGTTGTCGATCTCCCAGTATTTGACGTTGTAAGGCTCCGGGTGGCCGTTGGCGGCGCGCTTGGCGCCCCATTCGTCCGTGGCGGGGGCGTTGCAGTAGCGCACCCAGTTCACGGCGTCGGCCAGGATGGATTCGTACTCCTCGGCCGGGCGCTCGAAATGGACGGACACCACGATCACGGGCTCCGTGTTCACTTCCCGGCAGAACTTGATGAACTCGTCCGTGCCGAAGCAGTTCTGGTCATAGTCCATCCACATCCAGTGCGGCCAGCGGTAGCGCTGCTCCTGCGGGCCGATGCCCCACTGCCAGTAGTACTGGGCCACGTAACCGCCGCCCGGCCAGCGCAGGCAGGTCGGGTGCAGGTCCTTCACGGCCTGCAGGATGTCCGGCCGGAAACCGCCGTTCGCCTGCCCCGTGGCCGTGGAAAGCGTCACCTGGTCCACCAGCAGCGTGCCGCCGGCCGCCAGGATGGCGAAGTCGGCGTCGCCGGACAGCTCGCCCGCCGGCAGGGAGATGTCGAACTTCTTCCACGCGGCGCCCGGGACGCCGAGCGCCTGCTCCCGCAGGATGCGCCCGTCCCGGACCAGCGCGACGGAGAGCCGGGCGTCGCCCTTGGCATAGACCGAGCCCACGAACGTCTCGCCGGGCACCACGTTCTGCGGTCCCTGGGCGATGCCCGCGGCCTTCGCCCCGGCGGTAATCTTCTGGGCATAGTCCATATTGATGGCGTCGCCCTTCACGAGGCGGTATCTGCCTTCACCGAAAGCCGCCCATTCCGGGGCGACGTCAGGAATCCGGACATCCTCCGGAAGGCCTTCGAACAGGACCTTCTTCCCGTCGGCGGAAGTCACGCGGATATTCTTGTAAAGGGCTTCCGTATAGTTCTCCCACAGGGTAATCGTATTCTGCGGACGACTGTCGGGGACCTTGCAGGAAAGCACCTGCTTGCCGTCCCACCACACGCGTACGCGCTGTCCGCGGCAGCTGATTTTCAGATGATGCCAGGCCTCCTGGTCCAGCTGGACGGGCTGCGCCGCCTTCGCGGCCAGCGGCTCCAGCGTGACGACCTTCCGGGTCCGGGGGCCGAAGGCCACTTCCTTTTCCTGCCGGACAGAAAGGGCGAACTGGGCGCCGTCCACAGCTTTCTGCGCCTTGGCGAGCGCCTTTGCCTGGCTGTCCGCCTCGATCTGGGCCTGGGTCTGCGCCAGGGCGAACCGCTGTCCTTCGTAGGCCGGGTCATAGAGGCGCAGGTAGTAGGAATCCGATCCGTCCGCCAGGTCCTTGAAAGCGAAGCGCAGGTCCAGCAGGCCGCCGCTCCAACGCCGGCCGGGGAGGAGGTATGCCCGCCATTTCACGTCCATCTCCAGGTCGTAGCTGTCCGTGTCCAGGGCGGCCAGGCGGATGGGCTGCTCATAGCGCGTGGGGGAGTGCAGCACCGCGTCATCGTCGGCGAACCATCCGTCGAAATACCCGTCCCGCGGCGGGATGCCGGGATAGTGCTCCGGCTCGAAGGACCGGCCGTACATCAGCTCCTGCCAGACTCCGTTGTTCGCGGAAAAGTAGATGTGTTCGAACAGCTGCCCGTATAGCATCGGGTCGATGGATCCCGCCGGCTTCCCGGACTTCACCTGGATGCTCGCCTGTCCGAAGGCCATCACGCTCACGGTTACCGTAACGACGAATGAGAGAAAGCGTTTCATGCGTTTTAGTACTTTTCACAAATATAGTGAATTCTTGACATTTCGGGCCTTTTTTCGTACCTTGCATCGTATGAGCAAGTTTTCTTCCCTTATGAAGAAGTGGTCCGACAGCTCGCTGGTGCTGCGGATCCTGGTCGGTCTGGTGATCGGCGCCGTGCTGGGACTCCTGTGCCCGCAGTGGACGGGAATCGGTATCCTGGGGCAGGTGTTCGTCAGCGCGTTGAAGGCGATCGCGCCGGTGCTGGTGGCCCTCCTCGTGGCCTCGTCCATCGCCAGGGCGAAGGGCGGCCTGGGCCCCCGCTTCCGGACGGTCATCATCCTGTACCTGGTGTCCACGCTGTGCGCCGCGATCTTCGCGGTGGTGGCCAGTTTCCTGTTCCCGGTGACGATCAAGCTGCAGGGGGCGGAAGCCGGCGGCAGCGCGCCCGGCGGCCTTTCGGACGTGTTCCTGACGCTCCTGACGAACATGGTGATGAACCCCGTCCAGGCCCTGGCGCAGGCCAATTACATCGGCATCCTGTTCTGGGCCATCATCCTGGGCTTCGCCCTGAAGCTGCTGGCTTCGGAGCGGACCATCGGGGTCTTCAGCGACCTGGCGGACGTGGTTTCGCAGATTGTCCGCTGGGTCATCCTGTTCGCGCCTTTCGGCATCCTGGGCCTCGTGTTCTCCTCGGTCTCCGAGAGCGGCCTGGAAATCTTCACGGACTACGGAAAACTCCTGCTCCTGCTGGTCGGCTGCATGTGCTGCACCGCCTTCGTCGTGAATCCCTTCATCGCCTGGCTGCATATCCGGAAGAACCCGTATCCGCTATACTGGAAGTGTCTGAAGGAGAGCGGCCTGAACGCGTTCTTCACGCGCTCTTCCGCCGCGAACATCCCCATCAACATGGACCTCTGCAAGCGGCTCGGCCTGGACGAGGAGTTCTACAGCGTGAGCATTCCGCTGGGATCGACGGTCAATATGAACGGCGCGGCCGTGACCATCACGGTCCTTTCCCTTGCCGTGGCGCATACGGTGGGCGTGGAGGTAAGCTTTGCCTCGGCGCTCTTCCTGTCGCTGATCGCCACCCTCGGCGCCTGCGGCGCCTCCGGGGTGGCCGGCGGCTCCCTCCTCCTCGTCCCGATGGCCTGCTCCTTCTTCGGGATCGGCAACGACATCGCCATGCAGGCGGTCGCCGTCGGTTTCATCATCGGCGTCGTCCAGGACTCCGTCGAGACCGCTCTCAACTCCTCCTCCGACGCCTTCTTCACCGCCGTCGCCGAATACCACGACCGGCGGAAAAACGAAAACCGGCGGTAAGTCTACCGCCGGTCCTGGAATAAAACTCGCCGCCTATCGGCCGCCGCCGCCAAAGCCGCCGCCGGAGAAGCCGCCGCCTCCGCCGAAGGAGGTGTGGCCGCCGGTACCCTTGATGCTGCCGGCCTGGTACTTGCCCACGGCGCGGTTCATCGCGGAGGTGATGGTCATGTTGTTCATGTGGATGGTCCGCTGCATCACGCTCGGGTCCACACCGACGGACTGGGACAGCTCCTGGAACTCCTTCGGATACAGCTTCTGGAACTGGTCGGCCACCTTGTCGGCGATGCCGTACAGCTGGGCGAACACGAGGTAGTCCTTCCACAGGCCCACTTCCACGGCGCCGCGTTCCTTGGACAGCGTGAAGTCGTTCAGGAAGTTCTTGAATTCCACCACGCGGCAGGCCTGGACCTGGCCGTCCTGGTTGGTGGTGTCGCCGTGCAGCAGGAGATTCTTCTCGTGGAGGTAGCTCCGGCCGCGGGCCTTCGCCCGGTCGGGCCAGGCGAGGAACTGCTTGTAGTGCCTCTCGGACCATTTCTCGAACTCGCCGGACTCCAGCAGGAGGTTCCCGCCGCTGGCCTCGACGGCCATGTTGTACAGGGCGCCTTCCACGTCGTCGTCGAACGCGAGCCCCGGGGTGAACGCCAGGTTCACGCGCTTGGGTTTGTCCGGGTCCTGCATGACTTTCACCTTGCCGTCCAGGATCCAGCTCAGGAAGAGGGCGCCGATGAGGTTCTTGGACGAGGCGGGGCCGGTGAACCGCCAGCCGTGGTCCAGCACGTAGCTGGAGGCGAACAGGTCGCCGCCCAGGGGCGCCTCGCGGAACCACTCGGTGATCTTGGTCTTGCCGTACATGGACTTCTTGTACTTGTAGCCCAGGGCCTGCAGGACCGCGGCGCGGATGGCGGCGAGCAGGGTGCCGCCGAACAGGATGGCCATCAGCCACTTGAAGAAGGTTTCTTCTTTGTCATTCTCTCCATAGGAGCTGCCGTCCAGGGCTTTCTCCTTGAGCTCTTCGAAGGTCATGTCGCGCTCGATTCCGGGCTGGAAGAGCCCTTTCTCGAAGCGGACCAGTTCGATCACTTTTGAGTCGTAGGAGAACGGTTCGGAAGACTCGTAAACGATGGTGCCATCGTCCATCACGTTGATGTCGCCGTAGGAGCCGAAACCCCAGACGCGGGTGTTGTCATAGGTCCACTGGGGGCCTCCGGTCCCATTGACCAAGGTTACCTTCACGTGCTGGGCAGGGGCGTCGAATCCGGGATTCACGAACATGAAATTGAAGCCGTCGGCGTCCGTGAAGGATTGCACAAGGCCGGTAATCGTATATTCAATCGTCCATACGTGGTCCCCGTAGGAGGTCTTTCCCCAGCACAGTTCCACCCCATTGCGCTTCTCGATGATGCCGCAGCGTCCCGCCTTTTCGGACAGGGAGCGGTCCGTGTCCCAGCGGCGGCCTTCGTTGTGGTAGGCCAGCCCTTTTTCGCTGACGGTCAAGTCATCCACCGTCATCTCGCCCAGGTTGGTGATGGGGATGTACATTTCCGTGCCATCCACGACCGTGGCGTCATAGACCTGGGTGATCCGCGCGGAACCGTCCGCCTGCAGGACCGCCCGGATGTCGATGTCGCGGAGGGACTGCGCATAAACGCCAAAAGTGCCGGCGAGGACCGCCAGCACGGTGAGGAGCTGTCGCTTCATCGCTTAGATGATGTCCGGATAGTCCTTCTTGGCGGGTTCGTCGGCGAGGTAGTCGCGCTTGGCGAAGCCGAGGATGCCGGCCACCACGGAGCCCGGGAACATGCGGACCTGGTTGTTGTACTTCGTGACGGTGTCGTTGAAGGTCATGCGGGACAGGCGGACGTTCTCTTCGTACTGCTTGATGTCGTTCATGACCTGCTGGTAGTTCTGGTTCGCCTTGAGGTCGGGATACTGCTCGGCGATGGCGATGAGTTTCGCGCTCATGGCCTGGAGGGCGGCCTCGTTGGCGTTGATGTCGTCCACGGACGGGTTCGCCGCGGCGGTGATCTTCCGCTGGGCGATCACCTTCTCGAGGGTCTCGCTCTCATAGGTGGCATACTCGCGGGTCAGCTTGACGAGGGCCTTGAGGGCGTCGTACCGGCTCACCTGCTGGACGTTGATCTGCTTCAAGGCGTTGTTGCAGAGTTCGTCGCTCTGGACGAGCTGGTTCTGTACCTTGATGCCCCAGAGGACAAGGACGGCCGCAACGGCCAGGACAATAATGAGTGTAGCAGACATGGTATTAAGGGTTTAATGGTTTGTCTATCGAACAAATTTACAAAAAAATATGTAGTTTTGCAGCATGAAGCAAAAAATGATACGGTGCGCCCTCCTGGGCGCTGTGGCCCTGCTGGCAGCATCCTGCCTGGGCAAGGGCGATTACAAGAACGAGTACAACACGCACATCATCGTCCGCTTCGAGCCGGACGCAGATTATCAGTGGGAGGATTTTGTCGATGCTTTCTTCGACGGCGGCAAGGACACCGTCGCCTTCGCCAAGAGCATTTCCATCGGGCCGGTGTACCATTTCGCCAACCTGGACGACGCCGAGAATTTCCTGGGCGGCTTCGCCCTCGCGCGGGGCAAGGATGCCGATGCCTCGGCAGATCGGAAGCCTTCCCGGTTCGCCGTCTACGACGAGAACGGGGGCAACCTGAAATCCAATGCCTATGCGGTCTTCCATGACACGACCGCGGCGCTGATGCCGGAGCACTCCGTCCAGATCCAGATTCCCAATGTCGATTCCTCCTGCAGCGCCGAAGGAATGTTCGTCCACAACGTGCAGGCCGCTGTGCAGGCCGCCGTGCATGGCACAGGCCTGGCGGGCGGTCCCTTCCAGGCCGGAGATTTCCTCCTCCTGACCGTAACCGGCTCGCTGAATGGCAAGGTGACCAAGTCGAAGGAAGTGAAGCTGATCGACGGCACCAGCTATCTGAAGGAATGGACGCAGGTGGACCTGACTTCCCTGGGCCAGATCGACGCGGTCGACCTGCATCTCACCTCCAGCCGCGCGGATTTCCCGCTGTACTGCTGCCTGGACGACATGGGCTACCATTACATCGAAATCTATCAGTAAACCCTCCCCCCTATGAAACGGAACACCGACTACAAGAACGCCGCCCTGGCGGCCCTCAAGGGCAACTGGGGCAAGGCCGTGCTCGCCACGGTCATCTTCATGGCCGTCATGTACCTGACCATCGGCCCGTATCTGTACAATACGGTCAAGCTGCAATCCTATGTCCGCGAAAGCATGCCGCAGGTGAGCACCTCCGTCAGCTTCAGCACGGCCATCCGCCAGTCGATGGAAGCGTCCCTCTCGCTGGCGCAGGATTCCGAATACCTCGCCTTGCAGTCGAAGGCGAGCGGAACGATGGGCCTGTACTACCTGCTGCTCTTCTTCGTCGTCCTGCCGCTGTCCGTAGGATTCATCAATGCATTCCTCAAGCTGCTGGTGCAGGGAGACAACGCCATCTCGGGCAATATGTTCAAGATTGCGAAGACGGGCTACTGGCACAAAGTCTGGGGTATGTTCCTGATGAATCTGTTCATCGCCCTGTGGTCCCTGCTTTTCATCATCCCGGGTATCATCAAGGCTTTCTCCTATGCGATGACCCCCTTCATCCTGGAAGAGCATCCGGAACTCAGCGCGAACGAGGCCATCGACCACAGCCGCGCGATGATGAAGGGCCACAAGTTTGACCTGTTCTGGCTGATACTCAGCTTCATCGGCTGGGGTTTCCTGTGCCTGTTCACGTTCGGCATCGGCTACCTCTGGCTGACCCCGTACATGGAGACGTCCGTCGCCGCTTTCTACGAGGACGTCAAGGCCGACTATGAAGTGAACGGAGGCCTGATCTGATGAAGGCCCTCCTTACTTTGATCGTGGCGCTTGGGATTCTCCCGGCGCCCGTTTCGTTCGAGCGGGCCGATGGCACATCGACCACGAAGGACGTGGAGGTGGTTGTGGGCAAACGCTCTTTCACACGCTGGTGCGCGTCCCTTCCTGACTTTGCGAAGAAAGAAGCATACCGGCTGACCATCACTCCCAAGCGTATCCGGATCGAGGCGAATACGCCCGAAGGCGTGTATCGCGCCGAGACGACGCTCGGACAGCTGGAATATCCGTACCCCTGCGGCGTGATCGTCGACTATCCCCGGTTCCCCTGGCGGGGCATCATGCTGGACATCTCCCGGCATTTCCGAGACAAGGAGTTCATCCTCAAGCAGATTGACGCGCTCGCGGAGGTCAAGCTCAATGTGCTGCACCTCCATCTGACCGATGCCGCCGGCTGGCGGCTGGAGGTGAAGTCTCACCCCGAGCTCACGGCGAAAGCCGCTTGGCGGGTGGGGGACACCTGGCGGCAGTGGAACACGACCGGCCAGAGATATGAAGGCTCCTACGGCGGCTTCCTCTCGCAGGACGACGTCCGCGAAATCGTCGCCTATGCGGCGAAGCACCATATGACGGTTGTCCCCGAGATCGAGATGCCCGGCCATTCCCGCGAAACGGTGTATGCCATTCCTGGTGTAGGCTGTCGGGAATTTTCGGATGACCTGTGCCCCGGCAAGGAAGCGACGTTCCAGCTGCTGGAAGAAGTGCTGGCCGAAGTCATGGACCTGTTCCCTTCAGAGTATATCCATATCGGCGGCGACGAGGCCGGGAAGCGCCATTGGCACGATTGCCCGGACTGTCAGCGCCGGATGCAGGAAGAGGGGCTGAAAAACGTGGAAGAGCTCCAGAGTTACCTGGTGCGCCGCATCGAGCGGTTCCTGAACGCCCATGGACGCCGGCTCATCGGCTGGGACGAGATCCTGGAAGGCGGCCTTTCCCCGAATGCCACGGTCATGTCGTGGCGGGGGACCGAGGGCGGCCTCGAGGCCATCCGGCAAGGGCACGACGCCGTGATGACGCCGGGCAACCGCTGCTACCTGGACAAGGTCCAGGATGCGCCGGTCCGCGAGCCGGAAGGCTGGGGCGGCTACCTGCCCATCGACAGCATCTATGTCTATGACCCGGCGGCAGGCATTCCTGAGGCCTCCCTGGGGCATCTGCTGGGCGTGCAGGGCAACCTTTGGCACGAACTCATCCCGCAGCCGTCCCATACGGAATACATGCTGTATCCGCGCGCATTTGCCATCGCGGAAATCGGCTGGAGTCCGCTGGACGTGAAGGATGCGGACGACTTCCGTGAGCGGGCGACGGCCCATGCCGCGGCGCTTCGCGAGCGCGGATACACCACGTTCAAGTTGGAAGAGGAGGTGGGCAACCGCCCTGCCTCCCGGGAGGCGGAGAACCATCTCGGCCGCGGGGCGAAAGTCGCTTATGCCCGGCCTTGGCACCGGAATTATCCCGCCGCCCGCGCGGCCACCCTCACGGACGGCAACCTGGGCGGCTGGTCCTATGGCGACGGCCGCTGGCAGGGCTTCCTGAGCGACGTGGACGTGACCATCGACCTGGGAAGCGAGAAGCCGGTGCATTATGTCACCGCCACCTTCCTGGCGGCCCCGGGCGCGGGGGTCTATCTGCCCGACCGCGTGACCGTGGAGTATTCCGTAGACGGGGAGCATTACCTTCTCGCCGGCGAACTCCTGAACGAGAATCCGGACGGGAAATACATTCCTTTCGGCGTCTCCGTGGGCAAGGACGCCCGCTACATCCGTTACCACGCCTTCCGGACGAAGGAATGGCTGTTCACGGATGAAATCCTGATTTATTGAGAAAACTATTAACCCTTTGTATATGAAACGGATAACCTATCTTCTCCTCCTCTCCTTGCTCGTGGCAGGCTGCTCCTCCGAGCCCCAGGTCAAGTATGTGTTCTATTTCATCGGGGACGGAATGGGTGTCAACGAAGTGATCGGCACGAATCTTTACAACCAGGCTAACGGCCAGGATCCCGTCAATTTCACCCAGTTCCCGGTGGTGAACTTCATCACGACGGTATCGGCCAACTCCCTGGTGACCGACTCTTCCGCCGCCGGTACCGCGCTGGCTTCGGGCACCAAGATCGACAATGGTGTCGTGGGCGTGGACCCGGACGGAAACGCGACCCCGAACCTGACGGAATGGGCCCATGCGGCCGGTTATGGCACGGGCGTCGCCACCAGCGTGGGCGTGAACCACGCCACGCCGGCGAGCTTCGTCGCGCACTCTTCGAGCCGCAACGGCTATGAGGAGATTTCGCTGCAGATGATCGATTCGCCCGTGGACTACATGGCCGGATCGACCTTCCTCGTGAACCGGGGTTCCGGTCACGACGCGGCCTATTTCGAGCACAAGGCCGATTCCGCCGGCATCGCCATCTTCAAGGGCCCCGGCGCCATCGGGAACATCGACCTCTCCGCCCCGCGCGTCCTGTGCCTGAGCGCCAAGGCGGAGGATTCCATCCCGTACGCCATCGACCGCAAGGAGGATGACACCCGCCTGGCCGACTTCACCGACGCCGGCATCCGTTACCTGGAGGCCCGCTACGGGAAGAAGGGATTCTTCTTCATGATCGAAGGCGGCAAGATCGACTATGCCGGCCACGGCAACGATGCCGCGACCTGCTTCCAGGAGGTGAACGACATGGCCCAGTCCGTGGACCTCGCCCTGACGTTCCTGGCCCGCTATCCGAAGGAGACCCTCATCGTGATCACGGCCGACCACGAGACCGGCGGCCTCATGCTGGGCAGCGGACGCTATGAGATGCATCCGGACCGGCTGCTCCGCCAGCACGCCTCCGTGGACGCCCTGACGGACCAGTTCCGCGCGAAATTCTTCCCGGAGGGCCAGCCGTTCAAGTCGCCTACCTGGGACGCCGTCAAGGCTTTCTTCGCCGAGGAAACGGGTATGTGGGGGGATGTCCAGGTGAGCGAGCGCGTCGAGAAGGAGCTGAAGGATGTCTATGACCGGACCTTCGGCAAGGGCGGCGACCGCGGCCTGAGCGAGTCCAACCTGTACTCCGTGAACTTCCAGATCGTCGCCGACGTGGTCCGCGCGCTGGACCGTGCCGCCGGTTACCAGTGGAGCTTCGGCTCTCACTCCGGTTCTCCGGTGGGCCTGTACGTCACGGGCGCCTGCGCAGAGCAGTTCAACACCGTCAAGGACAACGCGGAAATCGCCCCGCTTATCGCTAAGCTGGCCGGTTATACGAAGTAATCTGTTGATTTACAAATCCAGAAGGCCTTCCGGAATCTCCATCCGGAGGGCTTTTTCCGTTTCGTCCACGTCCAGGACGAGCTCTTCCCGGAGGGGGAGGAGGCGTTCGCCGTGGCCGGTCTCCACCCAGATGCAGGGGTTGCCGGGAATGTCTTCGTGGGCCGTTACGGTGCCGACTTTCGTCCCGTCCGCATGCAGGACGGTCCAGCCGGTCAGGTCTTCTTCCTCGTCTTCGTAGAGGTCGTCTTCGGCGTAGAGGACGGCGCCGGCGAGTTCGTCGGCATCCGTGAGGTTGTGTACGCCGGTTAGGCGGACGAGGGCGCGGGAGTTTCCCCGCTGGGTGAATGCTTCAAAATAAAAGGGAACCGGAAGTCCATCGAATTCGATGAACACCGGTTCCTCAAGGTCGATATCCTCGGGCGCGATCCCGGAGAAGCTCACGAGGAGCTCGCCGTCCCGGCCGTTGGATTTCAGTACCTGCCCGATCCGCTGCATTATTCAGCAGGGGTCTCGACGGCCTCGGCGGCCTCGGCGGCAGCCTCTTCGGCGGCCTTGCGGGCGGCTTCCTCAGCCTCGGCCTTCTTCTTGGCGATGGCTTCGGCGCGGGCCTCGTTGACCTTGGCCTCGGCGGCCTTGGCTTCCTTCGCCTTGGCGATGGCCTCGTTCTTCAGACCGGCCTTCTTGTCGGCGATCTTCTGATCCTGGCCAGCCTTCCAGGTGGCGAACTTCTCGTCGGCCTGGGCCTGGGTGAGGGCACCCTTGGCGACACCTTCCTGGAGGTGCTTGCGAAGCAGGACACCTTCGTAGGAGAGGATACGGCGGGCCGTCAGCGTGGGCTGGGCACCGACGTTGAGCCACTTCAGGGCCTTGTCGCTGTCAAGGACGATGGTGGCGGGGTTGGTGTTCGGGTTGTAGGAGCCGAGCTGCTCGATGAAACGTCCGTCACGCGGGGAACGGGAATCGGCCACAACAATGTGGAAGAATGCGAAATTCTTCTTACCGTGGCGCTGGAGTCTGATTTTAACAGCCATTGTGAATCTGTT
>Ga0247611_10003772_pt1 | contig 21975 bp, 4 predicted proteins | sample 177DNAGHGhighgp2_FD_192422 | JGI IMG/M metagenome (GOLD analysis project Ga0247611, IMG submission 192422) | Sheep rumen microbial communities from Palmerston North, Manawatu-Wanganui, New Zealand - 1770 DNA GHGhigh gp2 | ecosystem: Host-associated > Mammals > Digestive system > Stomach > Rumen ... | reverse complement strand
TGGAGACCCATGTCTTTTGGTATTCCTATCTTTACAAAACAGCAGGAGGATGATCTTGATACTGCTGGAAAATTACCGGAAGACTTTATATCAATCCCTGACCCCTCCGAATTAAATTTACCCACAGAAACAACAACCTATGAGTCAAAGGGCCGGGGATATTACTTAGACATCATTTTCTCTACTTTACGATCATTGCAGGCTGAGGTAGCTAAACTCAGAAATTCCTTCAATTACGGTATCAATTCTTATACCGGAAAAGAAACTGCAATGGGAAGAGTAGTAGGATCATACGATATACCAGAAGAAGAACCACTTTGGGCAGTAGAAGAGGCTGACTTAAGTTATGTGGGTGTTAATTTAGATCTCAATAATAATAATACCCTAGAACCTAGTGAAAATGTATCAATTGGAGATGACTATCTTATTATTAACGGAACAGCAACTTGGACTGACCCAGAGACAGGTTTTATTAGCGTGGATGATACAAAACTTTATCTATACCTAACAACGAATAGCCTGGATTTTAGTGTGACGTTGACGGGGCTGGATGAAGAGACTGAACGTACAAAAACCTTAGATTTTTCCACAATGGGTCTTAGAAGATATGAGAGCAGTAAATATAATATCATGATTTGCCTCTCTAGAACTATAATCGACGGGGAAAATATCTACGGAAAGAACTTTGTTTGGATTAGTGTCGGTAATTATGTCACGGGAGGAGCTGAGGACACAGGTTATTGGAACCCCACTACAAACAGATTAAATCAAGGGCTAGTTCAATTAGATGATAGATACACAATAAGTTCTGCATCATTTACCGATCTTAATTTATATAAATTTAATGGATACTCTAAGTATCAGGATCTTTCAAGTACAGTAGATCCAATAACACCGACTGATGATGGTTATAAATATAGAGTTGCTCATATAACTATTAGATCGGTTAAAAATGAGGATGAGTTGATGAGTATAAAAAATCAACTTCCTGCAAACGAATTGATATATAACGAACAAACCGGTGTACTATGGATAAAAACATCCTCGGGTACAGTAAGACCTATAAGTGGTTCCGGTGGACAAGAAGAAGATGATGGTATGACTCAAGAAAAAATAAAAGAATGGCTAGAATTAAATGGCATTATCGTTTCTGATAATGGAACAGAGCCAGTACAACTTAATAAAATATCAGATATTACATTTATTCACCAAGAGACAGGGAAGAAATTTAAATTTACTGTTGATAGTGAGGGAGAATTAGTAAGTGAAGAAATCCCAGAGGTATTAATGGAGGGAGAAAATGGAAGACTGGCTAAATCAGGATATACTTTAAATGGTCAGAGAACTAATTTAAGAGGTTTTGTCGGAATGTTAGGATTAAACGAGAAAAGACAACTAACAGGGGTAAATGAAACTGATGATTTAGGTTTATATTCTGACAGAGTAAAAATAGGATCCATATATTCCCCCAACAAAGGACAATTAACTTACGGGTGCTCTCATGCTTTTATAGAACTAGAAAACACAAGTGATAAGGACTTTCCACTGGATGGTTGTTATCTACACTATGCCACAGGATATTCTTCGGGAACAGATAGAAATATTACAACATATCATCTCGCACTTCAGGGCTTTATCCCTGCCGGAGGTACCTATCTAATACGAGGAAAGCAGTATTCGGGGTTTGATCAAGCTAATACATTCATTAAGGTAGAAACATTTGATCAAGAATGGTTTGTGAATAAGAATGGGGTTACAGAGCTAATAGATCTAACACAAAATGATAACAATACTTATTTGTTAACTTATGGATTGCCTACAGTTTCAGACGTAACACAGATGATAGATCCAAATAGTGATGAAACGACTAGTGCTAAGTTCCCAAAACTATATCATTCTAATTACATAGATTCCGTTTCAATCAATGACCACGTAAAAGACAATAATCAAACTCCTTGGGTATTCATTGGAGCTCAAAAGTTTAATATTCCAACCGTAAATGGGAAGAAATTAGATGTTATTTGTAAAAATACCTTTGAGCTGGATCCTGCAAAACAAGCATATCAGTCCTGTGATACTGCTGATTCTTCAAGGTTTAGGAATGACAAGGCTACAGACTTTCAATATTTGGTTCTTGCAAAAGATATAATAGAGTTTCCAAAATCCTCAGAGATATTCCCGGTATCTAATTATACACCAAAAGCATCATGGCAGCATAAAAATGTCTGTACTGATAAAACCAAGTTAAATAAAGATAAACCTAATATGGTTACGGTATCATATGGTATTGATATGTATAAAACAAGGTGCTTTAACTGGATTTCTTGCGGTTTATTTGATGAGTATATTTGGATTAGGGAAGAGGGACAAACAGAGTGGCAAGCTAGATTCGAAAGCTATAAAGATGGCACGGAAAATGATGATCCAGGAGCCTCGGGGATGACAAAGAGAACATTTGGGAATTTCCATAATAAAACAACAGGTAATGAAAATTATCCAATACAAAACGTTATTTATAATAGAATAACTAATACTTTCCCTGCTGATGGAACAAAGTATACCGCTCATAAGTGTATAGTTAATGTTGTTTCTACAGCTGCACTAACTGGTAAAGTAAAGTATGAATATGTAGTTGGTCGGGCTGATAAAAATCTAAATCCAGATCCAGAACATATTTCAAATGTTCAAACATTTACATTGTATTCTAAAGAGTATACACCTAGAATATTCCAGATAACTGACCAACAGGGATTTCATTGGATTGAGTATCAGGTTTGGTCTGCAGCCGCCGAAGAAGTAAATAATACAATTAATTCACTATTAGATGATCCTAATAATAAAATCATGCCAGTTCTTATGAATACTGGGGATATGACCCAAAATGGAACAAGAATCAATGAGTGGTATGATTACTATACTAGTGGATATTGTTTATTTAATCATCTAGAGCAAGCAAACTTAGTCGGAAATAACGATCTATGTAATACAAATCCGGATGAACTTGGAACAGGAGATGACTATGGTAAATCTAATGGATATTATTTTCATGTTTTCTATTGTTATGAAATAGATGAAAATATATTGCCAATAATTTCAAATACAAATGCAACTAGGTATGTTCCTTCTCTGTATTACTTCGAGAATGACAACAATAGGTTTATAATGCTCAATACAGAAATTACTGCAATTAACTGTAGAGACTGGTTTGAGCAGAAATACAATATTAACGGAGTAAGCCATGCCGTTAATGTATACACTGGCTGGACAATAAAAAACGAAGCTGGTGAAAACGACAATACTATGGTGTTTGATAATAGTTTTACGACTATCTATGAAATGATCTATAATATGTTAAATTCCAATAAGGATACTATTGTAGCATGTCATGAAATGCCCTTTACTGTAATAACTAATGCTAACTTGGATACAAATACAAATGGATCTATTCAAGATGTAGATAGAAGTTTAAATAGTAAGAAAACAGGAGCACTCGTCGGATGTCATTGTAATAGATTAAGCAGCTTGGATGTCAAGGGGATATATTGGCTCAGTAGATTATTAGAGCACTTTAATGTAAAATTATGTATCGGAGGACATAAACACACTTATGCGTGTACTAATCCTGTGAGAGAATTTTATTCATATAATGATAATGGAACTACAAAAAATTCTGTTGTTCATGGCAAGATGACTATGGGAACTACACTTGAAAATGACGCTGCTATATGGGAAACAACTTTATATGCTACTGACAGCACCGGATTAAATTATACTATAGACGGAAGTGGAACTGGAAAACCATTTAATACCACTAAGTTTCCTATTATGGTGGATAATACTAATTCTGGAGTTATTATGCCCAATAATAATACTTACTATCCTTATTATGGAGTTTCTGAGTTTCCTGGAGAAGCAGGTGACAAGGATGGAGTTATTTATTTTATGTGTCAAGCTACTGGGTATAAACAGAAGTCAAATAAAGAATTGCCATCAAACAATCAAAAGTTTTCATATGTAATCCCGAAAACTGACATAAAAGATGGAGTAGATTCTCCTAGCGATGAGCAGCTTTACCCAATGTTTTCTGAAATAGTACTTAATGGGAGTAAGTCTTATACAATCTACCTCTATAGAATAACAAACATTATGATGACAAAGGCTAATGGTAAAAGTAATGGAAAATTCTCACAGACGGAATATTCAACCGCTCCCGCATCTTATAATTGGCTAAAGGGTAATGAATCCTCAACTGATTTAGATGCTGATAAAATATATGGAAACTGGGGATATAATGTAAAAACACCATTAATAACAATTTAGTAATATGAAACATAACGGTCAAAATATTATTACCGATAAAGATATTACACTGACAGGTGAAGGATTCCAGGGGGAAGAACTCTCTGGAGTCCTCACTAATCACACCGACAGATTAAATACACTAGAGAGTAATATAAAGTGGATTTATAAAAACGGTGGAGTAGGATCTGGTTCGGGTGGTGGAGGAGACTCTACAGGATGGTCAGTAATCATTACTCGTGGTGATACTAACCAGGCAATATCTGACAAAGCTACGGTTAATTTTCCAAAGGAGGGAAACTACGTAATTAAAATTCAAATATATAAGGGTGGACAGAGTACATTTAAAATTACGTTTAACTGGGTGATCCTTACCAATAATGGACCCCAGCCTCAGAGTAGAACAAGAATCATTGGTAAGGATGAATCTTTCTACGTAGATACTCAATTGTTATTGAACCTTAATGGGACATTAACTATAACTATCTTAAATCAAGATACACAGGATGTAGTATATTATAATATAAACTATATAGTAACGTCATATAAATTTGACATGTATTATGTGTTTGAAGATGATAAGACCAAATATGACCCTAGTAATGACACCCTATTTATGATAGAAGTAAAAGATAGGGGATTATTAGTAGCTTTAAGCTATAGTATTGCAGTTGAAACAACAATAGCAGAATATACTTTTAGTAATTGGAATTGTAAAGATGTGATATCCAGCAGAGACTTGGGTGAAGAATATCAAATTCATGGAAAATCTACTGGAATTATTTATTTACCATTAGTAAGTAGTGATGAAGATGACTTAATTCCCGGCAACATAGTCGATTATCTTAATAATAATGAAAATGCAAGTTTTAAGCAGTTTAGCTTAGATCTTGATATTATGCTGGAAGGAAATACGGTTAAGGAATCAATTCCAACTATGTATCTAAGGGATAATCTAATTCCAGCATCATTGTATCTTAAAGTATATACAGACGCTGGTGGATTGTTTAATGAGTCTCAAGAAATAGGATATGATGAAACCACTCATGAAACTATATACAACTATCCAGAAGATGCTATGTTTTCAAAGGGATCAGCCATATTTCAATTGACTCCATACTATAACTCACTTCAACCAAATAGAACATTCGACCTCAGTATCTTTTATGATGAAAACGAGGATCCAATAGAAACACCCATATCTACACTTAGAGATCAAAAGACTCAATTGGTCTCTATTTCGCTAATGGATAGTGGAGAGCATCGCCTAAGATTTAGAATCAGTCCCAGTAATTCATTAGAGGTATATGAAAAGACTTATTGGTTTTATGTAATGGAATCTACTATTAATTTTGAGTGGTATGATACTAATCGTTTTCCTTCCTTAACGTATAATGCGTATTATAGAAGATTCGTAGGAACTCAGTCTTTTGGACTTACTGATTCTTCTAGATTAATACAACAAACCATTAACTCTAGTAAGGTAACCTACAGATTTACAATAGATAATATTGCAGCTTCAAATGAATATGATCAATTACTTTGCCTTGGATTTCAATATTCTTCTATAAATAACATATCTACTCCTATCTGTTCTTTTAATTGCAATGAAACTGGTAATGAACAGGAAACAGGCAGCTTAATTGTTTACCAGGATAAAATAATAATGTCTGGAGGAACAACAAAGAGTATTTATATACCTAAGATAGAAGAGATGGATGACTCTAAAAAGGATAGTTATCACCTTCTAACTATTTATAAAAAGTTTGAAAAATTAGAAAATGGATATAACTACTATAGGGGAATATATGTTTACATCGATGGAATCCTAGAGGCTGGATTTGATTCTTATACAACAATAAATACCCAATTTAAAAGCGTATCCTTTTATAACTGCAATTGTTTAGTAAATTTAGTCGAGGAAGCTTATTTTCGTCATACATCAGAAAATAATAACACTGAACCCCTCCAATATCTAAGTGATAATGATATTTTAAGATATTACTACTCTTACCGGGAACAAGTCTTAATGATAGAAAGCTTATCACAGAGAGAGATAAATCTGTTCGGCTTCTTCGATACTATGAGGCTTGATTCAGATAACTTTGTTAAGGTAACAGGATATGATAACATAAATAAGATTGCTATAAACTCTGAGATTCCGGTTTTATTAATGTCATATACGGATGGTGTTGGATACATTCCCTTTGGGGTAGAGGAACAGGCAGTTGTTTGGAATAGGGATAATCTTAAACTTTGGTTAAGTAATTCTTATGATGAAGTCAGGGATGGACCTAAGATAGCCAAAACAAGATTACCTATTACACTATATTGGTCAAACGGTGGAGAAAATTTAGAGCTCATTAGTGATATCGGTAGTAGTAGTAATAGTGCAGCTGTGTTTAGGTTTACATTACAAGGATCATCTACTTTAGGATATAGGTGTAAGAATTTTGAATTATTTGCTCCAGTCAATAATGATGCCGGAAAAGTTTATGTTTACTCACCGAACTATGATCCGTCGGATACATCTTCCTTTTTACCAGAAGAATCATTCACTCTTAAGGCTGATGTTGTGGATTCAAGCCATACAAACAATAATGCAATAGGAACGTTTGTAAATGAGGTAACTACTCCATTTGATGCAGCCCGGAGATCACAGGTTGGGTCTCCATATAGTACTTATATTAAGAACTGTCTAACAGGATTTCCAATACTAATATTTTTGGAATCAATATATAAGAAAAGTGAAGAGGACACAGAACCTAAGAAAGACTACTATTTTTTAGGAATATATAATTTTAACTTAGGTAGAAATTCTTACTTTAATTTAGGATATAAGAACACTAATGCTCTTCCTAGATCAATGAACTCAGGGTTTCATATTTATGAGATTAATTCTTCTGACAGCGTTCTTCAGAGAGGAGTAGAGGTTGCCGAGATTCAGGGTAATAATAAATACTTTGATTTCTCACAGTTTGATCAAACTATACTATTTCCAATGAATGATGAAGATGCAACCTACATGTTCGGAGATATGGTTAGTATTGATGAAACCCGGTGGAAAAATAATCTAGTAAACCTTCTAAGGAGAACCACCTATGCCGGTGGATATGTATTTGATAGGATAGGGAAAACCCACAGCAATAGCCCTGCGGATGAGTATGGATACACTGATGGATACTCTGCGATTGATGCAAATGGGATATCAAAAAATCAGGTTCCTAATTATAGGTATCAGGCAGCAAGGGATGTATATAATCCAGAGATAAAAACATTTACTCAACTAGAAAGGCCAGGAAGTGAGGGAGACTTAACAGACTTAGTTATTGGTGATACTGGAGAACAACCTGAATTTGGTGCTAGTTTGGATTTTGTGAGTTTAAGTGAGTATTATACTATATGTATGGCATTTGGTCTTGTTGACTCAGTACAAAAGAATCTAAACCTAAAGACATGGAATGCTAGTGTTAACTCACCAGATCGTCCTTTATGGTATTTGGCATTTTATGACATGGATACTTGTCTTGGTGTTTCTAATTCTGGATCTAAGATATCGTATTTTGCATTCTCTGATTATTGGAAATCAACAATGACTGGAACTAAGTTAAATCCAGTTTCTGTTTATAGAGATTTTTCTCCTCCACAGGAATCTGACGTTGATGTTGGATACTTTGATACTCCTTCATCTTATATATTTGCAGTTGCTAAGTATGCATATACTGTACTTCAAAATGAGCCAAGATTAATAAATCATCCGGCAAATCTTTGGGCTATCTATAGGCAATCTTCTTTAAGTGTTAGTGATCCTAGGTATGGATGTCTAAGTAGTTCAAATTATTTTATGAATAAGTACTTTGTTCATCACTTAGGAAAAGTTCCAGAGTCTGCATTCAATTATAATTATCAATACAAGTACTTTGTAAAAAGTAATCAAGGGTTTGACAATACTAACTTTCCAAAATTTTATGGTAGAAGAATAAACTATACTGAGGATTGGCTTAACGGAAGACTTCATTTGTTAGACTCCTATTTTAATATAACCGGATTGATGGATATAATGACAGTTGTGGATGGTAATCAAATATTAGCACCAACTCCGACAGCTGGACTTGTAGATAGAAATAACAAGGATATAATTGTTTTTAGGGATCTCTTTACTGAAAATACTCAGGGACAGCAATATGCAAACCTTACAACTACAGTGAACGTCACAGCAGCTGCATACTCACCACTAATAGTAAAAACCGCAAATACAAACAGTGCTATCGGTAGATATATTTTTCCGGAACAAAGATCTGAGTGTTCTTTAAGCTTCTCGACTGTTGGTAATCAGTATGCATTATTTGGAGGATCTACTTTGTGGGAAACCTTGAGTAGCATTAATCCATTTATAACCAATACTAACACCTTCTCTATAAACTCTAAGTATTTATCTCAAATCACTGGAACTGCTGGAAAATGTGGAAGCTGGGATATTAATACGCCTTCCATAGAAAAACTTACACTAACCTCTCCGAACTATTCTGGTAATCTATCTTTTGACTCAACTGGAGTATCCTCACAGTATCCAAATCTAAGTGAAATAAATATTTCTGGTACTTATTTGAGATTATCAGTTAGTAATTCAAATCTTATTAAGTTGGTTGCAAATAACATGAGAAGCGACAACACTAATAAGAGTTCTATAGTAATTGATAATAGTCCGCAGTTGAATTCCGTAAGTATAAGTGGTACATTAGAGAGGATTGAACTTCCAGCATGGACAAGTAATATTTCCCTAACATCCTTAAGTTGTGAAAGCATTACAATAAGAAATACTAAGTTCACGGGAGCAACTTCATTAACCATACAAAACAATTCTACCTTAGTTAATCTATCCGCAGGAGGATTTGAAACTATTACTGTACTAAATTGTCCGAAACTGAGTTCTATAACCATAACTGATGATAATAACAACAGGTTAAAGACTCTCAGGGTAAGATACAATAGTGATAATGTTGAAGCAACCAGTCTTACAATAGGTAATACATTAAATACGATTGATCTAGGGAACCAAACTGCATTAACTGGGATACAGCTTGTAAATACTCCAGCAGAAATCATAAAATTACCAAATAAGTCAGTAGATTTGTTATCCAGTGGAAGTGGTACTAGTATTACTGGAGCACTTTTAGGTAATAAAAACTTATTAGCTATTGATGGGGATGGTCAATATTATATAACAAATAGAAGTACTTTTAGTGGTTGTTTACTATATAACTTAAGAAAGTCAGATAGTACATATAGCAACATTAAAGTCAAAAATACTACTACAGACCTAAGCTATACTTTTTATGTAGCTACAACCTCTTCTAGAAAGGGGTCTATGTCATTAAATGATGCAGCTCATTTCTTAGGTACTTGTTGTGTTGGTGCTACTAGTGTTACAAATGTAAATTATTTATTCTATAATCAATCAATAACATATGATTCTAGAGATTTCTTGGATGACTATAGTAGTCAAAGTTGTAAATTAGGCTTTTCTAATCTACCAAAATGTTCTACATTTGAAGATACATATTATAATAATAATGTCTATTATTATAATAGATATATGTTTGCCGGTAATACTTCATCAAGTATATCTATTACTAATATGATAGGTGCACAATCAGGATGGTTAAAAATTTTTAATGGCTATAATGTTGTGTACGCTACTCCAGATTTTTTATATGAAATACTTCCTAAATTAAAAACATTCTCTCCGATAAATTATGATAGTAATAGAATATATTTTAGATTTATTGATAGTAGTGGAGATGTTCTCAGTGAGATAAAATTATCTGAAATATTTGGGTCAAATTTAACAATTAATAATGGCCCAAAGAATCTAACTACATTATCTAGTTTTTCTATTTGTCCAAGTTCAAATCAGACAATTAATTTTGAAGATACATTTAATTCAAACTGGACAGCTGCTAATAGTAGTACTGGATTAACAATATCTAGATTCTTCTGGGATGCATCATATGCTACTGATAATATTATTAATCTAAATAATCTCTTTAAAAATATAAAATTAAGGAGTGCTAGTTTATGTTTTGGTGGTGTTACACTAAGTGAAAGTCAAAGAGTAGATATGGCAACTTTTATTAATTGGGATAATATTGATAGCTGTACAAACTTGTTTTATGGTAGAAATGGTGATCTTGTTCATGACTCTTTAGTATTTAGTAAGAAAGTATCTTCTCAAGATTTTTTAAGTATTTGGGACAAGATAATAACAAAATTTAAACCAACCAGTTCTTTTAGTGGCATTGGTCATTTGTTTAGATCATGTAATATTTATGGATGGACTGATTCTGAATTTTATCTAGTAGATCCAAACACATTAAAGACATTCACATTTGTTTTAAGTGGAGATACGTCTTCTATAAATGTGGGAAATATATACACTAACAATGAATACCAATACACTGTAGATGAGATTACTGATATTAATGGTAAAGTTGCTATTGTTTGTAAAACTGATTATACAGATAACATACCTCAGAACAGTGGGGAGTTAATTTCTACTGATTTATCTAGTTATCCAAGTTTAAGCTTTTCATCAGTAATTTACAAGAAGAATACTAATATAACAAAATCTGATTGCTTATTTCTTAATTGTAGGTTCTATACTGATGAAGATAATTACATTAATAATGGATCAACACAATATAAGTCTATTACACATGACTTTTTTGCTCCATTGCCAAATATAACTAGATACTATGAAGACTTTTATGGAATGTATTGGAAAAACCCAATACCATTTGATTTCTTCCGTAGAAGAAGACGGAGTTCTAGAGTAGTTTATGTAATAAATCCTGAGGATCCAGACAGTAGAATACCAGCTACCTATTATAGTTATTCATATACTCGTGATATAGATGATGTTAGATTATGTTTCTATAATATTAGACTGGAGACTAGTGATGGTTTTGATCCAAATGCTGCCTATAATTGTGGATCTTTTGTTAATAATAAAACTAAGATTATAGACGAAAATGGTAATCTTTATCAAACTTATTATGACACAATTGATTCTACACAGGAAAAAACTATAGATATCTCCACTGAAGAAACTGATTGTGAGAATGTAATAGGTCATTATCAGGAAATTATTAATATAAGTAGTAGTATTTATTTACAAAATCCAAGTGGAGTAGATGCTAATCATTTGGTTGTTCCGCCAGATATTCTATATTCCATCAGTACTGCGACTGGACTCTCTAATAGACTTGATAGAGTCTTTGGAGCTACTACAGCCGGTGGTGTATATAGATTCTCTGGTTTATTGCCTAAACACCTATTGAAGAATATAAAAATATTACAACCAACAGATATAGTACAAAATCTTAGTATAGTTCCTTGGTATTTTGGAACAACGAATGGTAATGCTCATTACTATTTCATTCCAGAGAATTTTTCTAATGTTACCACTATTTCTACAATGATGACCTTTAACTTATTGATTCCTGGACCTACTAATAATATGGGTGAAAAGATACACTATTATCTCTATAGAGATGATTCTATTCCAATCACATCTACTAATATAAGTCCAACTCTTCATGCATTAGATACACAAGTTTCTGGTGTGGGTAGTAATTTTCAACCAGCTAATACAAATAGTAATATAGATTTCCATTTAATGATGACTCCCGTTTTTGATAGTAATGGGGATTTGATTAATGTAGAGGAAGGTATAGATCTTGATAAATTTAAAGATCTAAAGCTTACTCGACTAATTGATGAAAACCTAGCTACGTTTATCGCAGGAAGAATCTTTACTAATGATTTATCAACTGATTGGAGAAGTGGTTATGTTGATCAAAATAATTATGCCATTAGAGTAGGTATTTCTAGTTATGGCGGACTTTCGCGTCGTTGCAGCCTCAATTTTCCAATATCAAATGATAGATTTATTAATGGAGTTGGTTCTTCTTCTTTAGGTAATAGAATTAATAAAAATAGTATTTCAAACTTTGAACTTATAAATCAAACAACCTATACAGATAGAAATATTAATTTTATTTAGACATGATAAACATAGGAACGAATTTATTGTATAATGGTAAAAACTTTCTTGATTTTCGTCAAGGATATGCTAATGCTCCTGAAGACCTAAAGACCTGGGATTTAAATATACCTCCGGGATTTGAAGTATGTGTCAATGGAGAGTGGTATATTTATAGTCCAGAGTTTGAGGAGGACGAAATAACTGGAAAGTTTAGAAAAAGGGTTGATGTAGAATTAGAGGGAGTTGATATTAGTAGTGTTCAATCCCAAATATCTGAACTTATGGATGCTGTATTTCCATTGAGTCTTAGTATTACAAAAGGGGGAGGTACCTATGAAACAGGGTCTTCAATAACTCCACGAATAGAATGGAATGTGACTAGAAAGGGTGTTTCTGTAGTTCCAGAGACTGCTACTGTTAATAATTCTACTGAAGGAATTGATTCTAATAAAAAAGGTTGGACAGGATCTTTTCCTATATTAAGTACTACTAGTTATAGTATAAAAGTTGGTTATCAAGGATTAGAGAAGAGTGGGTCAACTACATTTACTTTTAATCTAAGAAAATATTTTGGTGTTTCTGAAAAAACTACTCTTACCAACTCTGACATACTATCCTTTTCTACTGCTTGGGCTACATCATGGACTATGGCAGCTACAACTTTTAACTGTACTGGTGGAAAATATCCCTACTACATTATTCCTTCAAGTTTATATAATCCAAGTACATTTAAGTGCTGGATAGGTGGACTAAGAAACACTGATCTTATTACTACTACACAGAATGTTACAAATTCTAGTGGACATACTTCTTCTTATGAGGTTATACGTCTAGGAACTTTACAAACAGGTGTACTTTCAATAAGATTTGGTGATTAATTTTTATAATAGGGGGAGATTTATTTGATTATGATAAGTCTCCCTCTTTTATTTAAAATCGATAATAATGAAAACAATACCAATACTATCTAATAGAAATGTATCTAGTAATGTAATATATAATACATATAAAGAAGCTATTTCGGCAATAAATTCTAGAGTAATAAAAAAGGGGGAATTGTTTTTTATTGCTTATAGAAATCTACTACCAAATTATAATATCCCAGATAAAAGAATAGATATAATATTAGCTTATGGTATTCAAGATAATGAATACAGAATATTAAATTTCTGTACTTCAAATATAATCTGGGGTATTTTTGAAGATGAACTGCCTTCTATTGATATATTAATTCATGAACAGCAATTTTTATATCACAATAAAATAGAAGATAAGTGGTTTTTAGTATTTAGTCTTGATGGAATACATAGAACCGTACAAGAATTAGATGCTACCCCGCAAACCTTTATAGACATTAACACCGGGAATTTTTTAGTTAGTTCAAGTGATAAGAAAGTTAGATGTCTTAATGATGTCTGTACTCAAGAAGAAACATTAAAAATTCTCAATGGACTAGAATTTAATCAACGAGACTGGAAAGAAACTGACCCTGAAAAAGTAGGTTACATAAGAAACAAGCCAAAACTTAGTGATCTTGGTACTATAACCTACACTATCAGAAAAGAAGAGGATACAAAAAGAATAAATTATAATCTTTACTGGACTGAATATGGAACAGAGGAAGAAGTTGTAACCGGAACCCTACAATTAGACGAAAATAAAAAAATAAAATCCGGTGTTTTAAGTACAGTAACAGTAAATAATAAAAGTCTCCTTCCTAGTGATTGGAATGTAGGAGATGAGTTTTTAGATCTTACTATAGGGGGTTATAGAGAATCACATGTCTATATTTATATGGAACCTCTTATAGATAGATACACCCCTGGAAATGGAATACAAGTAAATAACAATATAATATCAGTTAAGGTTGATACAGAAACCGGACTTACTTCTAATATCTCTTGGAACTTGGTAAATAATGATACTAGTGGGGCTATGAGTTCTGAAGATCATAGAAAAATAACTGACTTTATTCCAGAAAATTACGCTACGAATTCTAAACTTGAATCCGGAGAAATAATAGCTGGAATAACTTCGAGTACTAAGGATATAATAGCCCCTGAAACTACAAAAATAATTAGAGATATAAAATATATAGATAGTGTACTTCCTGAACAAACCTATGTAAAAGAAATATCAACAGAAATAGGAATAGTAGGAGATACCACTAATATATATACTTTTAAGCTAGTTAGTACAGGAATCAATCAATATAAGCCTGGTAATGAAATCCCCGGAATTAAGATAGATATTAATACAGGGGACGTAGTAGAAGACCCCAACTATTCTTTAGTATGGTGTAAAGCTGTAAAAAGTAAAATAAATACGAATTACAATGAGCCTATCTATAATAATGGTTATGTAATCTCTGGGGCTAATATAGGAGGTGTATCAACCTCTAATAGATTCCCAAACGTAGGAGAAAGATTAAATCTACTACAATCATCTACAACAATCTTTGGAATTGAGTCTTATAAAGTCTTAGAGGATAATGAGATGTTACTTGTTTCTGTATTAACCGATAACCTAGAAACACTTTGTATTGAATTTGCCTGGGATTGGGGTAAAAATGGATCTGGAATTTATGAAGAGTATAAAGAAAGCGTATTAGATCTTTCAGAATATGAAGTTGGTTGTTTTTCTTGGATTAAAAGTAAATTTATTGAAATAGACAATACACTTTATCTAAAGGATATTCTAGGTAAAAGGGAACACGCAGAAACCCTCGAATGGAGACATATAGATTATATGGAGTTTGTAACTAATGATATAAATCTTGGATTAGAACCAGGAACAACACTAGATCTTATCTATATAACCACAGATAATAACTCCTTACCCTGTTCTTATACTCAGATGATTAATAATGGGGAAGTAACTTTGACCTCATCTACTGTATCTCCGGGAACTTTATATTACCCTAAAGAAGAAGAACTAATTAATACTGGTATTTCTTCAGAGTTCGAAATTAATAGTGTATATGGCGTAGAATACTTAGATGTTGTACAAAAAATTCAAACAGCAGACAGTAACTATTACTTTGAACAAACTCTATGTCCAGATCTGATTGAGTCTCTAGATAATTTTAGAAAAAATTTAGACAAAAAAGTTGGTTGGAGTGATATAGATAAGATAGTTAGTAATACTTCAAAAAATCCGGTAGAAAATAGTGTAATAAAAAAATATGTAGATGAGGTTTCTAGTGCTATTCGGGAAAAAGAAATAAAAGACTTAAGTAGATATGATATCTTTGGAGTCCCTAATACTGGAATGACAACTGCGAATTGTTATGTAATTTATGAAACAGGAACTTATAAAATTCCATTAGTCTACGGAAATGCTATAAAAAATGGAGTAGCTAATACACGCGCCTATATAGCAGGAGTGGGTCAAGATATGACAGCTTTTGTAAACTATGCAGGAACTATTATAAGCTCCCCCTACATAGAAATGGATATAGCAACTTTAACAAACCCATCCGTATCAGTAAAAGAGCCAATATTAATCTGGACTGAAACTGAAGATATAATTACAGACATGGAATTGGTAAGAGGAGATGATTGTAAATATCTACAATTTAAGATTAATAGTATCCCAATAAATGGATCGAATGCTCTAATCGGAATAATAGATAATAACGATGAGATTATTTGGTCTTGGCATATCTGGTTAGTCAATGACATAGACGAACTTCATCCAGTAGAAATTAAAAATAAAATTACAGATACCACTGATATTGGAAGTGCTGTATATAACATAATGCCTGTGAACTTGGGATATGTAGGACCTGGAGTTAATCAATTAGGAACTAGCGTATACTATCAATGGGGAAGAAAAGACCCAATGCCGAGAACAGTTGACCTATCTTCTAATACAACTACCGTAACTTTATTTGGAGATAAAACGTTCGGATTATTTGGAACCGGTGATGATTCTTCGGCAGATAAAACAATAGGGAATAGTATAAAGAATCCACACCTATTCTTCTCCCTGTACGAAAACACGTATAGATCTTGGTTTGCCCCTGTGACAAGCACAACTGGCTCTATTATAAATACTCCTTATAATTTATGGGATGCTATTAGAAATGAGCCGGGAGTTAATAACGATAATTCTGTAAAATCAATATATGATCCTTGTCCAGTTGGTTTTAAGGTTCCTAGTCGTGATGTATTTAGGGGAGCTACTAAAACACAGGGTAATGAATCTACAACTAAGTCATTTAATATTATAGGTTCTTTTAATAAGGGATGGAAATTTTTAAAATATTATAATGATAATGTAGGTCTTCTTTTTCCGGCAGTTGGATGTCGTGGGTCTTCTGCAGGTGATCTATCCGAAATAGGTACCATTTCATATTATTGGACATCATCAGCAAGGTCAGAAGTATATGCTGCCATTGCTTATTCAACTAATAGTAGTGTGTTTCCTCTTGTTAATGGAAATAAAGCAGCAGCAATGACAATTCGTCCTATTCAAGAATAAAAGAAAATTATTATGAAGAATAACAGTACTAAAATAAAACTCTCAAGAACTACAACTAATAAAGCAACGAGACTAGAAGCCATATCCTCTCTAAATAGTTATAATTTTCACAGAGGGGAGATGGTTATAGCCACTTATTATACATCATCTACTAATATTAATGCCATATTTGCAGTTGGTGTTGGAGATGGAAAAGGAAAGTATAAAGTTGTTTCTTTGCTTCAAAATAGGGTAGTAAATGGAGTATTGTTTAGTGAACCAAAGAATAAAACTGGGTATCTTTGGACTAATGGGGAAAATTGGTATCTTGAAAACGAGCCACTTAGTACATGTCCTCCAGGAACTATAATAAATGATATCTCCTCTCAGACTTTTTATGCTGTCTCTGAGGATGATTTTATACCAAGACAAATTAATGATGTTTATACTAGAGAAGAGCTATTAAAAAAAGCTTCAAATATAATTTCAGGAATATCACAATCAGATTGGAATGAAGATGATGTTCTTTCTCCATCTTATATTCACAATAAACCAGAAGATTTATCTAATTTTGAAGAAGATATATATTATACTATAGATCAAGTTCCAGGAGTTAATGGTAAATTTATTTCCTATGCTTTAAATAAAACCATAAAATCTTCATCACCTGTTCCTATGGGTAACACAATTCAAGTTCCATATGATAGTTTTCTAGAATCCGGAACTGTGGAGGTTGTAATAGAGGAAGATAAATTACCTGGAGAGAAATTTTATGAAGAGGATGAGTTTCAGATAGGTGATAAATATTTAGATCTAGTAGTTAATGTTGGATCAGAACTTACTAATCACATTTATATAGTATTAAAATCATTAGCGGCGGAATCATTAAAACCAGGGAATCAAACCATTATTGAAAACAATAAAATCTCGTTAGATATATTAAATCAAGGTGGTCTTGGTTTTAACGATGATGGTGCTCTTACTGTCTTTCCTGCTACTTCTTCTACTTATGGTTCTATGACCCCCGAGATGAAACAAAAATTAGATTCTATACATGAAGAGGATTATGCTCTTATTTCTGATATTGAAACGGGTAACTTAGAGCCTAAAATATCAAAAGCCTCTCAAAATATAGAATCCCCTCCTTCTGATTATAGAATTAGTGAAACTCCGGGATATTATAGAAGACCAAGTGGAGGAGATAATAGTGTAGAAACAGGTATAGCTGAGATATTAAGTATAAAAGGAGGTGAGGTTAGTTATGATAATCAAGAAAAACCTATTTACTGTTATCCTAAATTTATTTCAATAGGCAATAATTCTTGGAAACCTACCCAAATCATACAAGGGACTAAAATAAATAGTGATGGAACTACTTCTTCCGATGCTAATTATACTATTGCCTACTTACCTTGCTTTTCTGTTCCATATTCTATAATTGGTGAAGATTTTTTAGTTGGATTTTCTACTGAGTATTCTAGTTCTAATACTTCCTTCCGAGTTTTAGAGGCTAATGAATATAATAACTACTATATTCCACCACAAAATGGATACTTTTACATAAGTATAGAAAATAATAATCTCAATGGTTTATGTGTGAGAATTTCAGGAGATGGTGCTGAAGATAATATTTATGAAGAATATACAGAACAAATACTAGACTTAGGAAATTGGGAAAATAAACCCCCGTACATAAATAATTGTCTATTATATCAAAAGAAAAATAACATTGAACTTTTTGATAGTATAATTAATGTTGATGGTAATTTATTGTGTACTAAAAAATGGGGTGTAAAAGAATTTGCTATAAATGATTGGGAAACTATACAAAGTGAAACAGTAACAATAGATGGGATACAGGTTATTCAGTACTATTATCAGTTTAAGTTTCAACCAACTGAGCTGGATAGAGTAAAACCTGGAACAGAATTTATTATAGTAGATGAGAAATTTACATATGATACTACTACTTTCTGGAAAAAATCACAACAGGATATAAGAGTATTAGAAAATACTGCTGGTTTTAGATATTATGTTCCTTTTTTTGATACTAAATTAAAAGAACTTAGAATTAATTATGAACTTGATCGATCTATTACTATCGATACTGGAATTAGCTCATCTTATAATATATATAAATATGGAACAGAGTGTTTTGACTCCAATCCTCTTCCGACATCTATTTCTACAAGATATAAACCCTGTCTACTTAATGATTTAGTACGTATAGAATCGGAGTTATATAAAAAGGTAAGTAAGGCTTCTATAGATGATCAAATTAGTGATTCTTCTAAAAATTTAGTTCAGAATAAAGTAGTAAAAGCATATATAGATGGATTAGTTAGTTCTTATTCTACAATTAATGTAGGAGATCTTAGTAAACAAACACCACTAGGAGAACCGAGATTAATGAATACCTCCAACTGTTATATTATTACTAAATACACTACATCTGATTCAGGTACTTATAGATTTCCTCTTGTTTATGGAAATGGAATAAAAAATGGAGAGAATAATATAAAAGCCTATACCCCTAATTTTGTTAATCACTTAGATAATATTATAACTTCTCCATATATTGAAGAAAATGAAGGTATTAATATAGATAGCTGTGGTATCCTTTGGAGTGATCCTACATCAACTGTATCAAATCCAACTATAATAACTTCTAATGGATACAAATACATATCATTTTCTGCTACTCCTGGGGATGGTAATACTGTGATTTATATTAAGGATAATCAAAATAGAATTGTTTGGACTTGGCATATATGGGAAATAAATCCAACTTCCATACCATTAAGTAGAATATTATCTCCAGTTAGTATATGGAATAGTATCCCCGAAGGTGGACCAACTGAAGGAACTGAATATAAACTAATGCCTGTTTTTCTTGGTTTTACGGGAAATGGTACTAGGGGAATTTATTATCAATGGGGAAGAAAAGATCCGTTTTCTGTTGTGGCTTTTACTCCGACTAGAAGTAATACGGCAACCTCTACAGCTAATAGTATACAAACTCCACAGACTATCTATACTTCTTACTGGAGTTGGAATACTACTATTGATATCTCTAACTATTGGGATTATAATGATCCAACTCCTGAGACATTCGGAGATTATAATAGTGGAAAAACTATTTATGATCCTTGTCCCCCTGGTTGGAAAGTGCCTAACTCTAACATATTTAGGGGATTTACTACAACCAGAAGAAGCTCAGGGGATCCAGGAGAATGGAATATAAAAGGAACTTATAGACCTGGGGATACAACTACTTTAGGGACTAGTGGATATGATTTTAAACATACTTATGAAGACAATCAACCATCTATAGCTTATCCCTTATTTCAAGCTTTAGGATATATTGGTGATTCTGATGTTAAGTATTATCAAACACATGGGTATTTCTGGACATCTGTAAGTCATTGTTCATTAAGTTTCTCTTCTTCTAATATAAATCCAATGAACACTGAATTTAATCCCAATAGTCTGTTACTTATACAACCTATATTAGAATAAATAATATGAGTGAATTAAATACAATAATAAAATCTCCTATTTCCGCTTATATTGAAACTTCTATAGATCAAGCATTAGTGAGATTAAATGAGAAGTATCATTCTAAAGGGACCCCTGATATAGTTGCTTACTACGATGGAAATAGGATTAATGCTATTTTTACTATAGGGATAAAAGATGGGATGGGGAATAATTCTTATAAAATAATATCTGTCCGAGAATGTGATATGATATGGGGAATACTTACTACTATTCCTCAAACTATAGAAAAAGGTAAGAATTATTTATATAAAGATTCAGAAAATAAATGGTTTTTAATTAGTTCTAATTCTAAAATCCCTGTCCCTGAAAAGACCTATATTGACTTAAATACAGGGAAAACTTATACTGCAAAAAATGGAATTATACGAAAAATAGGGGATTTCTATACAAAAACTGAGATAAATAATATATTAGCATTAGAAGATATTGAAGATAGTACCCAAGCAAATTGGATAGAAACATCTTCAACGTCAAAATCCTATATTCGTAATAAACCTACTTCTTTTTCTGGATTTGAAGATGATATTGTCTACTCTATATCAAAACTAAATACTACTCCCGGATTCTATAGTTCTTATCAGTTAACTCTAAATAATGAACCTGTAGGAGATATTATAGATATTCCTAAAGATCATGTCCTAAAAAGTGGGACTTTATCTAAAGTAACTAATGAGGATAAACAGCCTGGAGGAAAATTTTATAATAATCCCTCATATTCAATAAACAACCCTTATATAGATCTTATAGAAGGAGATGATATATCTGATAATCACATTTATATCCTTGTAAAAGATCTTATAAAAACCTATTCAGCAGGAGAAGGAATTACTATACTTAATAATGCCATAAATGCTAATATTATTCAAGGTAATGGTCTTGGGATAACCAGTGATGGAAAAATAAAAGTAAGTAGTGTAAATAATTCTTCTAATGGTTCTATGACTCCCGCCGATTATACAAAGCTGGATTCTATCGACCTGGAAAATATTACTCTCAAAGAAAAACTATTATCAGGAGAAATTGAGGTTGGATTATCTAGAACTACAAAAAATATAACCTCCCCTAGTGATAATAAAGTTGAGGTAAGGTCGGAGGGTTTTAGCTTTAGATCTACGGCGGGAAGAGAATCAGTAAGTTTGGGAAATGCAATTGTAAAGAAAATAGGAGGAACTGAAACACCATTTATTCCAGGGTCTCTAAAAACATACTCCAATAATGCTATAATTCTCGAAAATAAAAAAGAGAACTCAATAATAAATAATAATAAAACTATATCAGGTCCATCTTCTATAATTGATTATACTTTATATTGGTTTCCGTGTATTAAAGGCTATCTATCTCCTTCTATCTATGAACTAAGAAACAATGGATATGCTATAACTTCAGGAAACAAACCTCTAGGAAATGTTGGATTTTCTACTACTATGCCAACTTCCTCCTCTATAACAATAGACCAAATTATTACACCAATCGTAACACCATATTCTAACCAAGAGATACATTATTTACCACCTGAGGATGGATGGTTGATTGTTAGTGTAAAAAATGAAGTACAGGATAAACTCTGTGCTAGACTTTCTTGGTCAGCTGCTTTTGATTCTATG
>Ga0247611_10003771_pt1 | contig 21975 bp, 16 predicted proteins | sample 177DNAGHGhighgp2_FD_192422 | JGI IMG/M metagenome (GOLD analysis project Ga0247611, IMG submission 192422) | Sheep rumen microbial communities from Palmerston North, Manawatu-Wanganui, New Zealand - 1770 DNA GHGhigh gp2 | ecosystem: Host-associated > Mammals > Digestive system > Stomach > Rumen... | reverse complement strand
CTCTCTCAGCCCCTCGGCTCCAGCGCCACCCTCTCCCTCCGCGACGCCGCCGGCCACGAACTCCTCGTCCGCTCCCTCCCGCCCAACTCCACCTCCCTCACCCTCTCGCTCCGTCACCTCCCAGCCGGCCCCTACTTCCTCACACTCTCCTCACCACAAGGCTCCTCCACACAGAAACTCATCATCCAATAAAGCCCCGTCGGCATAACCCCCGCGCGCGCCGCCGCCTTGTGAGCAAGGCGACGGCGCGCGCTTGCGCTACCGGCCGCACCCCGGCATCCATCGCGCTATGACCCGCCACACGAACCCCCGCCAAAGGGGACGGCCACGGCACCCACCCACAGCGCGGCGGCGACAGCCAAACCCGCCCACCTCAATTGTAGTTTCATGTACTTTACATTTATTCTCCACTTCGTTTCAGCACAAGAAAGAACCCACAGGATAAGCCGAAAAAGTACAATGTCGGAGTGAAGCACAAAACATTGCCCTTTCGCTTTGGCGCAATGGAGGCTGTGGCGACAGCCCAGCGGTCGGCGACGGGATGGTCGGCCTTTCGCCGCGTTGCAAAGCGGAGGCACACAATAAGAATGAACCGGGATGGCGATAATAAATGATAATGGAATCTGTGTCGCGTCCTTTCGGAATGCTTCCTCTTGCTCATTATCGTCACCGCTCTGCTCCTGCTGCTTGCATGATGCTGTTGGGGGCACACCCCGTAGGGGTGATTATATGTTGCGCACCTTGGATGAATAGCTGCTGACAGTCTGTAAACCTCTATTAAGAGGAAGGCCCTATTGGGCAATTTTCAGGGTGTGCCTTGCTGCATCCCTTTATATCGATTTTAACACAGTGTGGACTAAAACAATTCAAAAAAAAGCGTATTTTTGCATTTCGGACGGTCGGGCACCGAAGATGCAAAATGAAAAGGTTGTTGCTGATACTTACGCTCTTGGTACACTGTGCCAGTATGGCGCAGACAGATACAGTTTTCTGGTTTGCCCCGCCCGAATTGCCGGGCAGCGACGGCGCAAAGCCCGTCAGGCTTGTCTTCCACGCCTACGACCAGCCCGCCACTGTCACGGTGGAACAGCCCGCCAACAGTTTCTACCCCACCCTTACGTTTGTCCTGCCGGCCTATGGCACGGTGAGCCATGACTTGACAGACATGGTCGGCCTGATTGAGACCACCCCTGCCAACACCGTCCTTGACCGGGGATTCAGAATAGCCTCCACCGCCCCCATCACATGCTACTACCAAAGCATCTCTGCCAACCGCGAGACCTACACGCTGAAAGGCCGCAAGGCATTGGGCACCGATTTCCAGATATTGGCTCCGCTTAACTATCCCAGCAACCATCCACGCGGAAGACCCGGATTCGAGATCTTGGCCACCGAGGACAGTACTCTGGTCACCATCACCACTCCCCGCTGGGACGGAAACCCAGAACCCATGCTGGAAGGAGGCATCGGAAGCGACAGCACCTTTCAAATCCGACTGAACCGGGGACAGAGCTATGCCCTCCGAGCCAGTCACTATCAAGTGACTCTGTTCAAGACCCAGATTCGTGCCTCACACCCCATTGCAGTAAACATGACATGCGACGCCCTCTCGTCGCGGATGCAGGCCGGTCAGCAATACAGCTCGTCCAGCCCCACATACAATCCAGCGGGCGAACAGCTGCTACCTCTCCCCTACTGGGGGACGCGATATGTACATATCAACCAGATGACCCCTGGAGAGATGGCTCGTGCCACCGACTATGCAGACTCCGGCCGACTATATGAGGTGCATGAGACGGAAGAAGTTGGCAGGCCTTTCGCTCTTGGCTGGAACTACATTGGGATGGTGTGGAATGTGGGGTGGCCTAATTTCCACGACTCCGTGCGGTTCTTTGAGAGCGAAATACCCATCGGGGTGATACATCAGATAGACCCGAACTCACAGCACGGCGCCACCATCCTGCCCCAGATAGACTGTGCCGGCTCCAACCAGATAGCCTACCTTCGCTCCGCAACCATAGCCGACAGCACTCCCTTCTTCATCCAAATGATCATCGAGGCCCATGCCGTGGGGGACATCCTCGTCAACGGTGACTCTTCCATCCTCACCGCCAACAGTTTTCGGCCCGTGCCGGGGCTCCCATCGCACGCATGGTGCAATGTAGACATGAGCCCTTTTATCGCCCCCGACTCGGTGATGCGCGTCAGTTGCAGCACCTCCAAATTCATCCTTTCCGTGATAGAGTCCGACAGCTGTCAAGGCACTTCATACACCGTGCTGACCGACTATGCCCCCCTCACCGGCATCCGGTGGAGGATGGACACGAGCTTCTGCTCAGGCGACAGCATCAGGCTCAGCTTCAACGCCTATAATATCGACAGCATAGCCATCCATGGTCCTGACGGCTTGCTCCTTTCCCAGCCGCCATACGTCATCCCCAGTGCCGACACTTCGATGAGCGGGACTTACGTCATAGAGGGGTTCGACTATGACGGTTGCTCCACACACTTCACCGACTCGATACACATCACGGTGGGCTCCGTTCCCACGGTTGAGATTTCTGACACCGTCAATGAGGACCAGTTGCCTTGGAGCCGGTTTGGCACGTTGTTCGCCCGCCCAACGGACACCACCCTCTTCAAGCCCAACCCGGCAGGGAACTGCGACAGCGTAATCCACTACCACCTGCATGTGCTCGTGCCGACACCCGATACGGTTCTATACTACGCCTGCCCGGGCAGCCTGCCTGTGATGTACGGCGACTCGCTGATTGACCACGAGGGCGAGTGGACTTTCCGCTTTGCCGACAGCCACGGACGTGACAGCCTTGTCATCTTTATCCTCACCCTCTTCTCCAACACCGACACCACTATCCGCGACACCATTACCGAAGACCAATTGCCCTGGCCTGTCTTTGACACCCTCTTCACCGACACGGTGGCCGACTACATCTACCACACATATAATGAGGCTGGATGCGACAGCATCATACACTACAGCCTGTTCGTCTTCTGGAACGGTGACCACTGCGACACTACCCTCGAATTTCCCAATGTGGTGACACCCAACGGCGACGGGCTGAACGACCGCTTTGTCATCAAAGGGTTGGTCGAAAACAACTGCTTCCGATACAACGAACTGACCATCTACGACCGCTATGGCCACCAGGTGTATCACCGCCGCAACATAGGCTCCGATGCCGACTGGTGGGATCCCGCCGCCCACCGCAACACGGCAGGCGCATATTTCTACTATTTCAAAGCCCACGGCATCCATATCGCCACCCAACGCACGGGCGTTATCGAAGTGCTGGGCACCGAGTAGTCCTCCCCCCCGCTACTTGTTTTTCCATGCCTTCGCGCTGCCTTTGTTTTTAGCACGGCGCGTGGTACGACTTGGCAGAACCGACCCGCGCAGGAAGCGATAAAGAAGAACGGCATGCCGACGGGGTGTGGATTGCACCTTGGGGCGGCATGCCGTTGGTTCGGATTGTCGGGCCAGCAGGCCGGACGGGGGTTAGCGGCTGATGATTTTGCGTATGGATGTGCCGGAAGCGGTGACGGCTTGCAGCATAAAGACACCTTGCGACGGGAGTTGCAGTGTGACGGGGCTTCCGGAGCTGGACAGGGTCTGCAGCAGACGGCCGTCGAGGGTGTAGAGCAGCAGCTGGGCGGGCGGGCTGTCGGCGAGGCTCACGGTGCAGCTGCCGTGGGCCGGGTTGGGACTGACGGCCAAGAGGGTTTGCCCGCTTTCGGCAATGCCCACGGGCAGCGGGGCTGTGACGAAGACCACCATCATGATCTCGCCCATATTGCCTTCGCCGCAAAGAGCGCGGACCTCGACCCTGTAGCGGTGGTCGGGACGCAGCGGGGGCAAATCGAATTCAGGGATGTCGACGATGGCCGACCGAGGTCTGGGGGGCAGGTCGGGCTGTTCGGGGCCGACGAGCGTGTATTCCACCATCCACTCGGTTGTGGCGGTGGTGTCGGTCCAGGTGACCTTATAGCCGCTCACGAGGCTGTCGGGGGTGAAGGTCAGGTTCCCCTCGCCCTCGACGGCGAGGTTCTGCACGGTGGCGCAGGCGGTGCGGTAGTGGACCGAGTCCCACTCGCCATAGATGTCGCCATCGCACACAGAGCGCACATAGAAGTCGTACCATGTGTTGGGCTGGAGCGTGTTGTCGATAGTGTAGATGCCGAAATAGTGATCGGTGGTGGTGACCACTGTGCCATTGCCTGGCTCAAAGCCCTGGGGGCCGTATTCCACCTCCCAGTGGTGGGGCTGGGTGGCACTCCACCAACGGATTTCATAAAAGTCAGCATCGGGAACGACCTGTAGCGTGAGGTCTAACACGCGGGCGCAGGTGTCCTGCCCGGTTTGGAACTGGAGGAAAGTCCAGTCGCCATAGATGCTGTCGGAACAGAGGGTGCGCAGATAGATGTCGTAGGCCGTGTTGGCGGCGAGGGCGGTGAGGGTGGCGGTGTTGTTGGTGAGCGAGAGGGTGGTGCCGCTGCCCTGGGCAAAGCCGGCGGGACCGTATTCCAGCTCGAAGCTGTCCACCACGGCGGTGGTGCTCCAGTTGAGAGCGGCCTCGTGGATGTCGGGGACGACAGTCAGGCCCACGATGGCGGCACAGGTGTCGGGCTCGACAACGGGGACGGTGTCGTGCCAAAGCACGAGGTTGTCCACGCAGAGGGCGGAGCCTTGCTGCATGCTGTCGCTGGCAGAGGAGAGGATGAGGATGACGAGTGAGTCGGGGGCCTGGTCGGGGAAGGAGGACTCCATTTGGTGGAGGGGGGTATAGTCGACGGTGAAGGGGGTGTAGTTGGAGATGTCGGTGAGCTCGACGTTGGCGCCTACCCCCACCACGTCGCGCTGGTGGGTGGCGGCATTGTAGTGGGTGCCCAGCATCAACACACCGCCTTTGTCGCCCGAACCGGCGGACTGGTACTTATAGCTGCCCGTAAGACGGGAGGGCTCAAAACCACCGAGGGCCAGGCCTCCCTCTATAAGCTCGTTGACATCCATCTGTGCCAAAGAGATGAGGAGATCCTCGATGCTGTCGGCATTGGTGAGCAAATTGCCAATAATGGGGACAAAGGCCTCGAGATCAATCTGGCCGGTGGAGAGGACGGTGGGCAAGACGGTCTGGGTGAGGGTGGAGTCGATGGCGCTCACGGCCAGCGCATAGACGACGGGGCTTACCATGTCGGACAGCATGAAGGACTGCAGACGCAGGGCACGGCTGCTGTCTGGCACGTTGGCGGTTTCGCGTCCCACTTTGACCAGGGGGATGTCGGTGTTGACATTGAGCGAGAGACCCATGAATGAGAAGGACTCGTTGAGATGATAGGAGAGGTAGTCCCAGCCTACGGGGGTGGAGAAGGTGTCGTAGATGGGGACATTGAGCCCCATGACGGAGGCACTGTAGCCAGCATGGGGAGACCACTGTTCGAAACTGCCGTGAGGCACTCGCATGGAGGTCTGGGCATGGAGCGCACTGCTCATGGCGAGCAGGAGGGCAACGGTTGTAAGTATACGTTTTAACATAATGGATGGTGTTTGAGGTTATATTTGTTGTGATTATTTACTGCTGTGCTATTGTCTGCAACAGGCCAAGAGCTGCTCGGCAAGGCCGATGCTGTAACCATGGCTGTAGAAGAGGATGGAGCCTTTGCTGTCGAGGACTGCCACGAGGGGGTACTCGTAAGTGTCAAGCTTCAGGGCTTGGGCCACGGCTTTCTCGACGGGGTGCTGCTGCCCGGAGGCGAGGGGGGTGACGGTGGCGTTGGGCAGCTGTTTCAGGTCGGGCTGTGCGGGGTCGGTGGTGGTGATGAAGAGGTTGCCACCCCACGAGCGGAAGTCTTGCCCTTGCTGCACGATTTCTTTGACCAGATGCTTGGCTGGCTCGCGATGGGGACCGAGGAAGGCGAGGATGCACTTGCCCCCGGCGACAAAGGAGGAGAGGGGTGTGCCGGAGGCGAGGGTGAGGCTGGGACTGATGGCAGCCCCGGACACCATGGGGCGCGACACGAGGGGCCGCAGGGTTATCTCCTTGGTGGTTTTCTGTCCCGGCTGGAGGGTGAAGAACTCGAGACGGCTGAGGACTGTGCCGTCGGGGTAGCGGCTGCCGGTGGAGAGGCAATAGGTGCCAGGCTCGAGGGCGAGGGAGGCGGGGAAGGAGGCCATGCGGGGGTCGTCCTCGAAGTCGAAGGTGCGGAAGTCGCCCTCCTCGAGCTTCTGGAGGGTGAAGTGGGGGTAATAGACGGGGGTGGTGGGCTCTTTGCCATGATAGGTGAGGGTGAGGGTGGCGAGGGGGTCGGAAGCGTTGGAGGTGGCGGTCCATTCCATCTTCTGCCATTGGCTGTCCTGCCAGGTGTAGAGGGTGCCGGTGGCGTTGTCGAGATAGGCGGGGATGTCGGCGGCCCGGCAGGCAGCGACGAAGAAGATGTCGCGGCTGTGGGGGTCGGCATGGCGCAGACGGTAGACACCGGTGGGGGAGATGGGGCAGTTGTAGTAGTTGCCCGTGTCGTCGACGGCGATGCTGTCGAGTGTCCACTGGCGGATGGCTTGGGCGGTCATGCCCTTGAAGCAGGCAAGCTCGGCGCGGTAGGGGCGCACCAGCTCGTTGCTGACGCGGGCGGGGAGGATGCCGCGCTTATAGACGTCGTAGGTGTAGGGGCGGTTGGTGCAGGTGCCTTTGGCGTGGTCCAGCCAGTCGAAGCCGGTCTCGTGGGCTTTGAGCACCTCGGCAGTGATGTCGCGGAGGTCTTTGTCGGAGTAGGATTTAAGGTAGTCGTAGATATGCTCGCCACTGCGGTATTGGGCACTCCAGTGTTCAAAGTACTTGTATATCTCGGCATAGTTGCCTTCGGACTTGTGGATGATTTCCCACACCTGGGCGTCGGAGAAGAGGTCGGGGTGCCACAGCCAGTCTTTGGGGAGGTAGGACTTGAAGTTGCCTTCGGTGGGGAAGGTGGCGGTGTAGGCGTTGCGGAGGGAGTCCTCGTAGGCCAGACGACGGGCGTTGGCGGCGGCCTTCTCGGGCGTGGCCTCTACTTTGGCTTTGCCCGGCACTGGCGGAACGATGTCGAGGAGGGCGACGCTGTCGGTTGTGGCAGGGGAGTCGGCGAGGGTCAGGGTGAGGGTGCTGTCGCGGCGGACATCGAGCTTTTGGAAGGCATAGCGGGAGCCGTCGGTGGCCCACACCAGTATGTCGCCCAGGCCGGTGGTGAGTGAGGCCTGGCCTTGGGCATTGGTGGGATAGGTGGCCAAGGTGTAGTACTCGGCATAGTTGTACATCTTGAACTTGACGGTGGCACCGCTGAGGGGCTGGCCCTGGGGGTCGGCAACGGTGACGGTGACGCGGCGGGTGGGGGCATAGTGGCTGAGGAGGTTGAGCTCGCTATAGAGCGCGGTTTGGCGGACCACCTCCTCGTCGCCGTGGTAGCGGCCAAAGGCTTTGCTGTGCACCATGAGGCAGCGGGTGGAGGGGACGGCAAACCAGCCCATGTTCAGCTCGGGGTCGGGCTCGCAGGCACCGAGGAACATCCACTGGCCGGAGTGACCGGTGGAGTCGGCAATCCACACCTCGACCCAGGCGTGGTTGTCGTCGCAGTGAGCCCAGCGGGGTGTGTAGCACTGGCGGGCAGGAATGCCCACGGAGCGCAGGGCGGTGACGGCAAAGGTGCTCTCCTCGCCGCAACGGCCGAGGGAGGTGCGGAGGGTGGCCAGGGGTGCGGAGGTGCGGGCATCGGCAGCGCGGTAGGCCACATGCTCGTGGCACCAGTGGTTGACCTCCAGCGCGGCATCGTACATGGACAGCCCCGACACACGCTCTTTGAGCTGGTGGAACATATACTGCCGGGCGGTGTCGAGGTTTTCGTTGTTCACCCTGTAGACGAGCACAAAATGGCGGAAGATGTCCTCGGGCACGGCTTGGCCCCAGGGCATCTGCTGGCGGGCAGCAAAAGCGTAGCGCACTTGGTCGAGGTAGAAAGCGGGGGAGTAGTCGGCCAGGTCGCTGTAGGGCATGTAGGCATAGAGGAACTGCATGGCCTCGCGCTCGGCAAGGGGCAGTGTGTCGAGCGTGGCGCTGAGGTCTCCGAGCATGGAGATGTTGTCGAGCCTTGCCTTGAAGTCGGTCTCTACTTGCTGGCGGTAGTCCTTATGGGTGATGAAATGGGCATCGCGACCACAGGATGCGGCCAGCAGGACGAGGAGTACAAAGCTTGTGAAAGGAATGGGTCGAAAGTGTTTCATTGGGATATGGATTTGATTAACTGTTTGACTGTTTCGGTGTCGGTCTGGATGGTGCCGTCGGGCAGGACTGCCTTGCAGGAGCCGTGGATTTCGGCCACGCCGGTCTGACTGACGATGCGGGCGGCATTGGCGGGGGTGATGCCGGCACCGGCAAGGATGGTGATGCGCCCTGCCGCCTGACGGACCAGCTGACGGAGGGTGGGTATGCCTTGCTCGGCGTCGGGACAGCAACCGGAGGTGAGGATACGGTGGCAACCGCAGCCAATCACTGCTTCGAGGGCTGCGAGGGGGTCTACTTTTATCTCGTCGAAGGCACGGTGGAAGGTGACCTCCATGGGGGCGGCCAGCTGCACCAGTTTGCGGGTGAGGGCCACATCGATGTCGCCCTGCGGGGTCAGGAACCCTATCACTACGGCGTGGGCTCCGAGCTGTCGGCACTGCTCCACCTGCTGGATGATCTGGTCAACTTCGGGAGGGGTGTAGCAGAAGTCGCCCTCCCGTGGACGGACAAGGACATGGGTGCGGAGGCGGAGGGTGCGGACACAATAGTCAATGTCGGCGGGCGAGGGGGTGAGCCCTCCCACGTCGAGCCGGCTGCACAACTCTATGCGGCGTGCTCCGCCCGCAAGGGCGTTGGCGGCCGACTGGCGCGAATTGGCACAAATCTCTACTTCTATCATGGCTTGGTAAGTTTCAATAACTGAACTTGGTATTTTTCATTCGGTCTAAAAAGGACACATTCTCATGGACGATGCTCTCGATAGTGTGGTCGAACTCCTGCTGCGAGGAGGATTCCATCTCCACCCGGATGGGGAGATAGTAGACCGGCAAGCCCGACATGACATCGGCCGTGGCCATCTCGCGCAGTTTGGCAGCGTCCTTCTCGGTGGTGAGTATCAGCTTGCGGGTGCCGCCGAGTTTTTCAAAAGCCTGCCTTATATGTTTCAGGTCGGAGAGCGTGTAGCGGTGGTGGTCGCCATAGTGTATGGGAGTGACTTTGCAGTACTGCGACACATGCTGTAGCATGGGTTCGGGATGGGCTATGCCGGTGAGGAGCAGCACCTCGTCGATGGTGTCGAGGGGCAGCTGGGCATGGCTCAGCAAAGGCAGGGGATGGTCGTAGACAATATGGCTGAAGAAGACCTTCTGGTGGGGCCTGAGTTTGAGCTGCGACACAAAGTTGTGGCGGTCGATGGGGCTGAGATGCTCAGGGCTTTTGGTGACGATTACCATGCGGGCACGGCGACGGGCCGAACGGAATTCGCGGAGGGTGCCGTAGGGCATGATGCTGTCGGAGAAATAGGGGTTGTGATACTCGGTGAGGAGGATGTTGAAGGTGGGTTTGATGGCCAAATGCTGGAAAACGTCGTCTAAGACAATCACCTGTGGCGGGACCTCACTCTTCAGCAGTCGCTGCACCCCTTCCACCCTGCGTTCGCACACCGCCACCGTAATCTTGGGGAACTTGGTGGCCAGCATGGCTGGCTCGTCGCCTAACCGCGACGCGCTGTGGCAGCCGTCGTCGAGGAGGAAACCCTTGGTGCGGCGCCGATAGCCACGGCTCAGGAGTGCCGTGTCGTAGCTGCCGGAAAGGAGGCGCAAGAGGTACTCGACATGGGGTGTTTTGCCAGCCCCTCCCACGCACAGGTTGCCCACCCCTATTGTGGTGACCGGGGGCGCCACCTGACGTTTTACACCTATTGCATACAGCATATTGCGGAACCACACACCCACGGCATACCACATGGTGAGTGGGAAAAGAATGCAGGATATTATTTTTCGAAGTGTCATGTCTGCCATCTGTTGTTACGGGCCACCCCGCAAGCCCCCACGGACCGGCGTAGACCCTGTTTCTATCACGTTGCAAAAATACATAAAAAAAACGATTTGAAAAGCAAAAACAGCCATTTGCGAAAAAAAACATTGTATATGAGAAAAAAAGTGTATCTTTGCAGTCTATAATAACCTGTAAAAAAATGCAAAACTCACGACAGATAAACCAAGACCTCTACTATGTAGGCGCAAGCGACAGGAAGCTCGCTTTGTTTGAAAACATCTATCCCATACCCCGTGGGGTGTCGTACAACAGCTATATCCTGATGGACGAGAAGACGGTGCTGCTGGACACGGCCGATGCCGCCGTGGCAGGGCAATTCTTCGAGAATGTAGCCTCCGTGCTGCAAGGCCGCAAGCTGGACTACTTGGTGGTGAACCACATGGAGCCCGACCACTGCGCCCTGATCGAGGATGTGCTGCTGCGCTACCCCGAACTGACTATCGTCACCAACGCCAAGGCCGCCACGATGATACGGCAGTTTTTCAATGTCGACATCGACAGCCGTCTGCAAACCGTGGCCGAAGGAGCCACCCTCTGCACAGGCCGCCACACTCTCACCTTTGTGATGGCCCCCATGGTGCACTGGCCCGAAGCCATGGTGACCTACGACACGACGGACAAGGTGCTCTTCTCCGCCGATGCCTTCGGCACCTTTGGCGCCCTAAACGGCAACATCTATGCCGACGAAGTGAACTTCGACCGCGACTGGCTTGACGACGCCCGCCGCTATTATATCAACATCGTGGGCAAATATGGCGTCCAGGCCCAAGCCCTCCTGAAGAAAGCCTCGGCCATCGAGATTGAGATGATTTGCCCCCTCCACGGCCCGATATGGCGCCAAAACCTGGGCTATTTTATCGACAAGTATGTCACCTGGAGCAGCTACCAGCCCGAGGAGCGCGGGGTGCTGATTATCTATGGCAGCGTCTATGGCCACACCGCCGCAGCCGCCGAGAAGATGGCCTCGCTGCTGGCCGAGCAGGGCGTGAAAGGAATTGCCATGTATGACGCCAGCCACACCCACGTCAGCCAGCTGGTGAGCGAGTGCTTCCGCTACAGCCACGTGGTGCTGGCCTCTTCCACCTACAACGCCGGTATCTTCACCCCCATCGAGGACCTCCTGCACGACCTGAAAGCCCACGCCTGGCAGAACCGCACAGTGGCCATCATCGAGAACGGCACCTGGGCAGCTCAGAGCGGCAAACAGATGCGCACCCTCCTCGGCGAGATGAAAAACATCACCGTGCTGGGCGAAGACCTCTCGCTCAAGTCCGCCATGAAGGAAAGCCAGCTCGACGACATGAAATTCCTGGCCAACCTCATTGTGGCAGGCCTCAATGCCGACTAAGCCATCAAGCTTCGAGGACCACCCCCACCGACCAGTCAAATACCCAGATGAAACCCTTAAACACACAAAAGCAATGAACACCCACAACCCCAATGCCCTGTTCAACCTGAGCTACGGCCTGTATGTCCTCACCGCCCGCGAGGGCGACAAGGACAACGGCTGCATCATCAACGTAGCCTCGCAGCTCACCGACACACCACAGCAGATGCTCGTCTCGGTCAACAAGCAGAACTACACGCACGACATGATAGCCCGCACAGGCCTGTTCAACGTGTCACTGCTCACCGAGCGCACCCCGATGAAAGTGATTGAGCATTTCGGATTCCAGAGTGGGCGCGACATCAACAAGTTCGAGCACTGCGAGGTGGAGATGCGCTCATCCAACGGCCTCCTCTATCTGCCGCGCTACACCAACGCCTACATCAGTGGCAAGGTGAGCCAGATGGTGGACCTCGGCACCCACACCCTCTTCATCGCCTCCATCGAGGAGTCCGTCCTGCTGGGCAGCGACCCCTCACTCACCTACGAGTACTACCACCAGCACATCAAGCCCAAACCCCAGGCCCTGGCCTCCCCCACCGGCGACGGCAAGACCCGCTGGGTGTGCCAGACGTGCGGCTACGTCTATGAAGGCGACGAGATGCCCGACGACTACGTTTGCCCCTGGTGCAAACACGGCAAAAGCGACTTTATCAAGATTACCGAATAAACAACAATTTAAAAACACAATACCATCATGTTAAACAAAAAAGTTTCCGACTTGCTGAATCAGCAAATCAACAAGGAGCTCTACTCCGCTTACCTCTATCTGGACATGAACAACTATTTCCAGAGCCGCGGCCTCAACGGCTTCGCCAACTGGTATATGATCCAAGCCCAGGAAGAGCGCGACCACGCCATGCTGTTCTACCAATACATGCAGAATAACGACTGCACCGTCACCCTCGACGCCATCGCCAAACCCGACAAGGTGTTCAAGAGCGACATGGACGTGCTGAAGGAAGGCCTCCACCACGAGGAGTACGTCACCTCCCTCATCAACGACATCTACGCCGCTGCCTATGAGGTCAAAGACTTCCGCACCATGCAGTTTCTCGATTGGTTCATCAAAGAGCAAGGCGAGGAGGAGACCAACGCCCGCGACATGATCACCAAGATGGAACTCTTCGGCAACGACCCCAAGAGCCTCTATATGCTCAACCAGGAGCTGGCCGGCCGCACCTACAGCGCCCCCAGCCTGGTGCTCGACTAATGGTGTCAGCCGAAATCGCCAACGAGAGGGATGTGGGACATGCCCCACATCCCTCTCGTTGATTAAGACAATATCCCAAACAACAGCCTCCGGGCCGACCAATGGGTTCGGTCGGCTCTTCGGCTCAAGATAAAGACACAAAGAACCCCACAACAACTTTCCACCCATGGACAAAGAACAAAAAACAACCCTCGTGCGCAACATCTTGTGGGGTGCGCTGCTGGTGGTGGCATTGGTATATGGAATAAACGGCAACCACTGGAAACCCTTCATCACCCTTGCCATACTGTTTGTCATAAGCAAAACCGCACTACTTATCGGCCAAGCCAAACTGCGCAAGTCTGTCCGGACACTGGAAACCAGTCTGCAGCAACAAGGTCGCCCATCCTACATCCCCAAGCCCGACCAAATCAACGCCATGAACAACAAAGCCGATGCCATTGCCGCCGAAATCCTACGCCGCTGCCCGCCACAGCCCTGCCTGCGGTTCGCCATTGCCCACGGGAAGACCCCAACCCTCTTCGACAGCAAACTGGGCGGCACACCCTATTGGGACACCTCCCTGCCCTACCCCACCGATGCCAAAGGCAAACCCATGACCATGGTGATGCAAGTGAATTTCGGGCAGTGTCCCCACGTCGACCCCTTGCCGCCGACAGGCATGCTCCAGCTCTTCATCTCTGCGGACAAAAAGGTGCTGGAGGAAGGTTACGGCGAGGACTATGACAACCCCACCAACCAAGCCAACTTCCGCATCATATATCACAAGCAGCTCGACCCCACAGCCACACCCGGCCGGCCGAACCAATACCCCCGATGCGAAACACTGCAGTCCACGCCTCTCTCTGCCGAATATGCACTCCAGGCCACCGTTGCCGAGTCCTCCATCAACCAGACATGCGAAAACTTCGACACCCTGGCTGCCGCCGCCATCAAAAAACTCTTTGGCGACAAGATGGACACCCTTGATGTAGCCGACTACATCAAGCAAATCCTGCCCGAAGACCACCGCGACGATGTAGACGATGCCCTCGTCCTGGGCGACAACCCCATATATTACGGAGGGGCCGAAGGCAATTTCCAAATGCTCGGATTTCCCGTATTCGAACAATACGACGACCGCGAAGGCGACACCCTCCACGACACCCTCCTGCTACAAATCCCCACCCTCGAAAGCGGCAGCGTTGCCACCAACAACCACATCTTCCACACCCTCTGGGGCGACTGTGGCTCCGTGCGTCTCTTCATCAACGCCGATGCGCTCCGCCGTCTCGACTTCAGCGATGTCCGCTATGGCATGCAATGCTATTAGCCCCTACTCCCTTTTGCGCATCCCTGTCCCGCCAGCGAACCCTTGCCATTGCACACACCACCCCTTTCCGCCACACTGCCGGAGGTCAACCATCTGCCCTCCATGATCGTGCCGCGGTAGTACCCGGCTGAGTTCCCGAAGCCTCTACTTGTTCAACGACCTGACAAACTGGCGCAGGTCGTCGAAGTCCTGTTTGTCGGGGTGTCCGGCATGCAGCGGTCCCATGGAGCCCCTACAGGTGAACGACCTTTCGTCCACCGCTATGCCCTGCGCCTCAAGCAGACTGCGCATCTGCGGCACCGGCGACTTGATAATGGCGCACGAGCCAAAACACACCACCCGCTTCACCTTGTCGGGCGTGAGCGTGCGGATAAAAGCGGCCATCTCGCCGCTGATCTTACCCAGCATCACACCGCAGCCCAGGTAAAGCACCTCCACGGGCTCGGCAATAGGCACATCGACCGAGGCTGGCTTTGCGCCTGTCTCTTCGGCCACCACACCGGCCATCCGGGCCGAGTGGCCAAACTTGCTAAAATAACGGATTGCATTATTCATAACGGTTCAAAATTATTTTGCTGGTTCCCATTTGCAACGCACCGGCGACACAATGGCGCCCTCTTTCTTCAGCTCTGCAAAAGCCTTGTCCACTTCCTTGCGGTCGGCACCCAGTGCCTTCGTCACATCGCCAGCCGACACCGGTTTCCCCGCCTCGCGCATGGCATTCAAAACTTTTTCTTTCATATCTTGATATTATTTAAACTTTTCTGCACCTAAATAAATAACGAGGATACCTGCCCCCTACCGCCATCACAATACCCCGCACTTTCCCCAACCGTCGGGCCTCCACCCGCGCCAGCGCCTCCGCCAGGAAAGACTCCTCGCCCACAACGGCCTCTCATCCTCTGCAAAACCTCTGCCCCATGACCCTCTCACCGATAGACCCTTGCCGACTCACACACACCGACATTCACTAATGCAAAAATACCAAATAAAAGCCTTCCCCCCACCCGCTGGCAAAAAAAGTTTTCAACATGTCGAAAAAAAAAACTATCTTTGCATTCTGATAAAACAAGTATATTAATCCTAAAACACAGATCGAATATGAGTAAAAAGTTTATCTGCCCGGTATGCGGCTATGTTTACGAAGGCGACACCATGCCCGAAAAATGCCCCATCTGCGGCAAGCAAATGCAGGAAGTAAAAGAAGACAGCAAAACCTGGGCCGCCGAACACATCGTGGGCGTAGCCAAGGATGCCCCCGAAGACATCAAAATGGATCTCCGCGCCAACTTTGAGGGCGAATGCAAAGAAGTGGGCATGTACCTGGCCATGGCCCGTGTGGCCCACCGCGAGGGCTACCCCGAAATAGGTCTCTACTGGGAGAAAGCCGCCTACGAGGAGGCAGAACACGCCGCCAAATTTGCCGAGCTACTGGGTGAGGTGCTGACCGACAGCACTGCCGAGAACCTCCGCGTACGTATCGAAGCCGAATATGGTGCCACCGCCGGCAAAACCGACCTCGCCAAACGCGCCAAAGCCCTCAACCTCGATGCCATCCACGACACCGTCCACGAGATGGGTCGCGACGAGGCCCGCCACGGCAAAGCCTTCGAAGGCCTCTACAACCGTTATTTCAAGAAATAACCTCAACCCGTCAAACCCCATGGAGCGGGAGCCCTTTCGGCCTCCCGCTCTTTTCTTTTGCGAGCTCCGCGCCCGCCCTCCGCGCCCCCGGCCCTCGCCGTCGGCCCCACCCTTCGCCTCCCCTCTGGCGGCATTCCACTCCCCGTTCCCCGTTCCTTCTTCGATTAATTAACGAAGAAGGAACGGGGAACTACCGTCATTCAACTGTAAAAAAAACGGCCCCAGAATGCCGAACAGCCTGAATTCCAGCCGCTGATTATCGCTAACCGAAGGCACCGCCAGCGTCCAGCCGGTGGGGAGGACACGAAAAAAGTCTGCCGCCCTAACCCTTAGAAAGGGAAGGACAGCAGACAACAACACATACTTCAATAAACTATCAATACTTTTCTATCTTCCTAACAATAAAACCTGTATGCATTGTCAATTTGACGAAATAGATGCCTGCGGGGAGGTCGCTCACGTTGATGGACGTTCCCTGCGAGGTGACAACTACACGTCCGCACACATCGGTCAGCTGCACCAGTTGGACACCGGGGGCCGATATGTTCAATATGTCGGTCACGGGGTTGGGGTAAAGGGTTATGTCCGGCTCGGCCGACTGCCCTATACCGAGATGGGCGCAAGGCCACTCGATGAGATGTGTGCCGCCAGCACGGTAGGCATACGTAACACTGACCAACGGCTCGTGATATTGGTTCTTCACATAGTAATTGATGTAGCGGTCGGTGCCGCCACCGGGATGCCACACGGAATAGACGTTGTGGGGCGCCACCAGCACCTGCACCGAGTCGCGGCGGCCGTGGTCCAGGCGCACGGAGCCGAACTGGAAGCCACTGGCCGATTGGAGCGTGAGGCGGGCATCGCCTCCCCATCCTTGGCCGTTGGTGCTTTCCATCACCACCGTCACGGGGCAGAGTTCGTCGTCGTTGAAGTCGGACTGCACCACTTTGACCTTTACCTGCTGCGGCCCCTGGGTGAAAATCACCTCGGCTATGCGTTCGCCCTGGGCCGTGTTGGGTTGGGCGATGAGTTTCACCCATCCGGCGCGGGCAAAGTTGTCGTGCCGCACTTCGACCCAAGGCTGGCTGCAACTGACCCTCCAGGGCTGGGAAGCGGTGTCGTTGGGGGCAAAGAGGAGCGAGTCGTCACCTCCGTTGCGGGGAAAGGTGATGAGGGTGTCGCTCACGATGGGCTCGCGCACGGGAACGGCACCAATCAGGGCTTGGTTGTAGAGATTGAACGTGTAGGTGACGTTGCCACCCGTGCCACCCACACCGGGGCTGATGGAGTCGACGGGGAAATAGCCGTCGCCCACGCTGCTCCAGCCAAAATTGAAGTGGAGATACTGGCGGGTGTCGTAGCCATCGCACACAAAGCCGTGGCCTCCCTGCTGCGCCGAACCGGTGTAGACGATGGGGTGGCCCTGGTTGAGCTCGTCGATCAAAGCCTGACGCCAAGTGTCGTTGGTGAAGTTGCCGTCCTTGGTGATGACATACATGGAGGGGCTATAGCGGAAATAGTTCTGCAGCGAGTTGTCGATGCTGGCGTAGCCCTCGTAGCCGACCAGTCCCACGGCTGAACTGCCGCCGCTGCCCGCAGGATGGTAGTCCATGTCGACCGACACACCGCAGTGGTATATCAACGTGGCCACCGCCGTGCGCTCAGCCTGAGGCGAGCTGATGGTGGGCTGCGACGGCATGTTCTGCCAGTCGTAGAGGGTGTGGGCAAAATCGGCCGACTGTTCGCCATAGACGTTGGAGACATAGCGGTGGGAGCCTACGCCGAAGGGGGGATGGTTCCAGAACTTCATCATCTGGGCCTGGGCAGTGGCGGCGCAACCGGTGGCGGCGCTGTTGGGGCATAGTTCGTTGTAGGGTTCAATCTGGTCCCAATTGGTGGAGAGCAGGGGGCCTACGACGGCCTCGGCGGGTTGTTTGGCGGCCAGGCCTTGCTCCAGCCGCTGCCACTCGGCGGCAGCGGCAGCGTAGGGCTGCACGTTGTTGGCACGGACGAGGTCGATTTGCCGCTGGTAGCCTTCAAGCCATTCGGTCAGGGGCTGCGGCATGTTGGCGGGGTCGATCCGGCCCGTAGGCGAATAGCCCAATATGGGGCGGACGGCATCGTCGGCAGCCACCAGCACATAGCCTCCCGTCGGGTTATTGAAGAGGTATATCCCGCTGAAGGGCCAGTGGGCACTGGAATCGACCAGGGTGTCAGCCTGCTTGGCCGAGAACGAGGTGCGCCAGAAGTGCTGCGCCACCGTGGCGGCCCGTTTGGGGGTCACCGGCGAGGCGGAGAGAGGCTGAAGAGCCATTGTCGAGGCCACCAGCAGAGTCAAGATGTACCATTTTTTGTTCATAGATTGTCGGTGTTTGGTTTTTAAGGAGTGATTGGGGTTGGAGCCGGATGGCGGCAGGGGGCTGTCGGGTGGACAGACGCCGAGCTGAAGGGGTGCTGCTGCGCGTGGGGGACGGTGGGGAAGGCAGCATCCTTGGCCACGGGGCCGGAAAGGGGGTTAGGGTTTAGAGAAAGGGCTGCGGCACATTGTTGTTCGTCTCGTTGCACCACAGCCCTCCCGTCATCAGATAGCAGTGGGTTTATTTCCCTAATCGGACAGTGAATTGTTTGCTTTGCACACGGGAGAAGGTCAGTTGACCACCGGCGGTACCCCCGCCCGATACGTCGAAGTTGAATTCAGTGGTTATGGTATTCGTGGCCTCGTCGTAAGTGAACGGCAGGGGTACATTCCTGATGATGAAATTGCCCCGGTGGTTTGTGCTGTCATATTCCCAATTGTACATGACACGCTGGGGGTCGGCGGTCTGGCCCAACACGGTCACGGTGATGTCCAGCGAACCGGTGTGGTCATTATTGAAAGTGAGGGTGTAGACTAATGTCATGGGGAGTTCGCCCAGTTCACCGGCGGGATAGACGGTCTCCTCGGTGGCACGCCAGGTGGTGTTGGCCGGGAACTCATCGGTGATTTCGCCAGGGGTTACGCCGCCTGTGGTGTCGGTCTCGCCACCGCCGGGGTTCTCGCCTCGGGGATAGAAGACAGTGACTCCACCCAACCCTGCGTCAGAGCCTTCCACTCCCACATTGAGGGTGGCGGTGATGGTGTTGGCAACCGAGTCGTAAACAATTGGGGACATTCCTACGTCTCCGGCGTTGAGCATTCCGTCATGGCCATCGAAGGTGTAGGTGAAGGGGACGTTGACGCCATTCTGGGGGGCACCTCCAACAACGAGTTCGAGGAACAGCTCGCCCACAGAGTCGTTGATGAAATCGAGACTCCAGGTGAGGGTGGCCGGGTAGGTGACTCCGTTCTGGGTGTACTGGTCGTTGTAGACGCCTACCCACGCCGTGCCGGCAAGGGAGACGGTCTCAGTGGTTGTACCAGGGTCTTCAGGGGTTACAGGGTCGACAACGGGATCCTTTTTGCAGCCCACTAAGCCTATTGTGGCAAGAGCCACAAAGGTCAATAACACTTGTTTACAGGTTTTTTTCATGTTACAGTATTTTATAGTTAATAATAATGTTGTTTTCTCAACAAGTCATTTTTAGGCTTCTTTTCCCTATTGGGTGCAAGAAATACATGAAAAATATCGTTGAAGTAAAGATTTGGCACATTTTTTTTCGAGGGCGAAGCGGCGGGAGGTCTCTGGCGGGAGGCTGCGGGGACCTCGGGATGGGCGGTCGGAAGGGACGAGAAAGAGTGCTATAAACAAAAAAAGTGCGGCCGCAGTGGGCCGCACTTTATGCTGTTTTGGCGGGCCGCAGGCCCGGAGGATTTATTTCTTGATGTAGGAGAGGAAATCGAGGTCGATGCTCAAAGCCAGGAAAGGCTTGAGGAGCCACGACTTGGCCGTGACGTCGTCGATGGTTTCGGACTTCAGGATGGAGCCTTCGTCGTAGCCGGAAACCAGCACGTTGTACTCGGCGATGTTTACTCCCACGGTGAAATAGAAGAAGTCGACAAAGCGGAACGAGGGGCCGACATAGAAGTTCTTGAACAGGTTGCTGCCGCCAAAGCCAACGTAGATGCCAATATCGTAGGCAAAATCCTGGTCGAATTTGCGGAGTTCGGGGGTTTTGAGATTCTCGCCGATTTTAACCGACTTGTGGTCTTTGTTGAAATACTGGGTCAGGTCCCACAGCATGACAGAGGCGCCGGTTACGAAGTCGAACTCAATGCTGCCGGCGTTGCGGTTGCGGAGCACCTTGTTGTAGGTGCCGGCCTCTTCAGCAGGCTGCAACCTCACCTCCCAGTTGGGGGTGCGGTAGAAACGCATGGCAATGCCCTGAATGGCGCGCACCTTCTTTTTGCGGTTGGTGGCTTCGGCCACTCGGGCTTCGGCATCTTTGGCGCGTTGCATGAGGTACTTGTTGGCTTCGTCTTTGCGGACATTTTCGAGTTCTGCCTCACGCACCAGCCTATTGAGCGAGTCGACCAGATAGCGGTAGTGGTCGCGGTCGGCCTCGATCTTGTTCTGGTCGACGCCCGACTTGGTGAATATCTCTTTATAGAACTTCTCCTTCTCGGCCATCAGGGCCTCGCGCTCCTGCACATGGCGCAACATGGCGCTGTCCACCACCCGTTTCACCACCGTGTCGGTGCGGTGGAGGACGACGGTGTCGGTGCGGAAAAGGACCACTGTGTCGCGCAGACGGACAGTGTCCTGGCTGTGGAGCGGCACCACGGCAGTCATCAAAAGGAGGACAAAAAGCAATAGTCTGTGTCTCATAATCGGGAAAGGGTTTGCAGTTTAGGCCTTGAGCAGCTCTACCACTTGGTCCAATGTCATGGTGTTCTGTGTGCCGGCGTTCATGTCTTTGACGGTGAGGGTTTGGGAGGCAATCTCGTTCTCGCCCACAAATACCACATAGGGCACGTGGCAGCGGTTGGCATAGTCCATCTGTTTCTTCATCTTGGCGCTGTCGGGGTAGATGAGTGTGCTGATGCCTTCCTGGCGCAGGCGTGCGGCACAGGAGATGATATAGGGCAGACTGTCGGCACCGAAGTTGATGAAGAGGGCGCTGGCGGGCTGTCCCAGGTTGGGGGGGAATTTGTCGAGTTCGGTGAGCACGTCGTAGATGCGGTCGGCGCCGAAGGAGATACCCACGCCCGACACATCGGGCATGCCAAAGATGCCGGTGAGGTTGTCGTAACGGCCGCCGCCACAAATGCTGCCAATGCTTACGTTGTGGGCCTTGACCTCGAAGATGGCGCCGGTGTAGTAGTTCAGGCCGCGGGCGAGGGTCAAGTCGAGCTCTACATGGCAATGGGGCTTGACCTGGGCGATGTAGCCAAAGAGTTCATTGAGTTCTTCAACGCCCTTGGTGCCCACCTGGTTGTTGGCAAAGAGGGTGGCCAGTTGGCTGAGTTTCTCGTCGGCCTGGCCGGAGAGGGCGAAGACGGGGTCGAGCGCTGCTATCTGGTTCTCGTCGAGGCCCCGCTCACGCAGTTCGTTGCGGACATTGTCGAGGCCGATTTTGTCCAGTTTGTCGATGGCCACGGTGATGTCGACCAGTTTGTCGGGGGCTCCGATATGTTCGGCTATACCGGCCAGCACTTTGCGGTTGTTGATTTTGACCGTCACTTCGACATCCAGCCGCTGGAACACGGCATCGATCATCTGCACCAGTTCCAGCTCGTTGAGGAGGGAGGTGCTGCCAATCATGTCGGCATCGCACTGGTAGAACTCGCGGTAACGGCCTTTCTGCGGGCGGTCGGCACGCCACACGGGCTGGAGCTGATAGCGGCGGAAGGGGAAGGTGAGCTGGTCGCGATGCTGGACGACGAACCGGGCAAAGGGGACCGTGAGGTCGTAGCGCAAGCCGCGGTCGCAGATGCGGGGGGCCACCTTGTGATAGTCCTGCGCGAAATCGACGCCTTCCATGAAATCGCCCGAGTTGAGGACTTTGAACAACAACTTGTCGCCTTCCTCGCCGTATTTGCCCATGAGGGTGGAGAGGTTTTCGAGCGAAGGGGTTTCTATCGGTTCGAAAGCAAAGGTCTTAAAGACTTCGCGGATAGTATCGAAAATATAGTTGCGACGAGCCATCTCGGCAGGCAGGAAGTCGCGAGTGCCTTTGGGTATGCTACACTTCATTATGGTACGCGTAATTTATTATTATTTTACAATAACCATTCTACGGGGTTTTTATTGTGCCGGGGAGAAAAAAAAGTGGATTGTAGATTCAACCTCGAAGTGCAACACTGTTGTGCAAAGATAGCAAGAATTTTTGTTTTGGCGAAGAAAAGTTCAGAAGTTTTCTTGGCCGGAGGTTGATTTCAGTCTGGACGTAGAGGATGTAA